>OIWL01002447.1_pt1 | contig 15498 bp, 12 predicted proteins | sample 1587561 | NCBI WGS metagenome assembly OIWL01 (sample SAMEA3888903, study PRJEB22519) | human gut metagenome | biome: human gut; feature: human-associated habitat; material: faeces | place: Denmark | collected 2010 | reverse complement strand
AAGAGATGATTCGGCTCAGAGCTGAAAACGAACGTTTGAGAGCGGAGATTGCCGTCGTAAAAAAAGAGATTGCCTTGAGAGAAGAGAGATGCGCAGCGCAACTAAAGGCGAAAAGGCTGCGCTCGTCCAAGAACTCCACAAAGAAGGACACAGACTGAATGATCTGCTGGATGCCATTGGGCTGTCCAGGTCGACATATTATTATGAGCTCGGCAGAACCGACAAAGTCAAAGAACGAAACGCCGATCTATCGTCTGAAATTGTTTCCATTTTCAACGAGAACAGGAAGCGATATGGCGTAAGAAGGGTACATCGGGAGCTTCTGAACCGTGGCTTTCTGGTAAATCATAAGCGTGTCCAGCGAATTATGAATCAGTTTGCACTATGCGGCAAACGCCCCAAGGAAAAGTACCATTCCTACAAAGGCGATGTGGGCAAGGTCGCTGATAACATTATCAATCGGGATTTCAGTACCGAGAAGCCGCTTCAAAAGTGGACAACAGATGTATCGCAATTCAATCTGCCTTGGGGTAAATGCTACATTTCTCCGATTCTTGACATGAATACCAATGAGATTATTTCCTACAATCTCTCTACCAGTCCGAACATGGAACAAATCAAGGATATGCTGAATAAAGCGTTTGAACGATTTCCTTCTGTACAAGGTTTGATTATGCACTCGGATCAGGGCTGGCAGTACCAGCACGCATTTTACCGGAGCGAACTTCAAAAGCATGGAATTATACAATCTATGTCCCGAAAGGGCAACTGCTATGACAACTGCATTATGGAGACTTTCTTTGGCAGGCTGAAAAACGAAATGTTCTATGGATTAGAGAAGGATTATCCCTCCTTTGAATCCTTCTCTAAGGCGATTGCCGAGTATATCGACTATTACAATAACACCAGAATCCAAGCTAAAACAAAATGGATGCCTCCCTCTAAGTTCAGGGAAGCATCCATGATGGAAGCTTAATTATTCAATTTTGACCCGGTGTCCAGAAAACTGGGTACATATCACAATGCCCTGCCTGCTCTTTTTATTTGTAAATATTACTTTAACTTTGACTCTCTGTGGATGATCTCTTCTCTTCCCGGTCCGTTTGATACGAGTGTGATCGGAACCTGAATCTCCTGCTCGATGGTGTCGATATAGTTGCGGCAAGCCTCTGGCAGATCCTCGTAATTGCGGATTCCGCGGATATCGCAGTTCCAGCCTGGCAGTACCTTGTATACCGGCTTTGCCTTCTCAAGCTTCTGAGTGGTTGGGAAATCCTTTGTTACAACGCCGTCGATCTCATAGCCTACGCACATCGGAATCTCCTTTAAGTAGCCTAACGGGTCAAGTACTGTAAGTGCAACGCTTGTTGCTCCCTGCACACGGCAGCCATATCTTGTTGCAACTGCATCAAACCATCCCACACGTCTCGGACGGCCTGTGGTAGCACCAAACTCACCCTTATCACCACCGCGCTTACGAAGCTCATCAGCCTCCTCACCGAAGATCTCGCTGACAAATGCACCTGCGCCGACTGCACTGGAGTATGCCTTTACAACGGTTGTGATCTCTTTAATCTCATACGGCGGGATACCTGCGCCGATAGCGCCGTAAGCTGCCAGAGTCGAAGAAGAAGTAACCATCGGGTAAATACCGTGATCCGGGTCTTTCAGGGAACCTAACTGACCCTCAAGAAGGATGTTTTTGCCCTCTTTGATCGCGTCATGCAGATATGCAGATACATCGCATACATACGGTTCTACCATCTTCTTGTATTCCATCAGCTCTGCCAGAACCTCATCCGGGTTCAGCAGCGGTTTATGGTACAGATGCTCTAACAGGACATTCTTTGTCTCGCAGACACGCTGTACTTTATCTTTCAGAGCTGCCTCGTCCTCGAACAGTTCGCTGACCTGGAAACCGATCTTCGCGTATTTGTCAGAGTAGAACGGCGCGATACCGGACTTGGTGGAACCGAAGGACTTGCCGCCCAGACGCTCTTCCTCATACGTATCAAACAGAACATGGTACGGCATCAGGATCTGTGCACGGTCCGATACCAGAATATGCGGCATCGGAACACCCTGAGATACCAGACTTTCCAGCTCTTTTACCAGGAATGGAATGTTTAATGCCACACCATTGCCAATGATGCTGGTTGTGTGTCCGTAAAATACACCGGACGGCAGAAGGTGAAGTGCGAAACGGCCATAATTGTTGATAATCGTATGACCTGCGTTGCTTCCTCCCTGAAAACGGATAATGATGTCGGATTCCTTAGCAAGCATATCGGTAATCTTACCCTTGCCTTCGTCTCCCCAGTTAGCTCCTACTATTGCTCGTACCATGAATTTTCCTCCCTCAGAAGAATATAAATACTTTTCGGCATGATCGAAAAACGATCATGCCCTCTTACTATATAATCATACACAACTTTTCTATATAAGTAAAATCAATATTATTTATAAGCTACATAATTAACACTTATACTATTGATACTCACACATATGCCAGGCAATGTGATTTGAAAAACCGCTACTTTGCAGCTCCTATTTTTCTCATGTGGTTACCTTCGCCAGCTGCTTAAAAAGCTTCGCAGCCGCTGGGGACATCCAGGCTTTCTCAGCTGCCACCAGACAAAACTCACGGGATGGCATCTCTTCGTCAAATTCCAACGCAAAAACATCCCCATTTCCAAGAGCCTCCGATGCAAAATCCGACATCAGACAGCCGATTCCCAGGTTCCGTTTTACGAACTGGACAATCATCTCACTGGTGGCCAATTCAAACTCCGGCTCCAGCCGAACCCCGCGCTTTGCCAGAAACTCATCCATAAAGCGGCGCGTACTGGTATTGCGCTCCAGGAAGATGCAGGGGCAGTTCAACAGCTCTTTATATGAAAGTTTTCTGCCCTTTAACTGGGCCGCGTATTTGAGTCCGGCTATAAACACATTGCGGATCTCCTGAACCGGAAGACTCTTTACCGCCTGCTTGGTCTCAAAAGGTGTGCTGACAATACCGAAATCAATGTGTCCCTGATAGAGTGCTTCAAGGGTCTCGGGCGTCGGACCGTTTGAAACCGTCACCTTGATATTCGGATACTGCTCATGAAATTGTTCCAGATATGGAAGCAGATAAAACTGGAGTGTCATATCGCTCGCGCCAATGCGGATCTCGCCCGTTTCCAGGTCCTTCATGCGCCGCAACATCGTCTCCCCGTCCTGTATCGCATCAATTCCCCGTCTGACATACGACAGAAGCAATTCTCCCTCGCTCGTCAGCTTCACGCCGCGCGATGTCCGCAAAAAAAGGCGGCAGCCAAGCGCGGTCTCCAGTTGTCGGACCGCCTGGCTGACCGCCGGCTGGGAAATGCAGAGTGCCTCTGCGGCCGCCGTGATGCCGCCGCATTCGCACACGCTGCAAAATACCCGGTAATACTCCAGATTCACACTTCCATGTAAATCCTGTTTAGACATTAATCTCTGCTTTCACGCCCAGATCTTCTTTATTTGCATCCAGAATCGGCTGGATTACCTCTGCCAAGAACTCATCTACCTGCTCTTTTGCACGGCCGGTGTAGCGCTCCGGTTTCATCGCTGCTTTCAGGTCATCTAAGGACAGATTAAACGCCGGATCCGCTGCAATCAGCTCGAGAAGGTTGTTATCCAGACCTTTCTCTTTCACATTCTTTCCAGCTTCCATCGACAGAGTACGGATCTTCTCATGCAGTTCCTGACGGTCACCGCCTGCCTTTACTGCATCCATCATGATATTCTCGGTTGCCATGAACGGAAGCTCTGCCATCATGTGTTTCTCGATAACCTTCGGATATACAACCAGACCGTCAACGACATTCAGGTACAGATCCAGAATACCATCAATTGCAAGGAAGCCTTCCGGAACACTCAGACGCTTGTTCGCAGAATCATCCAATGTACGCTCAAACCACTGGGTAGATGCAACCATCATCGGGTTCATCACGTCTGCCATCACATAGTTAGCCAGGGAAGCCATACGCTCGCTTCTCATAGGATTTCTCTTATATGCCATAGCGGAGGAACCGATCTGATTCTTCTCGAAAGGCTCTTCTACTTCTTTCAGATGCTGAAGAAGACGGATATCGTTGGAGAATTTATGGGCACTCTGTGCAATACCGGCAAGAACATTTAATACACGTGTATCCTGCTTACGAGAATAGGTCTGTCCGGATACCGGATAGCAGCCATCAAAACCCATCTTCTCTGCGATCATCTGATCTACCTTGCGGCACTTTGCATGATCCCCATCAAAGAGCTCCAGGAAGCTTGCCTGTGTACCGGTTGTTCCCTTGGAGCCAAGGAGACGTAAGGATCCAAGCACATAATCCAGATCATCCAGATCCTGCTTGAGCTCCATCATCCACAGAGTTGCACGCTTGCCGACGGTGGTCGGCTGTGCCGGCTGGAAATGGGTAAATGCCAGGGTCGGCTGTGCTTTATATTTATCAGCAAATTTAGCCAGCTCATCCAGAACACTGATCAGTTTCTTACGTACCAGCTTCAGGGCTTCTGTCATAATGATGATATCGGTGTTGTCTCCTACGTAGCAGGAAGTTGCACCCAGATGGATGATTCCTTTTGCTGTCGGGCACTGTACGCCGTACGCATACACATGGGACATAACATCGTGGCGCACCAGTTTCTCACGCTCTTTAGCAACATCAAAATTGATTTCATCCTTATGTGCTTTCAATTCATCGATCTGCTCCTGCGTGATCGGAAGGCCAAGCTCCTTCTCCGTCTCTGCCAGCGCAATCCAGAGTCTTCTCCAGGTGCGGAATTTCTTGTCCGGAGAAAAAATATACTGCATCTCCTTGCTTGCATAGCGCTCGGAAAGAGGGCTTACATATCTGTCATACATGGCTAATTTACCTCGCTTTCTTTTTTCAGGGTATGGAAAATAGTCTCTTTCGCAGCCATTTGAAGGCGTCACCGACACATTTTCTCAATATCCTACCTGCAAATTATAATACAGGCACTTTTCAAAATCAATCACTTTTCGCTGTTCCGGCTGCAGCTCTTTCATTCTTGGTTACTGTTCACGCACACATGCCCAGTAACGGCATTTGCCACAGTAACCGTTCTTGCTCTTCCATTCATCCTTCATGCCCGACCAAACGTTTTTCCTGCCGCAAACAGTCACTCTCCTTCTGATTCCACCCGTTCGTGCAGGATTTCCAGCTCTCCGGTCTTCAGATGCAGACGGATTTTCGTGGAAGTTCCCGTTTTTTCTGTTGCTCCGTATGTTTCCCCGGCATTTTCCCGTTCAACTGTTCTCTTCTCCTGCCGGTCTGCTGACGCTTCCTCCGCCCCATTCTCTGCTCTTTCCCCCTCCGGCAGCTCATACTCGATCACATCCATCTCTCGGATCGACCAGATCCGTTCCCGCATCTTCCATATACTCGCCAGGTACATGGATACAGCCAGTGCAAGTCCATACAGAAAATACCTCTGCCTCCGCTTCCTCCGCCAGCGGACGCGTTTCAGATAGCGGCGAATCTTCCGTTTTTGATATTTAAACAGCTTTCTGCTTTGCGGCATTGATTTTTGTGCATTTCTATGTTTCTCTGACATCTGCATTCCTCCCGCAGGTGCCTCTCCATTTTTACTATAACAAATAGAAAAAAATCTGTAAAGATGATGCGGCTCACAGGCAGGGCTTTTCCGAACTGAAAGTTGTGGTTTTTAGGCAGTTTATTTTTTTCTCATGATACGCTTTTTCTGTATTCACACTCCAGATATGCTCCTTATCCGCACTTCCCGCCAGAAGGAGATCCACTGCACAAAATGCTGTCATCATCGAATGATCCATGTTATTGTAGCGATGCTGTCCATTCCGTCCGATACAGAACAGATTTTCGATTTTATTCAACCATGCAGTCAATTCACCCATCCGGTCATAGGTGCCAAAATAAGCTGGGTATGCTTTCTTTACTTTCTCGATATGAAAATCAAGAATTTCCAGAAAACCAAATCTATAATTTATCACATAAGCCGTCAAAAGCACCCCCAGAAAGCCAGCGCTGATCGCCCAGTCTCTCTTTTTTCTTTCATGACAACACCCAACCTTCCAGCCATTCCAGCCACTGCTCGGCAAATTCCTGTTTTACCGGATATCCAGACAGCACCGGATAGAAAAGAAGGAACGCGCCGATCACTGCTGCAAGATACAGCAACGCTGCTTTCCTGGTTCGTTTCGGATCTCTTTCCCAGAAAAAACGCAGACAATTTCCCAGCATTAAAATCTGTATCATACTGCACGCAAAATACTGATAGATAAACACGGTTCTGTGGATAAATAACCACGGAAACAGCATGGAAGCATAAGATATGCACAGATATCCCGCTATTTTATCCTGTCGAATCTGCCACAGGTATATATTATAAAATAGCGCCGGAATTACCGACCACCAGATTACCGGGTTTCCAAAAGTTGAAACCACACTGATTTTACCGGACTTAAGCGACGTGTATGCATCCAGAAGCGGTCGTTTAATCCAGGCCCACTCATACCATTCAGAGGCATATGGATGTTCAAACACCGTTTTCTCATGGTAATGAAGCATAAGCTGCTGATTTTCCCACATAGTCTGGAAAACATTTCCATTTCCCATACCATTTCCATAAGAAAGATAGGATGCAACGTAAATCACTGCCGGAATCAAAATGTATGCAGCGATACAGATGACAGACAGCCCCGCCAGGTAACTTATCGCCGCCTGTCCAGACATTCCCTTTCTGGTCCGTGCCGCAGCTGTCCCATATTCCTGGAACAAAAATGTAAAAAAGAGGACTGCAATCCCCGCGCAGGCATATACCCCTGTCCACTTCGATGCCATCGCCGCTCCAGCTGCCATGCCATTTAAAATCATCAGACACACCGTTTTCCAGCTGCATCCCATTTTCAGGTCATCCAGCACCAGATACATCAGATAAAAGGTAAGCAGGATAAAAAATCCCACTATCACATCAATGGTTCCGATTCTTGACAATGTAAAGTGCATGAAATCAAAGACTATCAACAGTGCTGCAAATGAGGCAATCCATGTACTCCGGCTGATTTTCCGCATAAACGCATAGCTGACCGGCACCATCAGGATGCCAAACAGAGCGCATACACACCGCCATCCAAACGGCGTCATTCCAAATACGCGGATTCCCAGACTCATCCACCATTTTCCAAGCGGTGGGTGCGTTGTCTCATAAATTGTACGTCCTTCTACTATCTCATTTGCCGTTCTGGCATGGTAAACCTCATCAAACATACTTTGGTATTCATAGGTTGTATCCGCCGGAAACAATTCTTGCTCATCAAATGCCTCTGGATAATCATCCGCATTGGATGGAAGGATCGGATTTCCATCCGGATCCAGAAGAACGATTTCCAGAACCTCTGCACTCTCATCCATCGACACGATCCCTAGTTCGTAAGTGCGGTAATGAATTTCCACTGGATTCCAGCAGTATACAGATAACAATTCTGTCTCTTCCCCGATGGCATCCCAGCCATCTCCCTCGGCATTCGGAACCGAGCATACAAAATGTCTCTTCTCCTTTCCACCCAGATAAACCTGCGCTTCTGAGATAGTCACACTTCCATCAAACCGAAGCACCATCTCATTTCCGTGGCTATCATTTTTTTCAAATTCATACGCAGTCTGCGGCGCCTTCATGCTTCCAAGATTCACAAATGCCATCACAGCAAAGAGAACTGTCAATCCTGCTGCCATACACCAGTCACGGCCGAGCCAGGGCGCGCCGGTCTTTTCCGACTCTGTGTTCTTTTCACAGGATTTTATTCCCAAGCTCTTCCCGGCATCTATTTTTTCACTCCCCGTCATTCGTTTTGATGCGCAGCGTGCCGCTTTTGCTTCATCCAGCTCGACTCTCGATTCAGGAATCTGACATTTTTCATGTAATATTCCAACATAAGAAGCAATTCCATATACACAGGTTCCCACACCCAGTACTGCAAAAAACATCAGCATCAGCGGATAAAATTCATCTCCCGGACTGCACTGTCCGAAGCGCTCTCCGGTGATATCCCGCGCCCAGAGTATGCCAGTTCCCGCAACCGTGAGAAGAATTCCAATTTTTTTGAATCTTTCTATTCCAAGGCGCGCCCTGAAGTGCTCTATCCACGAACTACCCACGAAAAGAATCAATACCGCCAGCCAGATAAAAAGCATCCGTTTTTTTCCCTGTGAAATAACAGATAATACCGGGATCGGATTCCAGATATAAAGATACAGGCATTCCCACACTGATTCCCGGCTTCCGTTTTTCCCGGACAAAATATATAAAAGCCAGGCTGTCACCAGATCCATTGCCATGACTTCCAGGAAGCCATGAACCTCCTGATTAGAAATGGCAAAGAATACAAAGCGCGTAATCAGATACCCGACTGCTGCTTTCCAGCAAAGCTTTCCCGCCATCCCCCGCTTTTTCTTTTCCTCATACAGCCAGATGACAGTCAGGCACGCCGTAATGGCGATACAGTAAGCTGATTTCATTCTGGCACCTCCTTTAACGACTTTTTTAAGTGCTCCATTTCGGTGGCACTCCCCTCAGACACGCCGTTTCTTTCTCATCGCTCTAACTTATATACTCCCGGGCTCCTCCCTGCACATACGCAGGAAAGAGCTCGAGAGTATATGAATCTGTTTCCATCATCCTATATGCAGGAGAGCAAAAACAAGATTAAATTATAGATGATTAATGTTTGTAATCGCCCCAAATCTGAACTTGGCCGATTATTTTCACTTCATACTCTTAGTTTCAGATTGATCACGGATCTGTTGGCTGCGTTGTTGGCTGCGACGGCTCCGTTGTTGGCTGCGGCGGCTCCGTTGTTGTATCCCCTTCCGTCTCTTCCGGCTGGGTCGGTTTCACGGTCGGCGTCGGGTTTTCGGTCGGTTCTTTCGTCGCCGGCGCATCACTCGGTACCACACTCGGCGTTTCGCTTCCACCACCGCCTCCAGAATGTCTGCGTTCTTTGGATGTTCTGGAATTCAGCTTCGGTGTATCGGCATTGGTCGTCTCTAAGATGGTCATCGTTCCGTCTTCTGCCACTTTTACCTCAAAGCTTCTCGCCGGTCTCGGCTTGCGACCGCCGAACGATGTGCCATCGTTTTCAAACGTATAAGGAATTCCGTTGATACTGACAACGCCCGTTGCCATCTCTCCACTGTCCGGTGTGCCAAAATAATAGGTTTTTCCATTGATCCATACGACACCGCTGACCATTTCTCCCGACGCCGTACAGAAATACTGTTTGTCCCCGTCTTTTACCCAGCCGATCTGCGGTGCTCCCTGTTCATTCAGGTAATACCATTTTCCATCGATCTGCTGCCAGCCTGTCTGCACCTGTCCGTTTAGGATGTAAGCTCTTGCACTTCCTGTACCTATCCATTCGGCAAAAGCCGGTCCGGCATACAGGCCCATGATCAAAACGGCACTGAGTGCGCAGGCACCCACCTTCATCCATTTGCGTTTTCTCATCCTCATACCTCCTCGTATTTTTATTAATCGAAAAGCTATCTTTCATGTGTTTTTTATTTTTAATTCTGGAGTTTTTCTTCTTTTTCACGATTTCAAGCTTTTCTTGTTGTATTCATCTTATCATTTGTTTTATTTTTCTACAATTCACACTGCACAAGATGTCATTTTTTTACACAAGATGTAAAAAAATGATACACTAGCCTTGACAAATTGATTTTCAGAAGCTTTCATCCACAAACACAAGGGCGGGAAAAGTTCCAGAAATAAAACCCCCGGCTGTGAGTGGATAAACTTACTCACAGCCGGGGTTCCATTTTCACATCTGTATAAAATCTCTTAGCCGATCACATCCGCCATATCATACCGTCCTTCCGGCTTTCCTGCCAGGAATTTGGCTGCTTGTACCGCACCCTTTGCGAAAATCGCCTTGGAATAAGCTGTATGATTAAAGGTAATCACCTCATCCTGACCAGCGAAAATGACATCGTGTTCGCCTACGATTGTGCCGCCGCGGATCGCCTGAATACCAATCTCCTTCGCATCACGTTTCTCACGTGTAGCGGAACGATCGTATTTGTAATGGTATGTATTGCCCATCGCCTCGTTGATCGAATCTGCCAGCGCAATCGCCGTACCGCTCGGAGCATCCACCTTCTGATTGTGGTGTTTCTCCAGAATCTCAATATCAAATCCAGCCGGAGCCAGAATCTGCGCTGCTTCTTTCAGAAGCTTTAAGAGCATATTGATACCAAGAGACATATTTGCAGAGCGAAGAACAGCTGTCTTCTCTGCCGTCTCTTCTACCTTTGCCAGCTGTACCTCGGAAAGTCCTGTCGTACACAGAACAACCGGCATTTTCTTCTCTGCACACCAGTCGAGAAGTTCATCGACAGCTGCTGCATTGGAAAAATCAATCACAACATCCGCTTCTACCTTACATTCGTTCAGAGACGCAAAAACCGGATAATCATTTTTCTGCTCGGTTCTCATATCAATACCCGCAACGATAGAGATCTCCTCGTCCTTCGCTGCGATTCCGGAAATAACCTGTCCCATGGCGCCGTTGCAGCCATGCATAATTGCTCGTACCATCTGTTAAAACCTCATTTCCCTATGTCATTCAAAATTCAGAGGTGCAGCGCCCTGCTGCTCACCTCCGAATCTGATTTTCACATTCTGTTTCACTGCCCGTTTTAACGGATCCTATGTTACTGTTCACGCATACGTGCCCAGTAACGGAATTTGCCGTGGCTTCGCATTTAAATACGGCAAATTCCTGCTGCCACCACGTTTTCTTACGGCACTTTCGGTTCCAAAAGTGCCTACCCGTGTACAGTAACGATCTTATCACTCTTTCAGGCTGATTCCGTAATTTACCAGTTCTCTTCTCAGACGATCGCGGTTTGCCGGTTCCATATCCACTAACGGTTTGCGGAACGGACCCACTTCCTCGCCCATCATGTTCATCGCTTCCTTAACCGGAATCGGGTTTACCTCGCAGAACAGCGCCTCAATCAGCGGAATTGCATCTATCTGCATCTGTCTTGCCTTCGCTACATCGCCAGCCTTGAATGCCGCGCACATATCATGTACCTGACGCGGTGCCACGTTGGATAATACGGAGATAACGCCCTTTGCGCCCAGTGCCATCATCGGAACCGTCTGGTCGTCGTTGCCGGAGTAAATATCTACTGTTCCGCCTGACAGGCTTGCAATCTGTGCGATCGCGGAGAAATTGCCGCTTGCTTCTTTGACACCGACGATGTTCTCATATTCCTTGCACAGTGCCACGATCGTCTCCGGGGTGATATTGACGCCGGTACGGCTCGGTACATTGTACAGAAGGATCGGAAGATCAACTGCCTTTGCGACCTCTGAGAAATGAACCTTTAAACCCTTCTGGGTTGATTTATTGTAATACGGGGATACGAGCAGAAGTCCGTCTGCGCCTGCCTTTTTCGCTTCGGTAGACAGATATACCGCTGTCTCTGTGCAGTTGGAACCGGTTCCTGCTACAACCGGGATTCTCTTATTTACGACCTGGCATACGAAACGGATCACCTCGATGTGCTCCTCATGGCTTAATGTAGCCGCCTCGCCGGTCGTACCGCAGGCGATAATACAGTCTGTGCCGCCAGCGATCTGTTCTTCTACGATCTGCTCCAGTTTCTCATAATTTACGCTTCCATCCTCATGAAATGGCGTTACCAGCGCTACGCCTGCTCCTTCAAAAATAGACATTTTGTTTCCTCCTTATTCTTTTGCACGATGGCTGAGTTTCTATTCCAGAGTCCGTTTCTGTCCCCGCTTCAAACGAATGTTTGCAGCCTGTCGGTCCTGAGCGTACAAAAAGCTGGCACGACGGCCAGCTCTATGAATTCAAATCCAAACTCCCAGTAGCTCCCCATCTGTCGATGACAGTTACAGAATTCTTCATCCTGCACCCAGGAACTGCAGATACAGGCGCCGCAGCCCTTCGGCGTATCATCCTTTCAGCTGTCTTCTCCTGCACCTGCCGCATCCGACCGCTTACTGATAATCAACGCAACCTCTACTTGTTTTTTCTATCTTAGCATTACTTTGAATACTTGTCAACCGTTCATGCACGCATGATCGTTTGACGGCTTCAGGCATTCCAGGCGCGTCACCTCGTCTGCATGCTCCTCTGCCCCAGCCGGGCATACTTTTCCGGTCAGAATCAGATCGACATTCTCCTCGCGCGCTGCCAGCAGTGTTTCCAGAGCATCGTCCCCGACCAGTTTCTGATCTAACACCCCAAGAAATTCATCCAGAATCAGCATATCGCATTCGCCGGTACAGAGTACTTTTTTTGCAAAATTATACCCGTTCTGAATATTGCAGAGCTCTTCCTTTTTGCCTTCTTCAGAGAGATTTTCATAATACTCATTCTGTTTTTCAAATCGGAATACTTTAAATGCCGGCTCCAGCTGTTTTAACCCATCTGCTGTCTCATGGCTCAGCACTCCCTTTAAGAATTGTATCATAATTACCTTCCGGCCGTGCATGGCTGCACTGACACCACGTCCCAGTGCCATCGCTGTTTTTCCCATCCCGGTGCCGAAGATGATATGAACTTTCCCCTTTTTCATTTCCCTCTCCTCTTTCTGTGCCTCCCGCTGCGCTGGCGCACAGACTGTCTTTCCTGATGTCTTTTTACACACAGGCCTGTGTGTTTTATTTCTATCCATCCAATGATCGTTTTACGAATTCTGTAAACTGCCTTATTCTAGCATATTTTATCTGTTTTGGCAAGCTATGGCAAAACCAGCCATTTATCATGCCCTATAGATTGCATAACCGGCTTCAAACTTTGCTGTAACATCCTAAACCTATCCTATTCTTCCACGCACTCCAGCTTGCTGACCGACACCTCGTATGCCACACGTTTCTCGCACTCTGTCTCGCTCAGTTTCTTCGTATATTCACGGCTCTGCACGCGCCCCCACACGCACACGTGGCTTCCCACGCCAAATCCGGACGCATAGCGGGCATTTCTGCCCCACGCAATACACGGTATGTAATCGGATTTTCCATATGGACGGTTGACCGCCAACAGCATATCGGCAATCTCGCGTCCCAGCGGTGTTTTCCGGTAGATTGGCTCCTTGCAGATATAGCCTTCCAGAAAAATCTGGTTGGTTTTGGTGTAATCCGTAAATTCTTCCAGGAAATGAATCTCACGGACAAACACAGACAGCACCAGACGGTTTTTCGCGCCCTCATGACGGTTGTAGGAACGGAACTGGCCGATCGCCTCCATCGTCATTCCGCGGTAGTCTTTCGATACATCCAGAAGCCGTTCTGAAATCATGAGTGGAATCACGTCCACCTGATCGCTCAGACGGCTGACTGCCAGGTCTGCGATATAAAATCCTTCCCCGAATACTTCGTGGCTGAATGTAAATTCCGATACGACCTCACCAATCACGCTAACCTTGTTGTTTTCAATCATTTTTTCCGACATAGTATCTCTCTCCTCTTCTTTTTTGCAGTTTTTCACGGCAGGTTCTTGGAGTCCTGCTTCTTACTGTATATATGTATGAGGGGAATGACCGTTTTAGAAGAAGAAGTGAGGGGGAAATTTCGACAGGGTGGGGAACATGAATCGACAGAGGGAATGGGATCGGCAGAGGGACTGAAACGGCGGGCGCGTCGTTTCCTGGATATCTCTCGCTTGAATATACGAAAAGGAGCAGCTGGCTTGCGCGGCTGCTCCCACTTTACGATCATTTAGCTATTTTTACGGCTGATCTCTTTCTCAGAGTCGGATCAAGAATCTTTTTACGGATTCGTAAGCTGGTCGGGGTGATCTCGAGAAGTTCATCGGTATCGATGTAGTCGAGGCACTGCTCCAGGCTCATGATTTTCGGCGGAACAAGGCGAAGGGCTTCATCGGCGCTGGAAGAACGGGTGTTGGTCAGCTTTTTGGTTTTGCAGACGTTTAACTCGATGTCTTCCGGTTTTGCGCTCTGTCCGACAATCATGCCGGAGTAAACTTTAACGCCCGGTCCGATGAACAGGGTTCCGCGCTCCTGGGCATTGAACAGACCGTAGGTAATGGACTCGCCTGCCTCAAATGCAATCAGGGATCCCTGTTTGCGGTAACTTAATTCGCCCTTGAACGGTGCATAGCCGTCAAAGCTGGTGTTTAAGATACCATTTCCCTTTGTATCGGTCATGAACTCGCCGCGGTAGCCGATGAGACCTCTGGACGGAATCGAGAACTCCAGTCTTGTGTATCCGCTACCGATCGGGCTCATGCCCTGCAGCTCGCCTTTACGGCTGGTCAGCTTCTGGATAACAGCACCGGTAAAGTCATCCGGTACGTCGACGTAAGCGATCTCCATCGGCTCTAATTTGCGGTTTCTCTCGTCATATTTGTAGAGTACCTCCGCCTTGCTGACTGCGAACTCAAAGCCCTCGCGGCGCATATTCTCAATCAGGACGGACAGATGCAGCTCGCCACGGCCAGATACCTTGAAGCAGTCAGCGGAGTCTGTCTCCTCTACACGCAGGCTGACATCGGTATTCAGCTCCCGCATCAGACGCTCGCGGATGTGGCGGGAAGTGATGAATTTACCTTCCTGACCTGCCAGCGGGCTGTCGTTTACCATGAAATCCATGGAAATGGTCGGCTCAGAAATCTTCTGGAACGGAATTGCCTCCGGTTTCTCCGGTGAACACAGGGTATCACCGATGTGGATATCTGCGATACCGGAAATTGCTACGATCGAACCGATCTTTGCCTCCTGTACTTCTACTTTATTCAGACCCTCAAACTCATAGAGCTTACCGATCTTAACTTTGCGGAACTTGTCCGGCTCATGATGGTTGACGATGACGCAGTCCTGATTTACTTTCAGGTAACCGTTGTCGATCTTACCAACGCCGATACGTCCTACATACTCGTTGTAATCAATCGTACTGATCAGAACCTGTGTCTCTGCATCCGGGTCTCCCTCCGGTGCCGGGATGTAATCCAGAATGGTCTGGAACAGCGGCTGCATATCCACATTCGGATCGTCCAGGTTCTTCTTTGCATATCCAGAACGTGCAGATGCATACAAGAACGGACAGTCAAGCTGCTCGTCGGATGCATCCAGATCCATCAGAAGTTCGAGGACCTCGTCCACAACCTCCTCCGGACGTGCTTCCGGACGGTCAATCTTATTGATACATACGATAACCGGCAGATCCAGTTCCAGTGCTTTACGCAGAACGAATTTGGTCTGCGGCATCGCGCCCTCGTATGCGTCTACCAGAAGGATAACGCCGTTTACCATCTTAAGAACACGCTCTACCTCGCCGCCGAAGTCCGCATGTCCTGGTGTATCGATAATGTTGATCTTGGTGCCGTTGTAATTAACAGCCGTATTCTTGGACAGAATCGTGATACCTCTCTCACGCTCCAAATCCATATTATCAAGGAGCTGTTCCTCC
>OIWL01002440.1_pt1 | contig 15540 bp, 16 predicted proteins | sample 1587561 | NCBI WGS metagenome assembly OIWL01 (sample SAMEA3888903, study PRJEB22519) | human gut metagenome | biome: human gut; feature: human-associated habitat; material: faeces | place: Denmark | collected 2010 | reverse complement strand
TGCAGAAAATCCAGATTGAGCGTACCACTGCGCCTAAAGCGAAGCCGGCAGACGAAAGCAAGCTCGGTTTCGGTAAAATCTTTACAGATCACATGTATGTGATGGAATATAACCCGGAGCAGGGTTGGCACGATCCGAAGATCATGCCGTATCAGCCGATCGTCCTTGATCCGTCCGCTATGGTTTTCCACTACGGTCAGGAAATGTTCGAGGGCATGAAGGCTTATAAATGCGCAGACGGCCGTTGAAGCTGTAGGCAATACCTGTCGCGTCCGTACCGCGCACCTGGCATTCTCTTGACAGAGTATTCAAAATTTTGTTCTTCGTATGGGTGCTCAGGCACTCCTTGAAGTCGATTAAACCGAATAAACTGCACATATTACTCCTCCTCCGAAGTGTTTATGGGTTCATTAACGTAAAGTCGACGCTCTTTCAAATACTGGATGAGCTCTGGTTCTCTGATTTCGTCGAGAAAATCGAACCAGCTAAGTTCTTGCACGGCAGTGTCGGACATAGCAACAGCCACCTCGACCAGATGATTTACCATCTGCAAGGTGGCTTTTAAAGTATTCAGTTTAAGCGTGCCGCGGAACATCCGGATTTCAACCGTATCCGAGTTCGTAAGGTTGACCGCCGTGTATCGTCCGGCGCAGGAATTCTTTGCGTGGCTCATTTGCTCGGATGGCGTAAGACGGATTCCATACCGCGCTGCCCAGCGATTCATCTGGGACTGCGTGCGGCGGCTGAACCGCAGCAATTCTGCCCAGAATTTCTCGACGAAGTACAGCAGGCGGGCAATTGCGGCTTCCTGCTGCTCATAAGTACAGCCGAATGCCAGACGCGAAATGTGAACATGAAGGCCGCAAGTTCCGGCCGCGTGGCTGAGATAGCCCATGCTTTGCGCTTTACGCAACACCTCTGCCCACGGCATTTCGTTCAAGTGATACTCGAGCGTCATGGGATGCGTGACGAGCTCCAAGCCCTCATCCAGACTGCCGTCCGTCTTTATGTACAGGTTTTCAGCGTTAGCATTGGCGATGGTTAACAGCTTCTCCGCGTTGCTGTTAATCGTGCCGCCGTCGTCGATTTCGAGTTCAACGCCGAAATGCCGCAGACCCTTGCCATGGAACACGAGGTCGGGCGTGTAGCTGTATTCGTGAATGACATCGTTATGCTCGTCCCAGCAGGATGCGCAGTAGGCGTTGTCGTCATTATCCCAATACGCGCGGTCACGATGAATAATACGGTTGCAGTCCTCGCAGCGGACGTAATACTCATCAAAGCAGTGGTCGCAAAGTGTGTGCGTATCGTCCTCGACAGCATTTTCCTCATAAATCCGTTCGTTGCAGTGATCGCAGATTACGGTCAGGCGATCCGTGCAGTCCTCGCAGAGCCAATCGCCTTCCACTTCAAACATCTGGTCAATTGAATGCTCTTCACCGCAATTTGCACAAATTCTTGTTTCGCTCATTGTCTGTTCCTCCATTTCATTTAGTAAATCTTAATATTCTTCAGCAAGCAGCATAGTGGAATGCGTCAAATCGTCGATGACAAACACCTTGGCATTTACGGCATCGTCACACGGCATATCAAGCTCGTAACGGTACGGCGGTTGCTCCTGCTCATGGACAATGTGCTGACCGACCGGCGTTTTTGTCAGCTTGAATACCTGCAGGTAATCTTTTCCCTCGACTTCCATTGTCAGAACCATGTGCCACATCAGGTCAGTCAGCCATGAGGGGATTTCAGCCATCACGCCGCGCGTCAGAAATTTTTGATCGTCGAACATTTTCGCTTCCTCCTTTTTGACAAAAAGTAAGCTCCTGAGAATATCCCAGGAGCTTCTACTGATATAATATATAGATCAAAATGGGGGAGAAACAGAAAAGGCCTGCCAGCGCAGGCCCTTTCCAAAAGAGGGGTGAAATCGGGCGGTTTGGGTATCAGGAACGCCCGAAGGATCAGTTCTGGTTTTCTTCGTCGTGCCGCTTGACCACGCGGATGCCGATCGTCAGCAGCACGGCGGAAATGATGGCTGTGGTGAGGACAAAGTCATCCTGCAAGGTAAACAGAAACCGATCGGCCAGCATCACCGTGCAGATCAGCACGCTGCCGAGCGCTTCGAGCTGAAGGCCGCGCCGACGCGATAACTTGGAAAGCATATGCTCTGCCTCCTTTTACTGAACGCCCATTGCCGCTAGAATGACGCGCATGATGACAAGGCTGATAGCCGCATCAAGCAGGCAGACGGCGATAAGCAGCGGATGCCACTTCTTGTTGGTATCGGTTACGAGCACGATGCGCGCATAGTGGCCGATGAGCGTGCCCATCAGGATACATGCCGGGAGCATCATGGAGGCCTGACCGAGCGTCAGCGCGCCAGCCTCATACATGGAAGCAGCGGTCGCGCAGCCGGAGGCCTTGGCGAAAAACGCCGAGATCAGAACGGCGAATGCCTCGCCCGGCAGACCGAACAGTCCCATGACCGGCGACATGACCGTGCCGAGGATGTCCATCAGACCGGTCTCCTTCAGAATGTACACCAGTACATAGCCGAGGATCATTGCAGGGGTGATATTTTCAATGCCGACCTTGAAGCCCTTTGCGCAGCCCTTGAGGAAGGTATCTACGATCGAGGGTTTCTTTGCCTTTGCCGGTGCGGCCGCAGCCGCCGTATTGGTTGCCTGATTGCTCATTTCTGTTACCTCCTTATGCCTTGCCGCGCTTTGCGCGCAGGATCAGACGGACGATGTTCGCGCCGATCAGCTTGCAGACGAACATGATGACGATACACGGACCGAGTGCCACCGGGCAGATCGCCACGAGCGGCGCGCCGCCGGTGATGGTGTTGTTGATGCATGCAGAGCCTGCGTACTGATACGCTACGAAGATCGTGCGCTCGTCATCCGTGATCTCGCCGTCCTCGTACAGCTCACGGGTCATGACGGCCGCAACGTCCGAACCGGTAAAGCTCGAGATGAATGCGATGCCGCACTTGCCTGGGATGCCGAGCAGCGGACGAAGCAGAGGACGGAACAGGATGTCCGATGCCTTGAATGCGCCGAGCTGCTCGAATACACCGAGCAGGCCGCAGAAGAACATGACCGCCGGGATCAGGTTGAAGCCTGCCATGAAGCCGTCCTTCGCGCCGGTGCCGCCCTTGCCGATGAGGTTAGCACCTGTGTCACCGATCTGTCCGAACGAGCCTGCCAGATTGGTAAAGTCAAGCACCTTGATTGGACCCTCCGCCGTGCGGAATGCACCGGACAGCACAAGAATGAGCACAATCAGTGCCAGCCACGCGCCAATACCGATCTTTTCCTTGTTTTCTGCCTGTTTCTCTTTGTTTGCCATGAGTTTATACCTCCTTATCCCTTTTGCGCCGCCGCTTATTCGGCAGCCTTTGCAAAATCGTCGTTCAGCGTATACGCTGCGCACGCCGCAAGCACGCTGCGCTGAAACAGCGATTCTACTTCCGCATATTCGTCCGGGGTGTGATTGCCCTCGCCGCGCACGCCCATGCCGCACACCGTCGGCACGCCGCACGCTACCGTAATGCCGGAGTCTGACAGACCGCCGACCTGGAAGCAGCCGATCTCACCGAAGCCGCAGTCCTGTGCGGTGCGCTGCAGATGACGGAACAGCGCCATAACGCCGTCAGTCGTATCCATGCACTGCATAACACGGCTCAGATCGAGCTCTGCCGTCGTATCCGGCACCGAGTTGTGATTGGTTGCACGATGCAGAATTTCGAAAATCTCGTCTCGCACCTCCGCATTCGGGAAACGGATGCCGATGCGCACCTCGCAAGAGTCGGGGATGGTGTTCTCACCGATGCCGCCGTCCACCATGCCGCAGTTCATCAGCCTGCCGCGCATGATGTCGTTCTGCGACTCGATCTCAACGATCTTGTGCGCGGCCTCGAGCACTGCCGAGCGGCCCTTCTCCGGCGCAATGCCCGAGTGGGATGCTCTGCCGTGAATCCTGATGCTGACCGGGCCGCCGCCCTTGCGGCCGACCACGAAACGGTTGTCCATGTAGCCGGTCTCGAAGTTGAACGCCGCGAGCGCGCCTGCTGCCTCCTCTGCGAAGATCTCCTTCGCGTCCGAACGCATATGCAGGTTTTCCTCGTCGCTTGCGAAGATGAACTTGATCGGACGCTCCTTCCAGTCCACGCTGTCGAGTGCCTTGACCGTGTACAGTGCCATGACCAGACCGGCCTTCATGTCCAGCACGCCGGGGCCGTGCGCCATACCGTTCTCGTCTACGCGGAACGGATTTTCCTTCGCCGCGCCCTCCTTGAACACGGTGTCCATGTGGCCGATGAGCAGCAGAGGCGCTTTGGCGCTGCCGGGGTTCCACTCGCCGATGAGCATGTCACCGGAGTTTTGAATGGCGCGGACACGGGTGTGGATGCCGGCGTTCTCCATCTCGCGGCGCAGGATGCTGCATACCGCGTTCACGCCGTCGATCTGCGTTGTTCCGCTCTCCGTGTTCACCAGATCGCGCCAAAGATTCAGCATCGGCTGTCGGTTCTCGTCGATGTACCGGCGGATCTGCGTGTAAATTTGCTCCATTTTTGTGTACCTCCTTTATTGAAAAACCTGTTTTTGCAGGTCTCAGCTTACAGCATTTTCACCGCCGCGCCTGCAATGAGCACGGACACGATGGTAACGGTGACGAAGCCTGCCGTCAGCATCTTCGGCAGCAGGAAATTCAAAATTGCTTTCTTTTCCTTCTCGTTTCGTCCGAACGCCTCGGAGACCTCCTGCGGAATGAGCATGGTGGTCGGGAAACCGAACGTGCAGCTGATGCCGTAGGCCGCCGCAAGGCTGATCGGGATGCGCAGCAGCTTGGCGCACAGCAGCGCGGCCGCCATGGTTCCGAAAACGCCGCAGGCCGCTGCGGTCAGCAGCGCAGGCAGAACGGACAGCACCTGCTCCGGCGTGGTCTGCGCCAGATTGGAAAAGATCAGAATGGTGACGAAAAACGTGATCAGGCTGGAGGCTTGCGTTTTTCCGAGGATGCTTTTATCGAGAAAGCCCAGTGCGAAGAATACCGCGCCCATGATCAGACACATGACGAAGTAGTGAACCGCGCCGCCGGTCAGCTTGGACGCATAGTAGGAGATGACCGCAACGACTGCCAGCTTGGCGAGGTACATCGAAGGACGCTCGCAGCATTTCGGCAGGTGAAGCGGACCGTGATGCGCCGCAGCGTTTTCTTCCTGCAAAGTGCTGTACTGCTCTACGAGCACCGCGTCATCGCGGATGAGCCTTGCTGTGCGCCGCAGCAGGAGAGAGGCAATCGGTACGCCGATGAACTTCTGCGTCACATAAAGCACGATGCAGAACGTCGCCGCCGTCGTGAGGTTCATCTCCTTGAGCGTGCTCGTCATGATGAGCGTTGCTGCGCTGCCGCCGGCGAAGATCGGTGCGCCGGCGATCGCCATTTCGCTGCCGATGAACGGCCGTCCAATCAGTACGATTGCTGCAACTGCGCCGCACACGCCGCACAGCGCGGTGACGACTACCTTCCACTGCCGACGCAGCTCCGCGAAGTCGATCGTCGTGCCGAGTGACACGATGAGCAGGCCGGCAATGATGTTGCCGAACCCGGTGATCTGCGCGTCGTCGATCAGTGTGCGCGGCAGGATGCCGCTCCAGAAGCCTGCAAGCAGCAGGATCGCAATGCTGAGCACCGTGGAGAATATTGCTTTGGTTTTCTGCGCAATCAGCTCGCTGACTGCGTAGATGCAGAATAGAATCGCAAGTGCGCTGATCGGTGTCATAAGCCTCATTCCTTTCTGTGTCTATACCGTATCATAAATTCGTTATGCCTGTCCAAATCATAAAAGTTATAGCGATGTTATAACCGGGACGGAATAGTATTCCTGTACAGTTTAACGCCCGCTTTTCATGAAAAACAGACAAAAGAATAGGCGCTGTGACTAAATCACAGCGCCTTTGCTTTGACACTATTCAGTATACCATTCTGCACTTTTTTGTCCATTTCACTTTTGTTATAACCCAGTCATAACAAAACGGAATAGTCTGTTATAACCACCAAAACGTCTTATTTCTCATTCTTCGGGTAAAGCTCCTCCAGCATCTTCACAAATGCCTGTGCTTCCGTGCTCAGCATTTCGCGGCTGCGCTGGATCCAGCCCACATTGATCTGCACCTGACAGTTTCGGATCGGGATGGTGCGGATGCCGTACTCCGCGAAGTCAGGTGCACTCAGTCCCGGACCGAGGCGAACCACATCGGTCGAGCGCAGCAGCGACAAAATCGCCGCGCTGTCGTTGACATAAACGACGCGCTTGAACTGCTCCAGACGCACGCCGTCGATCTCCAGATAAAAGCTCAGATTGGAGAAATAATCGTCCGGAAGGCGGACGAACGGATGGGGCAGGAGCTGCTCCATCGTCACCTCAGACGCATGATACAGCGGATGGTTCGGCCCGATGTTGGCATACCAGGTGTCCGTGCCCAGCGCGTGAAATTGCAGGTTTTTGAACTTCAGCATGTGCTTGAGCTCCTTCACCTGCACGTTGTTGCTCATCACAAAACCAATCTCCGCTTTGCCGTGCTCCACGCTCTCGATCACCTGCTGCAAACGGTTTTCCACCAGCTTGAGCGCTACGCGGTTATCGTGGTAATTGTTGTAGAACTTTGCCATCAGACGTCCCATCGTGATGATCGGATAGGACGCGATGGACAGCACCGGCGCGTGCTCCTTCTCCGACAGGCCCTGAATGAGCTCCATCTGGTTGATGATCGTGCGCGCGTACTGATAGAGCTTTTTGCCCTCGTCGGTCAGCGCAACGCCCTTGTTCGTGCGGTTGAAGATGCGCACCTTGAGTTCGTTTTCCAGATTGCTGATGGCCTTGCTCAGATTGGGCTGCGTGACAAACAGCTTCTCCGCGGCCTTGTTGATGCTGCCCTGCTCTGCAATGACGACAAAGTAGGTAAGCTGCTGAATCTGCATAACTCTTTTCCTCTTTTGCATGTAGTATCTTCAGTATAGCATATCCGGGCGGAAAATGTCAGCCATATTTCTATGGGGAATACAGCTGATGCGGATGAAAAGCATGTGGGTATTTTTCTCCAAAACTCCATAATCTCGTTTTCAGTACTCCCTACTTCAGGTCAATCTTTACGGATGGGAGCAATTCGTTTGTTGTCAAAAGAGAGCTGAAGGAGAGGGAGGACACCGTACAGCAGCGTGAACCGCGCCGGTATGGAGCTGGGTGAGCGCATCGGGATGCTGGACGACCCCAGCGCCGCGCGCACACATTTCCTGCGAGACTACATTATGGGCCGCATTTGACACCTTTTCTTCCCCCATACAGCCGGAGAACTGCCAGTAATGGTGGTTCTCCGGCCTTTGTGTCTGTGCTTCGGCATGATGAAAAGTAAGCGAAATCACTTGCAAAGGGTTTCGATTTTGCACGCATATAGGCGTGATATTAGCTGTAATGTACCTTGTGTATTCCATACCATACAGAAATATATTTTTGTATTTACGCAAATAGCATAAAAGTATAATTAAAGCGTGTTTTGCCTATTCTCACTTACAGATATAATGAGAATAAGTTAAAACAATAGCGTAATTAGGAGGCTATTTGCGTGAACAAACTGGAACTGGGGCAGAAGATCCGCGCATTACGAAAGGAACGAAAACAAACACTGGAAACGCTGGCGGAGGCCGCAGACATTGGACTGGTCTATCTGGGAGAAATCGAGCGCGGTATCAAAATGCCGAGCCTTAAAACCTTTATCAAGCTCGTAAATGCGCTGGATGTTTCGGCGGACGAGCTGATTGGTTTGGAAACCAAATCCGGTCGGGATTATTATACGCAAAAGCTCTCTGAACAGCTCCAATCGCTGACACAGGAAGAAGCCGCTGCAGTGCTTTCGATTTTGGAAACAACGATACAGCAAGTCAAAAATTTGAGAAACGAAACGGTCTGATTGAATAAATCAGACCGTTTTTTCGTGACAAATTTTGTCGTATGTGCTATACTCAAATTATGCTATTAGCTTAATTATAAGCTAATATAAATTTAGTGACAGCATATAGATCTCACGAGGGGGAACGTAAAATGAACAGTACGAAATGGAGAAAAATAATAACGTGCATATTGGCCCTAACTTTGCTAGCCGGATGTTCAGTTAGTGACTCACTGGGTATTACCACCCATTCGGCACAGGATGTCGAAATCCCTGCAGCGGATCAGGAACGCTTTTCGATGCTTTTCCACGATGAATATGTCGATCAATTCCAGTTGGATGTCGAAAAATTCAGCCAGCGTGAACAAGCTCTGCAGCGAGGTTACGCCCTTGTGAATAGCGAGGAGTCCGAATCCCTTGAGCGAGGGAAAAATTTATTCACTGGTTTCTGCTACTCAATCACTTCCAGAGGATCTACACTGCAGTACTTTGGCGAACTCAAGAACAATAAGCCGGATGGATTCGGTGTGATCTATGATAATTCGATGAGCTATTACACCTATATCGGCAACTTCTCCAAAGGTAAATTCAGCGGTTACGGAATTCAGTTCTCAGATAAGCTGAATGATAACGGCAATGTAGACTATGCCGTTCAGCAGGGCGAGATTTCACCTGAACTGGCTACTAAGCTGAGTGATTACTTTGACCATTATGTGACCTATGAAGGCGAATGGAAAAACGGTGCAAAAAGCGGACGCGGTAACGAATTCACTTTAACTTCTGAATCCGGTTATCCGGAACTCAAAAATTATTGGGCTGGCTCCTACTATCCCGTTATCTATTCCGGCCAGTTTTCCAAGGACCAATATAACGGTAAAGGCCGACTGTTTGAATATGGCCGATTGACCTACGAAGGCAGCTGTAAGAAGTCTCACCCTAATGGCGAAGGTACAAAGTATTATTCCAATGGGCAGGTGCAGTATGAAGGCCATTGGAAGAATGGTAAATACGATGGTTCCGGAACGGCATATAACGAGGACGGCTCTGTTGCATACTCCGGCAAATGGAGAAATGGCGACTACGCGTAAAAAGAGGATAAAATCATGATTGATTTATCACATATTCCATCTAAGCGCCAAGCGGAACAAGAGAATCGCTTCACTCTCTGGGGACATACATTTTCGGTCGATCCGGATATGATTCCATACAACTCGATTCGAAAACAATTTCGTGGATTAGCCCATGAGGCAGAAGCGAATTTTGAGAGTCGTGTCGCTAATCGGTGTAAATCGCTGGACGATTTGATCAAGTACGGTTCAGATATTTTCGGAGAATGCATGCAGCCTCTATGGAATGCATGTGTACAAGCCTTGATTTCGGTCGGTATCGTACACATTGATGTAAGCGAATTTATCGCTAGATACCAAGACTATTACGACTATTGGAATGAAGCATTTGACGTAGTAGCCGACCAATACGCAGCAATCGTATGTAATCAAGCACAGTTAAATGCTTATCGAAAACAACGCCGCGAAAATCGCAGTCGCTTGGAAGGCGGCGGTTTCGGATTGGCCGGAGCTGCAAAAGGCATTGCAGTGGCCGAAACCGTCAATCTTGCATTTGGCGCTGCACATATGGTATTCAACGGATTAGGCAAACTCGGTTCGTCTATTGCTGCAAGCAACAAGAAAAACCAGATCTTTCACAATCCCCAAACGCACAGCAATCTCGCCTATGCAGTTTATCGTTCCGCATTTTTCACCCATACCGCATTGATTGCATGTATGAACGAGGAATTAGGAACAAGTTACTTTACGGGAGCCTCTTCAGCATTGCAAGCAACTAGTGATGGTATTTTGCACAATATACAGCAGTATATGGCCAACAAAGATGCTGCATGGCAGCTGCTGTTAAAAGGGTTATCTATGAACCCCTATCATATTGGTTTTTACCAGTATATCATTGATTATTATGCTGATCCCAAGGGGGAGTTGGAGCAATTCGCTGATTATTGGGGCATTAATATATCTCATTTGAAAGAACTTGCCATAGACGAATGCTGCAAGAAGTTCGATGTTTCCACGGTTGAGACTGCCCGAGCATCTCTGAAACAAATGCAAATCTATATGGACAAATACCATTTCTATGGTGATTTTCCAACGAAAACGCGTGCAAAGAAAGTCTTAAAGGCGTATCACGATTCGCTTTGTTCCGTAAGGTTTGATCTTGCTAAAGCAAAGCCGTATATATGCGAAACGCAGGAGCAAGCCAAGCATATGCAAGCGCAAGTGGATTACATCGAATCGATGATCAAGAGTCATACACTACGAGATGAACCAGATTGTATAGCCGCTCGGCAGCAGCTCGAAAATTTGGAGCAAATCAACGGTGAACCGGTTATGGAAGAAGCAAAACGACCGTATACCATGGCATTGAATCAAATATGCGAAGATTATGACTTAAAGGCGAGAACTCTGTTCGGGAAGGTATATCCGAATCGAGAAACTGTACAAGACGTTTTGGAAATCTATAACGATATGAAAAGAAGGCTGGATAACAATCCAAGTCCTCAGCAATGCGCCAATATTCGTTATCGTCTGGAGGCATTGGATCTTGCTGAAGAAGAGAAGGTCAAAGTCCGAAAACTTATATTTGAATGTGAAAACAAAAAGGAACTAAAAAAGATACGTTCCATCAACTTTGTAGCCATTCTTCTGCTGATTGCTATGATTGCAATCGGTGCCTGCCTGCCGATTACTGCAACGCCGGAACTGCACGATATGCATGTCCTATATCATGGACAGGAGCTGTTATTGCACGATCATAATGTTGTATCCGGTGCACTTGGCATTGTCGAAGGTCTGAAAAACGGTGCGGCTGTGTTCGGCAAATCGGTACTGACGCTGTTTCTCAATGCTTTTGCAGATTATCTGGACGGATTTCACGGGACACTTGACGGTCACATCTTCTGGATGCTGTTCGGATGGATCAAGGCCCTGTGGGATAATATTTGGCTGACTTTCTGTCGTTATGGTGCCAGCTTGTGGTATACCTTCCGACAAAGCAACGGAATCGGTTATTGTGCCGGTTACATTACGTCTACTGTAATATCGTGGGTCATTTGCAGCCACTTGTCCAAGACGGAGGAAGAACATGTTGCTGCAATGAAGAAAAAGTAATATTTATACGAGGTGAGTAAAGTGAAAAAATTCTTATCAGCTATCCTATCGCTATGTTTAATGCTGCAGCTGTTCTGTATCGGTGCCGGAGCGGTATCAGCGGATCAATTCAAGGATTTGAAAAACCATTGGGCCAAAGGATATATTGATATTCTTTGCCAGCGCAATATTATCAACGGATACAGCAACGGTACGTTTGCGCCTAACAAATCTCTGACGAAGGCAGAAGCAGCCAAGCTGATCTGCTTATCCGCCGAAATTCAGCCAAGCTCCACCGTTGATACCAATTTAACTGATATCAACATGCATTGGGCTAAGAAGTATATTGCTGTTTTGCCGGAGACGCCGAATAAGAATGGTCAATTTCAGCCTAATACACAGATTACTCGTGCAGAGTTTGCTCAGATGGTCGTCGGTGCGATGTACGTTGATACGGCCTCGACGGATACCTCTGCTCTGCGCAAGCGCTTTAAGGATTGGGCTTCCATTCCGTCTGAGTCTGCAGAATTTGTGGCGGTTGCTATTGAAAAGGGCATCATCAACGGTTATGAAGACTCTACTTTCCGCCCCAATGCTACGCTGACGCGTGCAGAAGCCTGCACCATGCTGAAACGCGCTTTCTATCCTGATGTAAAGCTGACTCCCAGCCATTACTATACGGATACCGTCGCCTACGCGAATAATGTTACGCAAATGGTCTGTGCAGCAGATGAAAGCCTGTATTATGTTGCCGATAATCAGGTCTTCCGTGCCGGACAGAGCGCTGCTGTTTTCCGCGCAGAAGATATCAGCTATACGGCAAGCGCAGATGAGATCCTAAGCCAACCGGAATCTAAGCATTATGATGGCCAAAGAACCATATCGGCAGGCGATTGTGCACAGAAAATCGAAGAATCCGGAAGCGTAGATTTTGATAACTTTACGCTTGCAGGTATCGCAGCAGATACTGAATCTGGCGATATCTATGCCATTGTATGGAGTGGCATCAAAGACTATCGCCTTGATGATGATTTGTTTGTAGTGGCTGCATATGACATATCCGCCTCCGACGAACCGGTTTCTGTATTTTTTGACTCAGGTCTTTGGGATTCTGACACAGCGTTACCCAACGGCGAAATTATTTTAAAATCCGGAGATTATATTTATTATTCTTCTGGATATGATTCAGTACACGAATCTTATTGGACTCCGGAAATACTCCGATGGGATTTGACAAATAAACGTATAACTACGCTCTATGACAGCTACCTCCAAAGCGGTATATACAGTATCGGAACATTTAACAATTCAGTCTGGTGTATGGTTGGCTATTCGGACGCAACACTCTGGAATATGAATACTAATCAGAGCTATGACTTAGATGATGTGGGATTTGCTCCTGCTGGCGCATGGAAGAATAATTTCTATTTCTGGAATAGCAAAGAATCTGCACTCTATTGCGCAACCATTCCGACATCCGGTTCGGGTAATCTCTCGTTCCGCCGCTTAGTAAATTCTCAGGATATCCTTAGTAATGACGGATATTCGCTTGGAAGATATGATTATCAGGACTATTCATTGTGGGCAGCTAATTCAGATACCATATACTTCTACAGAGACAGCGCTAATGAAATCCGCCGCATTTACGGGAAATAATACATATCTATTAACTTCTAGTCCGTCAAATGAACTCCCTGCTTTCTGGCAGGGAGTTTCCTTTTGACATACTATAACATCTAATTTACAATCTACAGATTCGTCTCGAAAAACTCCATAATCCCAGCTTTCAACACTCGCCACTCCCTGCCAACTTTCACGGCAGGGAGTTCTTCGTTTGCGATCATCTTGCGGACCTGCTGGCGCGTGGTTTTGAGCAGGGCTGCAGTTTCTTTGACGGTCAGGATTTCATCGTTCGACATAGCAAAACCTCCATTAACATAGGTGAAAAACGCATTTCACTATAATTCATGTATGTTTATTCTAATGTTGGCGATTGATTGTCAAATCGCACTGTTCAAGCAGGCACAAATACCCTGCAACAGGCCGTTAGAACGAAAATTATAAATGATGATAAAAGAGAAAATTTGCCTGCATGCACTGATGAGAAATAGATTTATGACTTGAATGAAATACATCCTACCCCCATCTCCTCAAACTTCCCCAACAATTTAATAAGGTCAGATTTTTTAATCCTGCAATCTTTCTGGACGGCTGCGAGCGAAACGCAGCCGTTCGCTTTTTTCGCGATACGGCGCAGCTTCTTTTTCGTCTTTTCGCGGTACTTGGAGGCATTGATACGGTCCAGCAGCTCGGGAAGCGAAACCGGGTCAAAGTGCATCATATGCAGCCGGTGGAGAAACTTATGCTGCTGATTTTCAACCTGAGAGCCAAGTTCGATCAGCTGACTTTCCCAGTCTTTAGCCTTAGTCAACTTGGTGATTTTCGAACGACCAAACCGCAATTCCAGTCGAAGAATATGCTCGTCAATCTTGATATCATGCCGTTTCTCGAGTTCATACGTTTTATCATAAACCGAAAAAGCACAGCTTTTAGACTTATTCTCGATTGTCCATGAATGCTTATTGGCTCCCTTGAATTGCTCATCGGAATTTGCGTATTTTCCAAACTTAACCGTGTTGTAATGGGGGATAGGAAAGGATTTCTTGAAAATATCCAAACGATCTTGAACATCCGCCTTGCGCTCATAGTACAGATTGCAGGTCAAATCACACCGTGACAGCTTAAACCCCTTGAGCCGTCGGTCAACGCCGATTTTATCAAGGATATTCCGCAGACGGTGCTTTACCTGCTGCACAGACTCTTTGTCAGCCTGAAATAATGCGGTCGGTTTATATGTACTGGCAAGCAACGAAGACGGGTTAACAATCAATATCAGCCAGCACGGATGCGAAACAGACTGGCCAAGCTGTACCTCAACACCAATGTCCTTGAACTGTGGCATTTGGTAATACGACGAAAGACCTAATTTTCCTTTGCCGGTGCGAATACACTCGTTTTGTTCGATAATATTCTGAATTTCTGAATATTTGCATTGTAATTTCAGCGAAAAGGTGTGGATACCGTACTCGTTCGTAATCATTTGCTGTTCCTCCGTTTCTGAGCGCATACCGTGCAGCGTTTGCAGGTTTTCACCTCATGCTGGCCCTGGTACTCGAGAATATCGCTTACCATACAATTATTGCTATTGATAAAATCGCGCACTTGGCTCAGTCTGGCCTTTATGGTTTTAGCGGCTTTAGGTGACTGCTTTTTCGCTTTCTTGATAAAGCTATTTGAGATAGCGTCATCATCGCCGTTCTGATCGTAGAAGAGAACGCAGTGTGCCTTGCGTCCGTCGCGTCCCGCTCGGCCAATCTGCTGAATGTAATCCGTCATGCTGATCGGCGCGTTGAAGTGTACGACAAGTTCAATGTCGGGAACATCAATACCCATACTGAATGCCGAAGTTGCAATCATAATCTTTCTTTTGCTTTGCAGGAAGTCGAACAGCAGCTGTTTCTTGCGGCGTTCCGGCTTAACTCGTGAATGATAGCGTGTCACGTCATCGGAATATTTTTCTTCTAAAATATTGTACAGCGCATCTACATGTGTAGTCGTCTGAGCAAAGATCAGCGCCGAGCCATCTTTGTGATACTTATCAATCAGCTTGCAGAGCTTCTTAATACGAAATTCCAGCCGTTCCTCCAGTGTTTTCTTGCTGCAGGTAACATCCTTCTTGAGAAGAATAAGATTATCGCGTCGAAGATCACTGCGCAGAATAACAGGCTTGTCCATGTGTAGACTGTCGCGAATGATATTCAAAGAGTCAGCAGATATTGTCGCAGAGCAGGCACAAATAACCGGTTTATGCTTTAGCTCGTTGATAAAATCTCCGATATACAGATAAGCGTCACGAAACGTATAACCCCATTCCGTAATGCAGTGACACTCGTCCGCCACGATCATAAAAATATCCGAATGCTGCATAGTTTCAATAAATACATGATTTTGCAGTCGTTCGGGAGTGATATAGAGGAAAGTCAGTTTTCCTTTGCGAGCCCGGTGTAATATCTTATCAATATCCTCTTTCTTTGCGGATACCATGATGATTGGAATATCCTTCTCCTTACGGATTTCCTTACAGATGTCAAATCCATCCATTCCAGGAAGCATTATATCGAGAATTATAATATCAAAATCTTCTTTAAGAGCGATATCAAGTCCTTCTTTACCATCAGAGGCTAAAGTTACATCGAAGCCTGAAAGTTCAAGGTAATCTCTTTCAATTTCAGCGATTGCATCTTCATCTTCCACTATTAATACTTTACTCATTTAGTCCCCCTCTCTAAACCTGTCATAAAATGCAGATTTACATTTTATTAATCAATGTGTTGATTATATAACACATTTTAATAAAAATATGCTTT
>OIWL01002435.1_pt1 | contig 15568 bp, 16 predicted proteins | sample 1587561 | NCBI WGS metagenome assembly OIWL01 (sample SAMEA3888903, study PRJEB22519) | human gut metagenome | biome: human gut; feature: human-associated habitat; material: faeces | place: Denmark | collected 2010 | reverse complement strand
GCAGCATGACTACAAAGGGAACCGTAACCTTCGTGAAGGAGCCGCTTTATATGAAAGTGGATACGGATATGGGCTTTGATAATGGCAGCCAGAGATACATTCTTTATCTGCAAAAGGGCGAAGCGGAAAAGAACGAGGATGGCGTGAATCAATACATGAATTATGACGGACAATGGACGGAAATGACCTTGCAGAAAACCGATGCCATGAACAGCGTGCAGATTTACAACACGGCGGAAAACATGGAAACCCTGCTTGCGGCGGCAGAAAACTGCACCATGCAGGAGAACGGCGGCAAGGCTGTCATTTCTGCGGATATCCCTGCGGAAAAGCTGTATGATGTGGAGGCGGCAGGACGTTTCTTCCAGATTGCAGGCATGAGCAGCCTTTCTGAGGTTTATTTCAAGGGTATAGGGGATGTGCCTGTTACCTTTGTGTTGGACAAAAAAACAGGCGCGCCGATTTCCTATGAAATAGATTTGGCGCAGGCCTTGGAAAAGGTCACGAATAATGTGCTTTCGGAGCTGAGCAGTGATAATGAAAGCAGTGGTATCACCGTGCAAACCTACCGCATTTCCTCCGAGCTGACACAGCTGGGCAATGTGAAGGCGGGAGAGATTCCGGATGAGGTCAAGAGCAGTGCTATCAATTATGAAAGAGAGATTTCCATGTTGGAATCCGATAAATAAGAAATAAGAGACAACAAAAACCCGTTTTGCATGGCGCAGGGCGGGTTTTTCTTTGATTTCAGTGGATTTTATGGGAAATAGGGCTTTTATTTTGCATGACATTCATGTTATAATCAAATTTAGTTTGTTTTTTGAACATGGCGGCGAAGGTGCCGTAGCGTAATAAAAAATGGAATGAGAAAAAGGAGAGAAAAACATGATCGCTGCACAGGGTGTCAGCCTCCAATATGGCGGCAGAGTACTTTTCAACGATGTGAATATCAATTTCACAAAGGGCAACTGTTACGGACTGATTGGTGCCAATGGTGCCGGTAAGTCCACATTTCTGAAAATTCTTGCAGGGGAGCTGGAACCCAATAAGGGCTCTGTATTCATTACCCCCGGGGAAAGAATGGCAGTTCTGAAGCAGGACCATTTCCTGTTTGATGAGTTTGATGTGGTAGAGTGCGTGTTATATGGGCATAAAAGACTGTATGATATCCGCAAGGAGAAGGACGCACTTTATATGAAGGAGGACTTCACAGACGAGGACGGCATTAAGGCGGCAGAGTTGGAGGGTGAATTTGCGGAGCTGGACGGCTGGGCTGCGGAATCCAATGCGGAAATGCTGCTGAACGGTCTGGGGGTTACGAATGAATTCCATTATGCGAAGATGAAGGAGCTGACAGGCGGACAGAAGGTGAAGGTGCTTCTGGCACAGGCATTGTTCGGCAATCCCGATATTCTGCTTCTGGACGAGCCTACCAACCATCTGGATATCCATGCGATCAAATGGCTGGAGGATTTCCTGATGAACTTTGAAAATACGGTTATCGTAGTTTCCCATGACCGTCATTTCCTGAATAAGGTCTGCACAAATATTGCGGATATCGATTATGGCAAGATTACCATGTTTGTCGGCAACTATGATTTCTGGTACAGCTATACCCAGATGACACAGCGTCAGCTGAAGGATCAGAATAAGCGCGTGGAACAGAAGATTAAGGAGCTGCAGGACTTCATCCAGCGCTTTAGTGCGAATGCCTCCAAGGCGAAGCAGGCAACCTCCAGAAAGAAGCTGTTGGATAACCTGCAGATGGATACCATTAAGCCCTCTAGCCGCAGATATCCCTTCTGTAGCTTTAAGCAGGACAGAGAGGTCGGCAACGATGTGCTTTTGGTGGATGGAATTTCCAAAACCATTGACGGCAAGAAGGTGCTGAATGATGTTAGCTTTATGATTCGCCCGCACGAAAAGGTTGCCTTTGTCGGCAAGGATGAAATCGCAAGAACTACGCTGTTCCAGATTCTGATGGGCGAACTGGAGCCGGATGAGGGCAGCTTTAAATGGGGAATTACCACAAAAACCGCATATTTTCCGAAGGATAACACAGAATATTTTGAGGGCAACAAGGACAGCCTGATTGAATGGCTGCGTCCCTTTGCAAAGGAAGGCGAGCAATACGATTCCGATATTCGCGGTTGGCTGGGCAGAATGCTGTTCAGTGGTGAGGAAGCGCTGAAGGAGGCCGGCGTGCTTTCCGGTGGTGAAAAGGTAAGATGTATGCTTTGCAAGATGATGATGAGCGGCGCAAATGTGATGATTCTGGATGAGCCTACCAACCATTTGGATCTGGAATCTATTACAGCACTGAATGAAGGGCTGACGGAGTATAAGGGGACACTGCTGTTTGATTCCCACGACCATCAGTTTGTGCAGACCATTGCAGACAGAATCATTGAAATCCTGCCCGGCGGCATCATCGACAGACAGATGACCTATGACGAATATATCGAGGATGAAAGCATTGACGCAATCCGCGAAAAATTATCCTAAATGGGATATGCTAAAAAAATAAGTTCTGTAAGCTTACTGCCTCTGCGCTTTGCGTAGGGGCAGCTTTTGGAGGGATGAAATATGAGATATATCTTTTTGGCAATCGGATTAGGGGTTTTGATTGGCTATCAAGGTTGGATTCGGGAGAGGGGAATCCGCTGGAACAGCAGATTGCAGACGGTTTGGCTGCTGCTTTTGATTTTCTGCATGGGCGTGAGTATCGGCAGAAATGGTGAGGTGGTCAGAAGCCTGCCGCTTTTGGGTGGTAAGGCAGTGCTGTTTGCAGTGATGACGGCGATTGGCAGTATTGCTGTGGTTTATATTCTTTCCACGCTGTTTTTGGAGAAGGAGGGGAAGAAATGAGTCTTGTGATTTTGATTGTTCTGGTGCTTGGCGTTGGGGCAGGATACCTGATGCCTGCGGATGTGAGCGGCTTTCTGGATAGCGCATCCACCTATATGCTGCTGCTCCTTTTGTTTTCCGTCGGGATTGATACAGGGCTGAATAAGGCTGTTTTCACACGCATTAGGGAATTGGGCTTTCGGATTTTGCTGATTCCGTTCGGGGTTGCGCTCGGCTCCCTTTGCGGCGGTGTGGTGACTGCCTTTTTGCTTTCCCTGCCTGCAAAGGAGGGCTTGGCGATTTCCGCAGGCTTGGGCTGGTATAGCCTTTCCGGCGTGCTGATTACGGAGGCAGGCAACCCCGTCGGCGGTACGATTGCGTTTCTCGCAAATGTGTTTCGTGAAATGCTGACGTTTGTCATTGTGCCGTTTGTGGCAAGCCATTTGAATTATTATTCCGCCATTGCGCCGGCAGGGGCTACCTCTATGGATACCACTTTGGGCATTATCAGCAAGAACACGAATGGTACGATTGCTGTGCTTGCCTTTGTGAACGGCATTGTGTGTACGCTTCTGGTGCCGCTTTTGGTGCCGCTGTTCCTGTAAAAGAGAAAAATGAAAAAAATATAAAAAATGTGTTGACAAAAGTGTTTCGGTGCGGTATTATAATCAAGCGCACTGAGATGTGCGGATGTGGCGGAACTGGCAGACGCGCTAGATTCAGGTTCTAGTGGGCATTGCGCCCGTGCAGGTTCAAGTCCTGTCATCCGCAGTAATTGCGGAAAAGACCATCGAGAAATCGATGGTCTTTTTTTATGCCGGCAGAATAAGACATACCTTTAACGGCTGCCTGAAATAGGAATGCAGTGCATACCACCGGTTTATCAGTGTCTATGATTTGTCAGCTGTTGCAGCCGTTTTTCTGCATGAAAAAATAATGCTGCTGCTTCAGATAATCTCTGGCGTAGTCCAGAGCTTCTCCGAAACGCTGGAAATGCACGATTTCCCGTTCTCGCAGGAAGCGCAGTGGCGCGAGCACATCGGGGTCATCCGTCAGGTCGATGAGATATTCATAGGTGCTGCGCGCTTTTTGCTCTGCTGCATTTGCGTAAGGGCAATCAATCCTTGTAGGAATCAGTGCTTGGCTGCCTGAGAATACCATTCCAGTGTTTCATAAACAATGCTCATGTGTTCTTCAATAATTTTCCGTAAGGCGGTTTCGTCCTTTGCCTTCAGTGTATTGAGAATTTCTTTATGCTGATGGAAGGAGGTTTTGAGCTGATCCAGAGGGAGGTTGGTTGCGCTATACATATAAAACATGGTGCCGATGCTCCAGTTGGATTCATAGAGCTTCATAATCTGCGGATTGCCACAGAGGGAGATATAGAGGGTATGGAATTTTGTTTCCAGCTCTGCCGCAGCGGGATATCCGGCTTCCAGTGCGGTTTCAAATTCCTGTACAACGGTCTCCATCTCCTTGATGATGCTGGGGTGATACTCAATATTGCGGATACAGAGCTTTACACAGAAAAGCTCCATCATCTGACGTGCTTCAATGATATTTCTAATCTGGGTATCGGAAAGCTGTGCAACGGTTGTGCCCTTTCTCGGCGTTGCCTCTACCAGACCAAGCGCAATCAAGCGGTTGATTGCAGCAAGGACAGGGGAGCGGCTGATGCCCAGTGAATCGGATATTTCCTGCGTATTTAATTTTGTTCCGGGGGCGTATTCCCCGTTTTGAATTCGTTTTTTAATTTCTTCATAAGCGAAATCCTGTAAAGAATCTGAAGTTTTCATACTATCTCTCCTAAAATAAAAAAATAAATAAATCATACCTCGACAAATGTGAGCGTATCCCCTTAAAAACAATTTTTATCATTATACATCAAAAAGCAGATTTTGTATACAAAAAATAGGATTTCTTTCAAAATAAGAAAACTGTGAAAATTTGATAAATTTCGACAATTCAAAAAAGTTGGTTTTTAGCAATACGCAAAAATGCGTTTTTGCAAAAATATACAAAAATAAAGAAATTTTAAAAATTAACAAAAAATGGATTGACATTTGCAAAAATGAATATTAGTATCAAATTACAAATTCAAAAAATAAAAATTGAATACAAAAATAACGAAAACAATACAAAAGCGAAAGGGGAAATAAGTATGGATTTCACAGGAAAGAACATTATTGTGACAGGCGGTGCGAGCGGCATCGGCAAAGCAATCGTAACCGGCGTGGTAGAAGGCGGCGGTCATGCGATTATGTTGATCTGAATCTGGATGCAGCCGAAAAGCTCAGAGAGGAGCTGGGCAAGGACAAAACCTCTGCTTACAAGGTAAATCTGGCGAACAGTGCTGAAATCAGAGAGGTATTTGGCAAAATTGTTGCAGATTTTAAGCAGATACATGGGCTAATCAACAATGCAGGCATCGTAAGCACGGTACCCTTTGATGAGGTAACACAGGCAGAATGGGATAAAGTAATTGCCATTAACCTGACAGGTGTTTATACTGCAATTAGTGCAGTTTATCCCTCTATGAAGGCAAACGGATATGGCAGAATTGTAAATGTAGCATCCGTAGCGGCAAAAAGAGGCGGCGGTCTTTTGGGAACAAGCGCCTATGCGGCCTCCAAGGCAGGCGTAATCGGGCTGACAAAGGCGGTTGCCAGAGAAGGCGCACCTTATGGGGTTGCCTGCAACGGCGTATGCCCCAGCTTGACAATGACACCGATGACTGCCAATATGGGAGAAGAAAAGACAAAGAAGATTATCGCAACCATTCCTTTGGGACGAGGCGCACAGCCGAGAGAAATTGCAAATATGGTTCTGTTCTACGCATCTGATCTGGCAAGCTTTGCTACCGGTGAAATCAGTGATGTGGACGGTGGCGTAACAATGGACGGCTGATATCGGTAAGAAAAGGTTGAGGAGGAATTTTCATGAAAAAGAAAATTTTGGCGATTGCAATGACAGCCATTGTTGCGGCATTGGGCTTGACCGGCTGTAATAATGGTATGGGTATCAATGATGACGGTACATATACATGGAAAATGGCATTGAACTCCACAGAAGGGGACAATGCTTACGATACAGGCGCAGCCTTCGCGAAAAAGATAGAGGAGCTGACGGATGGCAGAGTAGAGGTTGTTCTTTATGGCGGCGGCAGCCTTGGTACAACTTCTGAGGTTCTGGAAGGGATGAAATTCGGCGTTGCCAACGTGATGTGTGAATCAATAGGTACACTGGCAACCTTTACCCCGATGGCGAATATTGACGCAACCCCGTATCTGTTCCGCGATTATGATCACTTCATGGAAACATGGAACAGCGATGTCGGCGAGGAAATCAAGGAGACTGTCGGTGAGGAAAGCGGCTTTAAGCTGCTGGGCGGCACATACAGAGGTCCCCGTATCGTAACGGCAACAAAGGAAATGAAAAATATCGAGGATTTCAAGGGCTTTAAGCTGAGAGCACCAAATCTGGAGATGTATCTGGAAACCTGGAAATGGATGAAGGCAGCACCTACACCCATTGCGATGACAGAAACCTATACAGCTTTGCAGCAGAAGACGGTAGAAGGGCAGGAAAACCCTATGACGGACTCCCTGAACTATGCCTTTGATGAGGTCTGCAAATATTGGATTAAGACAAACCATGTTTACAGCAGTAACGTTATCATCATGGATAGAGAATACTTTGATGCATTACCTGAGGATATTCAGCAGGCAGTGCAGGAGGCAGCTGAATATGCAGGCGTAACTGTCAGCGAACAGCAGCTGCAGAAGGAAAAGGAAGCAGAGCAGGAGCTGATTGATAAGGGCTGCCATATCATTGAAGTGGATACAGACCAGTTTATCGAATATTTCAAGGACTTTACAGATGAAAAATTCCCTTATCTGGCAGATTGGGCAGCAAAGATTCGTGCTGTCGGCACAGAGGAGTAAATACAAAGGAAAATCATTAAAATCGAGGTGAATCGAATGAAAGGGTACGGAAAATTTCTGGACGGAATTGAAAAGATAGAAAAATTATTTCTGGCGGTAACGGTTGCAATCATGATTATTGTCATTACCTATCAGGTTATTTTAAGATATGTTTTTTCTGCGTCCAATGCGTGGAGTGAGGAACTGGCAAGGTATCTGTTTATCTATGATGTTATGGTAGCAGCAGCCATTGCCACAAGAAGAAACAGCCATTTGCAGGTGGATGCGTTTATCGGTATTCTTAAGCCCAGAACGAAGGCAATCTATACAGTGATTGCAACCATCGTAGGGATTGTATTCCTGGCATTTCTGTTCTGTTATTCTGTTGTATTGTGTCAGGCAGCGGCAGTGAATGTTTCTGCCGGCTTGAAGATTCCGATGTCTGTGCCGTATGCATGTATGCCGATTGGTGCAGTATTGATGATCTTGACCTCTATTGAGGTTATTATGAAGCAACTTGTGGAAATTGCGGAATTAAGCAGAAGGGAGGCGTAACACATGAATGCCGGTTTGATTGTAATTATTTTGTTATTGGTATTATCCATTTTGGGTATTCCGATTTATCTTGCGTTGGGTATTGGCACACTGGTTGCCCTGAATATGGCAGATATGCCGTTTATCGTGCTTCCACAGAAGCTTTTTGCAGGCATGAACTCCAGCTCACTGCTGGCAATCCCGTTCTTTATGCTGGCAGGGAATATTATGTCTCGCAGTATTACAGGGAAGCTGATTGATGTTTCCAATGCCTTGATCGGTTGGATTAAAGGCTCTCTGGCGGTTGTTACCGTACTGGCATCTGCGCTGTTCGGTGCGATTTCCGGTTCCGGTGTTGCAACGGCATCTGCGGTTGGCGGCACAACCATTCCTGCCATGAAGGAGGAAGGCTATCCCGACCATTTCGCAGCGGCGATTTCCGGTATTGCGGCTATTCTGGGGCCTATCATCCCGCCTTCCATTACATTGATCGTATATGCGAGCATTACGGATTTGTCCGTATCCAAGCTGTTTGTCGGCTCTGTCATTCCCGGTATCCTGATGGCAGTCGGTCTGATTATTTATGCGCTGTTCTATGGTAAGAAGAATGACCTGCCTGCGCATGAAAGAAAATCTGCAAAAGAGGTTCTGCTTATTTTCAAAGACAGTATCTGGGCTCTGCTGATGCCCGTTATCATTCTGGGCGGTATTTTCGGCGGTATTTTTACACCAACGGAATCCGCAGCGGTTGCAGTTGTGTATGCGCTTCTGGTCAGCCTGCTGATTTATAAGGATATTAAGATTAAGGATATCCCCGGCATTTTCGTGGATGGTGCGATTTCTACAGCAACCATTCTGATGCTGGTAGGGATTTCCAAATCCTCCGGTTATGTTATCACAACATCCGGTCTGCCTCATCAGGTTCTGGAGGTATTCAGCTCCTTTACCAATAGTACAGTTGTCATTCTGCTGCTGCTGAATATTCTGTTCCTGGTTATCGGTATGCTGATGGAGGCAAATGCAGCGATTATCATGATGACACCTATCCTGCTGCCTCTGCTGGATGCGTTTGGCATTGACCCTTTGCAGTTTGGTATCATGATGAGCTTCAACCTGTGTATCGGTCTGGTTACACCGCCGGTCGGCATCTGCTTGCTGATGACAAACCAGATTGCCGAGGCACGCTTTGTGCAAACGCTAAAATCGGTTATGCCAATGCTGCTCATCGGTGTTGTGGTGCTGATGCTGGTTACTTATATTCCGCAGGTTACAACCTTCCTGCCGGGATTGATTAAATAAGATGTAAAAAATAAATAAAAAAATAGATTTGAAAATGTAATTTTGAGAAAAGAAAATGCTGCATACTGCTTGGGTATGCAGCATTTTTCAGAAGGAGGGAACAGAGATGCAGGAGCAGGTAAAGGCAACGTTTCTGGTAAATGCGGCAGTGCTTCTGGAGTTTCGGGGGACGAAGCTGCTAATCGACGGGATTTATGATGAAAACGGACATTGCTTCAGCAATCTTTCTGAAAGGCAATGGGAAAAGCTGAAGGCGGGCGAGGGAGAATTTGCAGGTATTGAGTATCTGCTGTTTACCCATGAGCATGGGGATCATTTTTCGCCGCAGAGGGTGGCGGAATATCTGGAGTACCAGCAGCCGAAGGCGATTTTCATGCCGAGAGACGGCTCTGCTGCCTTGCGGGCGTTGCAGAAAAAGGCGGAGGGGATGGGGATTCCGTGTGTTCTGCTGCATCGGGAATTATGCAGGAAAACCGTTTTTCGTCCGGAGCAGGAGATTCGTATTCGTGCCTTCCAGACCAGACATCTGGATAAGCTTTACTGGGATGTGCCGCATTTCTGTTATTTATTAGAGTGCGGCGAGAAGAAGCTGCTTTTTACGGCGGATGTGGATTTCACACAGGAGGATTTTTCTGCGGTACGAGGCATGGCGCTGGATGCGGTGTTTGTCAATCCGCTGATGAGCCACAGCGAGGAGGGCAAGGCATTATTTGCGGCAGGCGTATTGCAGACAAAGACGAAGATTGTTTATCATATTCCCTTTGCAGGAGAGGATAAAATGATGATACGGAAGATTGTGGAGCAGGAAATGCGCGCAGGAAGGCAGGAAAATGCGCTGTTCTTTATGGAGGAAGGACAGACCTGCCTGATTTAAGAAAAATAGGATTCTGAGGTTTTGTGATAAAAAATTCTGACAAGAACCTCTTTTTTTAGACATCATTTTGTATACAAAAGTAGTTTTATGAATTTTAAATAAAAATCAGAAATACATTCTGTAAATTACGCCAAAAAGGAAAAAAATGGTATTGACACACAAAAATTCTAATGATAAAATTTGAATACAAAATAAATAAAAAGAATACAAAATAAAGAAGGGGAGATACAAATGATGCAATCCATCGAACATGCTGCAGGCAGCATAAAAAGAGTCGTTGCATTCCGCTTGAAGCCCGGTATGGATGTTTTGAAGGGCATCGAGGAGATTTGCAAAGCAGAAAATATTAAAAACGGCGTAATCCTCAGCGGGATTGGCAGTCTGGACGGTGCAGCCTTTTGTAATCCTGTTCCTTTGAAGGATAAAAAAGCAGGATACGGCTACGGAGAACCTACGATTCTGTATGGTCCCATTGAGCTGACTGCGGCAGCCGGCATGATCTGCCACGATGATGACGGCAACCTTCTGCTTCATGTACACATGAGCATGAGCGACCAGCACGGCACAGGGCATGGCGGTCATCTCATTGAAGGCACAAAGGTTCTGCTGACCACGGATATGGTGATTGCGGAGCTGGATGGGCTGGTTATGGGCAGAAGATTTGATGAGGAACTCGGGGTGCCTCTGTTTGCACCCAAGCAAAAATAAAAAACATAAAAAGAATGAGAAAAAAGAAAGGTGTGAATCACATTGGCTTCTAAAGGTAAAAAATATCCCAAGGAAATGCTTTTGGATATGTACAAAACAATGTTGAGTATCAGAGCATTTGAAACAAAAGCGGCAGAATGCTTCACAAAGGGTATGCTGGCAGGGAATATTCACCTGTGCATCGGGCAGGAGGCAGTGCCCACAGGTGCTTGCTATGCACTGGAACCCGAAGATTATATGACATCTACCCACAGAGGGCATGGTCACTGTATCGCAAAGGGCGCATCTCTGGATAAAATGCTGGCAGAGCTGTTCGGTAAGAAAACAGGGTATTGTCAGGGTAAGGGCGGTTCCATGCACATCGCGGATGTAGCAGGACTGCACAGCCTTGGTGCAAACGGCATCGTAGGCGCAGGTATTCCCATTGCGGCAGGCTCTGCACTGGTGTCCAAGATTAAGGGAGATAAGCATGTTACCCTGTGCTTCTTCGGTGACAGCGCATCCAACCAGGGTACCTTCCACGAAGCGGTAAATATGGCGGCGGCATGGAAGCTGCCTGTAGTATTCCTGTGTGAAAACAACAGCTACGGCGTTTCTGTTAATATTCATTCCGTAACCAATACGGATACGATTGCAGTGCGTGCGCAGGCGTATAATATCCCCGGCAAAACAGTTGACGGCAATGATCCCGTTACCGTATATGAAGCAGTAAAAGAAGCGGTAGATTATGCAAGAGAGGGCAACGGCCCTTCTATCGTAGAGTGCATGACGTTCCGCCATCAGGGACATTATTGCGGTGACCCTGCAAATTATCGCCCCGCATCCTACATGGAGGAAGCGCATAAGAAGGACGCAATCCCCAATATGAGAAAGAGACTGTTGGATGGCGTGGCAACAGAGGAAGAAATTCTGGCTGTGGAAAAGGCAGTAGAGGATGAGATGGAAGCGGCTTATCAGTTTGCAAATGAATCCGCATATCCTGACCCTTCCGAAGCAACAACAGACGTATATTTCTCTGATAATGAAAGGAGCGTTGTAAGATGAGTAAAAAATTGAGCATCAGTAAAGCCATCGGCGAGGCTCTTCATGAGGAAATGGCAAGAGATGAAAATGTAATTATCATGGGCGAAGACATGGGTAAGATGGGGAATGTTTTCGGCATTACGGTTGGCTTTCAGGAGGAATTCGGTGAGAACCGCGTGTTTGATACCCCGATTTCCGAATCTGGCTTCTGCGGCATGGCAGTGGGGGCTGCAATGAGAGGGATTCGCCCTGTGGTAGAGCTGATGTATGATGACTTTATCACCGTTGCGGCAGATCCTATCATCAATCAGGCTGCAAAGATGAGATATATGACAGGCGGACAGGCAACCGTACCCATGGTATTGAGACTGCCCATGGGCGCAGGCAGAAGAAACGCAGGACAGCATTCGCAGTGCTTTGAAAATATTTTCTGTCATACACCCGGTCTGAAGGTTGTGGTGCCCTCCAGCGCGGAGGATGCAAAGGGCTTGCTGAAATCCGCGATTCGTGATGAGGACCCCGTTATCTTTATTGAACATAAGCTGCTGTATGCAAAGAAGGAGCAGATTCCCGAAGGGGAATACACCATCCCTCTGGGTGTTGCGGATGTGAAAAGAGAGGGTACAGATATTACAATCGTAACTTGGAGCCGTGAGGTATACTTTGCACTGGAGGCAGCGGAAGAGCTGGCGAAGGAAGGCATCAGCGCAGAGGTTCTGGATCTGCGTACACTGGTTCCTCTGGATTGGGATGCAATTGTGAAATCCGTTTCCAAGACACACAATGTAATCGTTCTGTCCGAAGAGGTAAAGCGTGGCAGCTATGCGGCTGAAATTTCCGCACAGATTGCAGAGGAGCTGTTTGATGAACTGGATGCACCCGTAGAACGTGTCTGCGGTCTGAATATCGTTTCTCCCTTCAGCCCTACATTGGAGGATGAAAACTTCCCTCATCCCGCAGATATCGTAAAGGCAGTGAAAAAGGTTCTGAATAAATAAGGAGGGAAAACCATGGCTTTTGAAGTAAAGATGCCTCAGTTGGGACTGACAATGGAAGAAGGCACAGTCACAAAATGGGTAAAACAGGAAGGCGACACGGTCAAGGCCGGTGATGTCATTCTGGAAATTACAACAGATAAACTGACAAGCGAAGTAGAAAGCGAGCATGACGGCGTATTGCTGAAGATTGTTGCGCAGGAAGGCGAGGACATTCCCGTAAAAGGTCTGCTGGCATATATCGGCGAAGCAGGCGAACAGGTTGGGGATGCACCTGCGGCAAAGGCAGAAGCGCCTGCGGCTGAAGCGGCGGCACCCGTGCCCGCAGCAGCACCTGCAGCACCTGTTGCACCTGTGGCAGGCTGCAGAATCAGAATTTCCCCTCTGGCAAAGAAAACAGCGGCAAAGCTGGGGGTAGATTATACAACAGTGGCAGGCTCCGGCCCTCTGGGCAGAATCGTGCAGAAGGATATTCTGGCGGCAGCAGAAGCTGCAAAAGCCGCACCTGCGCCCGTAGCACAGGCGGCAGCAGAAAAGGCAGCACCGAAGAAAACCGCACTGGAACTGATGGATGGCGACGAGGTTGTAAAGCTGGCAGGGATGAGAAAGGTCGTTTCCGAAAGAATGACAAAATCCGCACAGGAAATCCCTACCGTTACGCAGAATGTCCGCATTGATGTGACAGAGCTGATGGCATTCCGTAAGAAGATTAACAATGACCTTGGCGTTAAATATTCTTTGAATGATTATGTGCTGAAAGCAACGGCAAAGGCACTGAAAAATAACAAGCATATTCTGGTAAGTCTGGACGGCGACCAGATTATCAAGCGCGCCCATGTGAATATCGGTATGGCGGTTGCGCTGGAGGATGGTCTGATTGTGCCCGTTATCAAGGATGCGGATAAGATGAGTCTGGGTGAAATTTCCGAAGCAGCGAGAGATCTGGCAGAGCGTGCAAGAACAAATAAGCTGTCGATGGATGAATATAAGGGCTCTACCTTCTCCATCTCCAATCTGGGTATGTTCGGTGTAGAAACCTTTAATCCTATCATCAATCAGCCGGATGCAGGCATTCTGGGTGTCTGCGCAGTGCAGGATGAGCTGGTAATGGATGCAGAAGGCAACATCACAAAGAGACAGTTCATGCGCATTTCCTTTACATTCGACCATAGATTGATTGACGGTGCGACAGCAGCAAAATTTGAGCTGGCTATCCGGGATCTGATGGAGCATCCCATGCAGATTCTGCTGTAACATCGGAAGAAAAAGGAGACAGAAATCAAGAAAAGGAACCTGAATAGACAGGAGGAATAGACTATGGCAGTAGAGGTTAAAATGCCTCAGCTTGGGCTGACAATGGAAGAAGGCACGGTTTCCAAATGGGTAAAGCAGGAAGGCGATGCCGTAAAGGTTGGCGATGTTCTGCTGGAAATTACAACAGATAAGCTGACCAGTGAGGTGACAGCAGAAGCAGAAGGCACACTGATTAAAATCGTGGCACAGGAAGGCGAGGATATACCCGTAAAGGGGCTCCTGGCATATATCGGCGAAGCAGGCGAGCAGGTTGGAGCAGCACCCGCACAGGCAGCCGCTCCCGCGGCAGAGAAAAAGCCTGCCGGCGAAACAAAAGTAGCAGTCATCGGCGGCGGCCCCGGCGGTTATGTTGCGGCAATCAGAGCGGCACAGCTGGGTGGCAAGGTAACGCTGATTGAAAAGAACAAATTGGGTGGCACCTGCTTGAATGTCGGCTGTATTCCCACAAAGGCAATCCTGCATGCGGCAGAGGCGCTGACAGAAGCAAAGGAAATGGCGGAATACGGCATCCATATTGAAGTGAAAAATGTAGACTGGAAACAGGTGCAGGCAAAGAAAAATGCCATTACCGCACAGCTGGTAGGCGGTGTGACCGGTCTGATGAAGGCAAATAAGATTCAGGTTGTGGAGGGAACAGCATCCTTCGCATCCAAGGATACTCTGGCTGTCCTGAAAAAGGACGGTACAAAGGAAAACATGACATTTGATAAAATCATCATCGCAGCAGGCTCCGTCCCCGCGGTGCCTCCCATTCCCGGGGTAAAGGAAAATGCAAACTGCGTAGATTCGACAGGCGCTTTGTCTTTTGAAGAAATTCCCAAAAGCCTTCTGGTCATTGGCGGTGGCGTAATCGGTATCGAACTGGCAACTGCGTACTCCAAATTCGGTACAGAGGTAACGGTGGTAGAAGCCGCACCTAAGCTGCTGCCCATGATGGATGGCGAGCTGACAGCACAGCTGCGCAAGCTGATGGAGGCAAAAGGCGTAAAGATTATGACAGACGCAAAGGTGCAGTCTGTAGAAGCGGCGGCAGTCGGCGCAAAGGTGAATGTGGAAATTGGCGGCAAGGTGCAGCCCTTTGAAGCAGAAAAGGTACTGGTTGCTGTCGGCAGAAGAACGGACACAGAAGCCTTGAATTTAGATGCGGCAGGCATTGCGAATGACAGAGGTCGTATCACAGTCAACGATAAAATGGAAACAAATGTACCCAATGTATATGCCATCGGTGACTGTCTGGGCAAGGTTATGCTGGCGCACGTTGCATCTGCACAGGGTGAAGTGGCAGCGGAAAATGCACTGGGAGAAAATGCGGTTTACAATGGTGCAACCAACCCCTCCTGTGTATATACGGACCCCGAATTTGCAGGCGTTGGGCTGACAGAAGAAAAAGCCAAGGAAATGGGCATTGCATATCAGGTAGGCAAATTCCCTCTGATGGCAAACGGCAAATCTCTGATTATGAACGGCGGCGTAGGCAGCATTAAGTTCATCATCGGGACAGAATATAAAGAGGTTCTGGGGGTACATATTCTTGGCCCCAGAGCAACAGATCTGATTGGCGAATGTGCGCTGGCCATCGGTATGGAAGCGACCGTAGAGGATATTATTGCGGCAATCCATGCACATCCTACCGTAACCGAAGCGGTGAGAGAAGCGGCTCTGGCAGCAGAGAAAAGAGCAATTCATATCCCCAATAAATAAAAATCAACAGTATAAATACAAAAGAAAAAAGATAAACAAAAGCTTGATGAACATAAGTGTTCACTTTTGAGATACACAGCGGCTGTGGAGTCGGATTTGCAGCCGCCCCTCCCCTCTAAAGAGGGAGCGGGATTTAGCAAGACAAAATCTCCTTCATAACTCTTTTTTTGCGGCTGTGCTGAGCCCATAGCCGCATCCCTTTTAAGTTGTTACTTTAGACATATAACTATAATAAAAGAAGATGCCTCGGCTGATTTCGTATCGGTCGGGGCATTTTCTTTTGCAAAATTTGGGGATATCCAAATAAAAAAGCCGCCCTGAAAGGTGCGCCCAAATAAGAAACCTTGAAT
>OIWL01002429.1_pt1 | contig 15605 bp, 13 predicted proteins | sample 1587561 | NCBI WGS metagenome assembly OIWL01 (sample SAMEA3888903, study PRJEB22519) | human gut metagenome | biome: human gut; feature: human-associated habitat; material: faeces | place: Denmark | collected 2010 | reverse complement strand
TCATTCAGTGATAAAATACATTTACAAGCTGAAAAACACTCTATAATTACTCAGGCCATTCATTTTCAAGTGCGCCGCTGGAAATCGTGATTTTCTGCATAGGTAGTTTACTACCTAGAACGCTAATCAAGATTCGGCGAGAAAATCGCCAAAATTCAATAACACGCAGCCAAATAAAAGTCCGTCCAGCAGCTTCCCTTCCAATACAAGACTCGGCAAAATAATCACACCAAATACAGACCGGTATTTACACTCCAGCTCGCAAGCACAGATATATATCTTAATTACAAATTGTAAAAACAGGGGTACATCATTTGTGTAGATACTCTTATTCTTTGGTGTAGAGCCTTTCTGTAACCAAGGCAGCAAATACTCATTATATCCTCTATAACCTATATAATCAATCAAAATAGAGCATGTATCTCTTATTATTGTTTCTTTTTTATGTTGGCTGTTTCCTTGCTTGCGCAGATATTATTACATCATTTTAAATCTGTTATATGCGTATAAAATAAGGGGGTGTATCATTTGTGTAGATACCCTACATTATCTGTGTAGATACCCTACATCATTTGTGTAGGGTGTGTTTTGAGAGACCGCTTTTTAAAGGCATATTATATTCGTGAAATGTACCATTATGCCACATTTAATTATTCCAGAGGTTAATATCGTTCGGAATTATGTTTCTGATAAAAGGAGGTATCTACACAAATAATGTACCCCCCTTCGCGCCATATGAGCTGCGCAGAGAAACGACAATTATCAAAGTTGGACATTGGTGCTATATCCGGAAACTGGTTGAATGTGCAAAAAAAGATAAAATGTTCAACTTGGTCATTCATGGTATTTTTGTTTTTTGCATCTATCAAACAGCCAAAATCGGTGCTTATCATTCATCGTTTTTACTCGTCATATAAGTATCAAAATCCGTATAATGCAGTGAATATTGGTCGTTTTTTCGTTCCATAAGTTGATATCCTCTATAAATGTTAAAATATTCACAATATTATGCTTATAGCAATATAATATCAATGTTTCCCGCAATATGTTGTACTCACCAAATCTGACCATTTGCATATCTTGCGATATTGCGATTTTCTGTGCGAATTTGAGAGTAACCGCCAACTTTACACTGATTCCACCCGCAAAAAATTTTTTTTGGATTTTACCCCTACATTATTTGTGTAGATACCCTGCACGATTTGTGTAGATACCCTACATCATTTGTGTAGATACCCTACATCATTTGTGTAGATACTAAATACCGACACGCGCAAAATAAGAACAATTCATTCATATATGCGCTAATACAACAAAGATAAATGCGGTTTTCCGTACAAAAACACACGTTTCCCGAATCCGTCGAATTCATCAGATTTTCGGACTCTTGACGGCTTTAAAAAAAAGTTGTAAATTACAGACGTGAATCAAAAATTCCATTGCGTTTATGAGGTATTTAGGAAAATACACAAGAAAGGAGGAGAAGTCAGTTTATGGACAAGCGGATTCTGAAAGAAGTGCGGACAACCGGTTTCTCATACTTACGTATACCCAAGGGTATGCTGGGTGATGCTGGCCATGCGCTGCAGTTAAACACTGACGCGATCCTGCTATATGCAATGCTCCTTGACCGAGCACGCTCGGCATCCTATGCCGGCCATCAGATTGATAGCACAGGTCGCGTTTATATATACTTCACACAAGATTCCATACAGAAGATCACTGGCTGGTCAGCAGGAAAGATACGCAAAGCGTTTACCGCTCTGTCGTCTGCTAGCCTGATCGCAGTTGAGCGACAGAGATGTGCAGCCAATCACATGAAGCGTGCGCATAAGATCTATGTCCGTATCTGGACCGATAGTAGCGTTGATAGCGGCTATGCCTCTTTCCCTTTTGTCATGCCAGCAACTCTTCACTACATGGCGTCATGGCATTACTATGTGCTGCCCAGCTCTTTATTGGCTGACGGCAATATCAGCAGCAAGGCTGTCTGCCTGTATGCAATTCTCCTCGATGAGATCCACCGTAACGTGCGATATGGCAGAGGCAGTTGCATCGACAAAGCGGACCAGCCTTATTGCACTATACCAAACGGCGATATGGCGAAGTTTCTTTCGTGCAGCAAGCGTACGATCACGTCTTTGCTCAAGCAAATGCAGGATTCTAAATGGATCCGTATTGTGCGCACGCAGTATGATTCATATCCCCATATTTACCTTTACGACTACATGTCGCAAGAAGAAACCGTTTCCAACGATGCTCCCGCTGATGAGGATATACCTTCGCCGTCCAGCGCACCAGCTGCGCCTGAACATACTACGCCCCAGACACCTCTCAGCACTAAGTTGCATCAGGTGCCAGGCACCAATGTCTTTATTCTGCCAATCATTCTGTCCTCCGCTACATCGGAAGCAGACATCTCTACTCTCGTAGACACACTATCAAAAGTCATCGCACCGATCACAGGTGCCACCATTACGCCGCCCGAAGCAGATACTGCCGAGCGGCAAATCGCAACCCTAGCCCACGCAGAAAAAGACAGTAGCAACGGCAGCGTTGAAGTACCCGACACGCAAAAAACAGCTGAAACCCCAAGCAAAAACGAGAGTACCCCCACGAAAAATTCGTCGGTATATCAGCATGTTAATCATGCTCTTTCCAACTCTCCGTTTATACAGCATCGTTTCGACGAAGCTCGCAACAAACTCACAACACCGCTTTCGAATCAGCCATTTGCAGATCGGAGCAACAGTTACCAACAAGCTGTAAACATGGTTCAGCAGCAAGTGTCTTATGACGCTCTATGCAGAGATATAACGCTCATGGCCACTAATGAAAATCAGAAAAAGCAGCAGCTAGATATAGCGGCGCACCTGGTTAATATCATGGCTAAAGACTATTGCTCTCAACAGACACGAATCCGATACGGTGATACAACAGTGCCACGCACGCAGGTACTCTCAGCCTATGCTCAATGCAGCAAAGCAGTGCTGTTTTCACTTATTCAGAAACTATCTTCCATGCCGTCTATTCGCAAAAAAACAGCGTATTACCATCGTAGCTTGCTCTCAGCAGCAGACACGCACAGCGGCTCCGGTTACCACTACACCAAAGCCATAGAAGCGCGATATGCTGCTCTCAAAGAGCAAGATGTCGTATAGCGGCAGGACTGCACCTTGATAATCCCTATATAGCGACCATAGACCTGACATGCGTCAGATACCACGCACAAGGTCCTCATCCCCCTTTCCCATCTTCTGTCGACATTGGGAAAACAGCATCATTTCACATGGGTATTATTATCTTACATGGGTATCATATACCAAATTATCCCTGAAATAATGCGAACCACCACGGCGCCCAACCCTCACCCTACGTTTGTAGAAATTAGCCGGTGCCACAGATTATTTCTTCTTCTCCAGGCAAAAGTCTGGTAAATAAAAAGAAATAAAAAGAAATGAAAATGAATACAGAAAAAGTCACATGCGCACATGCAAAAAAATGTGACACAAAAAAATAATATATCCCAAAAAGACAGAAGATGGGAATCGAAGGGCATCGGAAATATGAGTGAACGGTGTGCCGCGCAGGCAAACGCCCCGCCGGCCGGCAGCGGATGAGTATCCAGAGCGACGTCCCCCGCCCTCCCCCGGAGCGGAAAGTGAACGAAAACGGAGGGTTAGGGGGCGATGGCGAGGTGGTTCGCATTATTTCAGGGATTATTTGGGAAGTATTGACGAGGTGTGGTTATTGGTTTCGGTGGCGTTTTTCCGGTTTACTTGTAAGTTTGCTTTCATGTATTTACAAGTAACTTTCAAGTAGCTTAGTAGGTGTGGCCACTTTTAAGAGTTTTTTCGGATGATGGCGTCCAGATGGATCGCTTTGCTTTTGCATTGTGCTCGTGAGTTTGAAGCGAGCTATCTGAGGACATGGACGGCGTGCTGCATCGGAAGTTGTCTCTTTGTTCCCTGATGAGTTTCCGCAAAACTCGCGTTTGCGTTTTCCTGGAGAAGATACTATGATATACACAAACACAATCATCGAATGCCTTCGCTTTGTCGAAGAAGTGCATCATGGCCAATACGATAAACTCGGTGTGCCTTATGTGCTTCACCCTGTTGCGGTGGCGGAGCATATGACCACGGAGAATGAAATCCTCGTGGCCTTGCTGCATGATGTTGTCGAAGACACTTCCGTTACACTCGATGACTTGCGCGACCGAGGATATTCGGATGAGGTCGTTGCTGCTGTTGATATTTTGACCCGCAGGAGCGGCGAACCGTATTCGACATATATTGAGCGCGTTTCTACCTTTGAGCTTGCGCGACGCGTTAAGCTGGCAGATCTCCAGCACAACTTACAACCTGATCGTGTGAAGCTGCTGGGGAATGACACACTCGTGAAGCGTTACGAAAAAGCGCTGCGTCAGTTGTCATCCGTTGGAATGCAGTAGCATTACCGCATGGCGAAGAACTCATCCGTAGAGTGGTGACTGGTAGCTTGGCTCTCGTAATTTGGGTTAAGTTGTTTTGAGTTTGGTTTAAGCCGACCTCTTCTATTCCCCACCGAGAGAGTTTATTTCCCGAGATGGATGCTGTGCGGATGAGAGAGTATCCGATTATGCCAGTAATGGTAGCCGCCCTCAAGAAAAGCAGAGTAAATAAAGAATTCGTCCATGTAATCCGTCACGTGAAAAGTCTAACTACTCATCTACAGGGAAAGCTAGAACATTCTTGCAAGCAGACAGATAACGAAATTATTGCCGCATATGCTGCGTCAAATGGAGAGTCGATAAACGCTTTTCTAAATCGACTCATCTGGAAAATGTGAATAAGGGGCATCCACCCATCCTTAGAGGATTGACCTAACACAGCGCTAATACTTGAGTCGTCGTGATTGTTGTGACAAGAACGGCGAGCGTGCACGCGCTCCCACTGGACGATTTCGACTGAACGTATCGCGATCCCAGGCCTTTCTGCTGAGATGTGTAGCAATCACCCCAAAGAAACTTACTCCTTTAGAACAACAAGCGGGAATCCTCGGCCATTCATTGACCGAGGAGTTCTTAAGAGAAGATAGTTAAGAGAGAAACGTTTGCCAAACATTAGATATATTGAGAAAGGCGCCTGATCTACAGCCCCTTTTTTTGTCTTGCAAGATCTTGTCAAAAAAACATAACGCCAACATGGCATGGATGATAAAATGAAAATATCATCGATAAAATGCAAAATTGAGATCATTTACAATATGAACTCAATTTTGCTTATTTTATATCCCTCTATGGATTGTTGTGGAAAAAATATATTGCTTGCATAATAAATCAGTTAGTGATATAATAGTTTCGTAATCGCAAAGGAGCCAGAACACGGTTCGCATGCAATGTAGGCAGTGGGTTCAGAGCCCTGGCGAACCTCAATCCACGTATCACAATGGTCTCGGTGTTTCCTTCTCAATGATTCGAGGGAAAGCGGCTTGCAACGCAGCGTGGGCTCCTCTTGTGGGGGTGTCGCCAAGCGGTAAGGCATCGGCCTTTGACGCCGACATTCGCTGGTTCGAATCCAGCCATCCCTGCCACGGCCGCTGAAAACTGCTGCTTTTGTGGGTGCGTACATATGGGCAGTGTGACAATCTAAGTGGTCTCCCCATTTACAGCACCGGTGAGTTTCGGCTCACCGGCATATGCGAGCGTAGTCTTAATGTAAGACACCGAAGGCATGTCGGAAATATGGGTTCATCCCCCATCGCTCGCTCCCCTAAAATTTCGGCATATCGTATCCACAATACGAAGGCCCGTCGTGCATAAGACGTTAAAGATGCAACCGGTCGAGCATAAGACCTCACCGTCAGGTGGTAAAAAAGTGCACACTCTAAGCGCCTTATCTTGGAGTGGATGACCAATCCCCGGCGAGATTTAGCCGGGATATGCGGATGTAGTTCAATGGTAGAATGTCAGCCTTCCAAGCTGAACACGCGGGTTCGATTCCCGTCATCCGCTCCATGGAGACTTTCGTCTCGTTTTCTGTATGGGGGTGTACCCAAGTGGTTGAAGGGTCCGGTCCTGAAAACCGGAAGGACGGTAATCGTCGCAAGAGTTCGAATCTCTTCGCTCCCGCCATCAATCGAGGTGTAGCTCAGCTGGTAGAGTGCTTGTTTTGGGAACAAGATGCCGCAGGTTCGAGCCCTGTCACTTCGACCATGGCCTGCTCTAAGCAGCCAGAAATGTTTCGTTTCCTTATCCCAATGTACAGCCTCCGAGGGGCGGCAAGGTTAAGCCCCTCATCCACATGCTAGTGTAGCTCAGATGGTAGAGCAGCTGATTTGTAATCAGCAGGTCGGGGGTTCAAGTCCGTCCACTAGCTCCAACCACAATCCCATTAGACAGGGGGGAAAATTATGCCTAAAGGCTGCAGAATCCATAGAGTCCCTTGGACAGAAGATGAAGATAATATCTTGCAGGAGTATTACCCGAAAGAAGGCGGTTTAGTGTGCCATCGTCTGCCGGGTCGTACGAGAAATGCTTGTAAGAACCGCGCTCAGTACATACGCTTGCAACCGTATGAAGAGCATAAGCTCTCACGCTGGACAGAAGAAGAGGAGGCTATCCTCAAGGAATACTATCCTACGGAAAGAGAGGCTGTACATCTTCGCCTCCCCGGCCGAACAGCATCCGCTTGCCAGCATCGTGCAGTCAGCATGAAACTTAAATTGCAGGATACCTCTATTACCTCATGGACTGAAGAAGAAGATCAGATTATGCGGGAGTATTATCCGAAAGAAGGCGCACGTGTGCAGACGCGTTTAGTGAAAAGAACAAAAGATGCTTGCAAAACTCGCGCAAAAACACTGGGCCTCAGATTTTCGAAGAAGTAGATATAAAACATAAAGATAAAAACTCGACATGGGCCTTTAGCTCAGATGGTCAGAGCCGTCGGCTCATAACCGATAGGTCGCGGGTTCGATGCCTGCAAGGCCCACCATCGCGCTAATAGCGCGAACTTTTTCCATTTTATTCAACCGAAGAAGGTGCAGGATATTCCCGTTGTCCTGCACCTTCTTCACTTATAAACAAGAGGCAGCTTCTATTAAGAAACTGCCTCTTGTTTTATTTATGGAATTGTTTTTAACTTACTCGTTAATCTTGACGTCAGCAATCATCTTCTTGAGATTCTTTGAAACCTTAAACTTAAGCACGGTAGCCTGCGGAATAATCATAGTTTCGCCATTACGAGGATTATGGCCTTCCTTTTCCGGACGCACAGAGAGAGAAAATGTACCGATCTCCGGAAGCGCGACGTCGTTGCCAGCCATAAGCTGCTCGCCGATTACAGCCATTACTGCGTCCAGAGCCTTCGTGGCTACGGCCTTGGGCATGTCCATCTCCTTTGCGACATGGGCTACAAAATCGGTTTTTGTAATTTTCAAGGGAAATCATCCTTTCAAGTTGATTTTTAATATAACCACAATATGGATATAACGAGAAAATATCACATATAAAAGTATTTATATATCCTGTATTGTTTATATAGATTATATCATATAATATTGCAAAAAGAAAGACTTAATTAAAATAAATACGCGAATAATTGAAAATAAAGTGTGAACAAACACGTTATACATGTTGAATTAAATCTAGTAATGATATATAATATAGATAATAGTTAAGCTATATATTATGCATAAGGCATATATCGTATTTAAGATATAAGGCATATACGATATAGATTTTATAATAGGGGAAATTAAAATGGCACGTAAGAAAAGTCTGATTAAGCATACGCAAATCAACCTGAGTATTCCTGTCGCATGGAAAGAACAATTGGAAAATCTTTCGCGCATTTACTCTGTAGAAGAGAATAAAACCATTACGGTCTCTGACCTGATTCGAAGAGGGCTCAAAGAAAAGTTTCAGCTGGAGGACTGCAACGATGATACTCAATGATGGAATTCAAATATATCCAGAATGCAGCATGCAGTATCGTTTGGTGTGGTGTCCTCGGTTCAGTTCTGAAATATGGGGCAAAGATTTTGTACCCGGCATCACCGGCATTATAAATGATATATGCGCCCAATATCGATATTCGGTAAAAGAGTTGCAAATTGATAAGAAATACATCTTAGTTGTGGTGATTTGCAAACCTACTGTTGCCCCAAGTGATATTCTCAAGACGCTTATGGCGATGAGCACAATAGCACTCATAAGAAAATACTCTTCCCTCAGGATCTTCTACGCAAAGAACGGTTCCCTTTGGGATAAAAAGTGCATGTTGTCTACAGTGGGCCGAGTCAACAAGGGGATAATGGAAGGCTTTTTGGATAACTGGCTCAAGCAAAAGACATAAGAGTAAGGCAGGTGTTTTCTGATGACAATGACATGTGAGGAGTTTAATGCCATGATGGCGAAGAACCCTCAGCTGCGAGTACGCGATCTGAACACCCATAAGAAAAAGAAAACACCTGCGAAAGCAGTTTCTCCTGTACCGAAGCTGCCTTCAGCTTCGAAGTATTGGAACGTTAAGGTGTATGTACAGGAAAAGGGTGTATCCCCCAAGAGGCCTGATCCGGATATGGGTCGCATTTTGGAGAAGTACGATAGCTTGAAGGAGTATTCCCGTTATAGAGAGCTTTTGCTCTTACAGCGCTCGGGCGATATCTCAGAACTGAAACGCCAGGATAATATCATTATCCAAGAATCGTTCGTCTATAACGGAGAGAAAATACAGGCCATTACATACAAGGCTGACTTTTCTTATATCCGGGATGGTAAGCGAGTTATAGAAGATGTTAAAGGCTATGATGAAAAGAGAGAACGGTATCTTACAACAAAGGATTTCGTTCTAAAATGGAAGCTGCTTAAGCACAAATACCCTGATTGGTGTTTCGAGTTGTATTAAGGGAGGTGTTGTTGATGAGTGAAAGAATATCTGAGAAATATGGAAAAGAACCGGGTATTTTAACGGAATATATGGACTTTCTGGTTGAAAAACGCGAATTATCACCGTCGACTGCGTACAACTACTATATGTCGCTGCGCTCATTGGCAAAATACCTCAAGCATGAAAGAGCACATTTAGATTGCGCCCCGGATGAGGTTGTCCTTCACAGAGTTTCTATCGAGGACATGGCTTCGATCTCTGAAACCGAATGGAAGCGTTATCTCTCATATTATTGTTATACACTGAAAGAGAAACCCGGCAGCTTTGCACTTCGGATAAGCGTTGTTCATGGGTTTTATAACTGGTTAGCGGTCAAAACCTCATCTGATCCCATTGCTTTTATAATGGATACACAGCGTCCGGCAAAAGAGATTAAGGAACAAAAGACCGTGACTCCTGCTCTGGAGAAGCAGATCTGTGATAGCTTGAACAGCAGCGAATTTGCCACTCGTAATATCTGTATCGTGAAAATGTTCCTCCGCTGTGGAATAGGCCTCCAGGAAATCTGCGATCTGAAACTGGAAGATGTCGAGCTGAATAACATTCGGGTTACAGATGCAAAAGGAGATATTCGTTACGTCCCGCTCGACCCAGAAACAAAGGAAGCATTGGACGAATATCTGGGATGCCGTATTCCTCCGATTGACGGAAAAAACACTCTCTTTGTGAGCAAAGCAAAGAAGAAGATGAAGAGTGACTCTATCGGAAAAATGCTTCGGAAAGCAACTCGCTCGGGTAAGAACAGCATATATGGAATTACTGTCCGCGATATCCAGCGAACGGCAAAAATAAATATGTTCACTACTGAGAAATCAGAAGGAGAACTTCTTGCTATATCAAAAGTAAAAAGCAAATATTACTTTCGAAACATTCTTAAAAATACGGGTATTTCCGAGAATATATAATCTAAGAAGGATAAATCGGTTCTACATATATATTGCAAGATTTTTATGATAATGATATAATACCAGTAGTACCGTGAATGGTGAATATGTATGAAATCTGAAAATATTAACAAGATTGACGTTGATCGCTGCATTTTTGAACACAGTATTCCTGAACGCGCACAGATCTTTGCCGGCGTTGGAACGTTTATGTCCAAAAACACGGTCTACGATTATATCACTAACCTGATGCGTAACAATCCGGGGCTTAGAGTTCCGCCCAAGGCAAACATCGAGTTTATTCCCACCTTCGGTGTTCCTGGAAAACTGTCTTTCCGGCAGTGGCTGGATGAAAATAACCATAGCCAGGATGCAAAGACGGCATTTGAACAATTTGTGCAGGCTTCTCAAACCAACGAAGCTCAGGCAGCAATGGATGCTTATTGGAACTCTAACGAGTTTGGACAGCATGCAAATCTGTATATGCTCCCGATCCTGCATCATGTGCAGAAATACTGCGTAATCACGAAGAATGTTTCTTGTCATTTCAGCGTACCGCAGGATATTCAAGAATCTCTGAAGAAGATTATCGAGTCTGAGTATGGAGAGGGTAATGTTTACGTCTCTAATCAGATCCAGGCATTGCAGCATGTAGTGGATAATCGCCAGTGGCTGTTTTTCTTGCAGCAGGGCTGGGATGCTCTTTTTGAAGGCATTACATATAACCGCAGCGAATATGACGAACAGTATTTCGTTGTTAATGAAATGGTTATTCCAGTGTTCGCTATTCCGGTCATCATTAAACGTGGAACAATCTCTCGACATGTAGATGCCGAAAAACTGGCAACCGAATATAGAAAAACAATTCTGTCTCAAATCCATATTCCCTCGATGGATGAATACACCCGTCGAATGGTAGGCAGTCCGTCCAAGGACACTGATTTTCCGCTGTGGGATTATCATAGCTGTCGACGTCATCTGTCGTTGTTCGTTCGTCAGTATATTGAGCAGATCCGTGTGAAGGACCCGGCTTTTTATGATGACCTGGTAACTCATCACAAGGATCAGCTGCTGAAGTATATCCCCTTGGAAGAAACTCACGAGGCTCCTGTGACTGGGTTTGTTAACAAGGTGGTGAATCGGTTTTGGCGAAGGTAAAAGAACAGTTTGCAGATTATAATCTGAGAACTATCTATAAAAAGATGAATGAGAAGCGTTCCCTGCTGCTCTGTATCGACGCATTGGATATGGTCACTGAACACGGAGAACCAAATCCGTGCATGAAGTTCCAAATGTCCAACTTGGACATTTCAAAGGAAACTGGACAGAGAGCAGACATATGCTCTTTCTTTATCCCGGCTGCACGATTCCTCCTTCTGACTCATAATGTACTTAGCGGTGTTTATTCCCGTCAGAAGAAAGAGGCTCTAAAGAGAGGCTCTACTCAAAACCATTATTTTGAGCAGTATGGCGGCGGCTTCAAAAACAATATGATCGTTAGTCGCTCGTTATCTTTAGTAGATGGGCTGGGACAGGCAGCATTTGCGTTCGTTGGAACAGAGGGTGCAGGCGTCAATACAAAGAACGGTGGTTTCTCCCCGAAAACTGGAGAAAAACCAACGTTCTCATGCTTCGTTAATATGCCGGACGATGAACTGAAAGAATTATGCTTGATTGGAAAAGCATATCTGGATAGCTATATTCAAATAGAACTTTCAAGGAGATTGCCCTTCATTCGTAATCAGCGAGAAGAATATACCAGAAAACATTTGAAATAGAGGTTACTTATGCTGGATAGATACCAGAAAAACCGAGATCGTATGCAGAACAAGCCCAAGGACGAACCGGAACCGGCAGTGGATGAAAATGAGTCGACTGAGAAAACTCAGACCTCATCCGAAAACGAGACTGAAACCGATGTAATTGAGCATGCTCTGCAGAAAAGGCGGAATAAGCGTCCTCTCTGGCAGCGCTTCTTGATAAAAATGGTGTTGGTTATTGTGCAGGTCATTGCAATCGCATGTTTCTTTGAATTTGCAAACTATGTGATGGCTCACTACGGATAACAGAAAACTACTATAGTCATCTTTTCGAATATATTGATAGGATGTGAAAATTATGTCTACAAAATGCCCTCAATGCGGCACGGAAAATCAAGATAATGCTAAATTCTGCAATGAATGCGGCTATAAGTTCCCGCAGCAGAATGTATGTCCGTCATGTGGACTACCGGTACAGCCGGGAATTAAATTCTGCTCTAATTGTGGCCATTCTTTTGTGGCCAAAACAGTTCCGCAACCTGTGCATACGGCAGCTCCTCGGCAACAGTCGTCGGCGCCTCAAGCTGCTCCTGTAACGCCCCATCAGCCTACGCCGGCAGCTCCTGCTCAACAGCAGCCTCCTACTCCGCAATCTGCATCGACTGTTCATGCACAGCCACAGTCTCCTGCCTCGCAACCAACGCGTGCGGCGCATACTCAGCAACAGCCCCCTGTTCCCCATCCTACTCCGGAGACAGTTACGCCGTCTTCCCCTGCCCCGCAGGAACAACCGACAGCACCGAAACCCGTGTCTCCGAGATCGCATAAGCGCATTTTTGGTCGCATGGGCAAGAAGGAAGAAAACTCGAAACCGGCAGCAGATGGTACTACTGAATTCGTAGATCCGGATCAGTTTTTTAATCAGCAGTCACCCGTGAGAAATACTCCTACTCCCCCCTCCCCTGCTCAAAAACAGTCGCAATTTGTTCCGCCTCAGCCAACGGTACCGCAACAGCCGCAGTTTAATCAGCAGCCAACGGCTCAGCCTGAGCCTATGCAGCGACCGCAGCAGACGCCTCCTCAGCAGACTTATATGCCGCCGCAGCAAGTTCCGCCTGAGAGAGAGCAGGTGCCGCCGCAGTATACACAGCAGCCTTCTACCCCGCCGGCAGGATCGCAGCAGCAATATGCACAGCCAGGATTTCCGCCCCAGCAGACGCCGGTTCAGCAGCCTATACCGTCAAACCCAAATCAGGGTATGCCGAACGCACAGCAGTTTGCCGGTCAGCCTAATGCTATGGGACAAGGACCCTGGCAGCAACAGCCGCCTGTGGGACAGGCGCCGAATCCGCAAGGCTATTTCTATGAGCAGCAGATGTCCCCTCAGCAGTCGCAGTTCCAGCAGGAACAGCAGTCATCCCCCATGCAGGAACAGCAGCCTCAGCCCCGGGCGAATGAGCGTTTGAACCCGCTCGCATACTTATCAAAGAATAAGCCTCAGGATGATGAGGAAATCCAGCCTGCCGCCGAGGAGGCAACTACGGAAACTGAAGAAGAGTCTGCACCTCGTAAGAAAAAGAAGAGGGAAAAGAATAAGAAGAAAAAGGACAAAGAAAGCGCTGCGATGCGAGAGGAAAAGCGTCGTAAACAGTTCCAGTCTCGTGCTAACACAGACGGCTATTATACGGACCGTGACACTATGGATGAGTTGGAAGAGTTCGACGGTGAGCGCAGAATTCAGTGGATCCCCATGATTGTTGGATTTGCCGGCATCATCATTTTTGCGGTGATCCTCATCCAGCTTCAGTCTATTATTATGTAATTCCGTATTTAGAGGGATTCGCCTTTTGTATTGGCGGATCCCTTTATTTTATTTTCAGGAGGAGGGTATATCTACCGTGATTGTTGTCTACACTAACAGCAGAGAAAGAGCGATGCTTTTAGCTACTCGTCTGGATGGCGTAGTCCTAACCAACAATATTAAGGTGAGGCCGCAAAACTATGCGGAATATCACGATAAATTAGAGTCTGAACTCATTGCAGACGGCTATATTACGGCATTCTTTTGCGGGCAGCAGTATCTCTTTGTCTATTCGGATGGTGCAATCTCTGAACCGTATAAGATGGTTGATTATGATGAAGAGTATACGAACCTTGATAAACGACCGCTGCCGTTTATTCCTCAGGAGTTGCAGCGCAAAATTGTCGAACCGAACTTTGAAGCGAGACAGGCTTTGTATCAGCAGATCGTGAACGATGCTGCTGGTATTATCAATGCAGCAGAAGATAATCTTCGCGGCGAACTGGCATTTGCTCAGTTCTGTGATATCTTCGTTACTGACAGTAGTATTCATATTTCACGCGTACGGCCTCGCTCGATGGTAGAGTCGTGTGTATTCGAGTCGTTTAATTCGCCGGAAGACGGTGCAACATGTAATGCGTATCTGTCTGCCAGCGTATCGTGGGAACGGTTCTCATGGCTGATTGGCTGTAATATAACAAATGCTATGTATCAGCATACCATCAGCCATGCTATGTTTCCTTCGGGATATATAGAAGGTATGATTTTGTCGTGCCTGCGCTATGAGTCGAAGGCAGACGAAGCGCCGAAGATAAAAATTGAACTGTCCAATGGAGAGTATGGCACGGTCGTTCAATATAATCATTCCTCGACATTTCCCGCGCAGCAGGCCATGCAGGTTTTGCAGTCTTTGTCTGAGCATCATATAGAGCGAACAAATCATACAGAGACCTTTGAGAAGATTCCACTGTACAATATTTTCTCCTTGCAGGTAGAAGCCGAAAAGCGATATGGCCTGAAACCAGAGTACGTAGTAAATCTGGCGTATGAGTTATATAACAAGTCTTATATTACATGGCCAACCGAGAGCTCTGCTATGCCGTGGTGTATGAAAGTGGAATTTACAGCGGCGAGTGTTGCAATTAACAACAACCCAAGCTTTGCAAATCAGTTCAAGCCGCGAGAACTCGATAAATTCAGCGACTGGGATGCCTATAATAATCCGTATAATCACATGGGCATTCTGGTCACGAGCAAAACCATCGGTCCAGATATGACAGTTGACGAAAAGAAGATCTACGATCTGATTTGTGAGAACAATATTGCAGCAATCATGGAAAAGCGTCTGAGAGTACATAATATGTATGAGTTGACAGCGGATGGTCATTGTTTCTCGATTATGGCGCAAACATCCAAGTTGGTTGCTGCATCCGATGAGTCAGTTAATGCCGATATGACCGAGATGAGTCCGTTGCAGATGGCCTCTGCTACTGTACAGGAGTCGGCAGGAGGTTGTTCGAAATATGACTTGCTAACGGATCTGTACGAGTTGGCCTCGAATGCTTTCTTGCCTGATCCACTTATCTTTGCGAATGCTATTGATAATCTCATCGCGTGGGGACAGGTAACAGTAGGCCCTGATGATAATGTCTTGAAACTCACGAAGCGCAGCACAAAGGGGTTAAGATACTTATTGGCCTCGCAGTTGTGCGATACTTCCGGATTGGTCAACTGGGTTAACCGGCTGTCTTTGGTTGCGCAGGGTACAGCTGATGTAGACTCTTTCGAGTCGGATACAGATGCTTTTGTCCGTGACCTTTGCGTGGAAGTGCAGCAAGCAGCGGTAGAACTGAAAGAGTGCGGAGGTATTTGCTTACAGGAATGTGTTTGTCCTAAATGCCAGAGTTATGGCGACCTGGGACCAGAGGGTGATTGGCACTGCATGAGCTGTGATTTCACCATTCCTGCTATAGTATTTAATCATCCGATGGAGAAGATAGATATCGCATATCTCTTGACTTATAAACGCACCCGCTTGATCAACGGTTTTGTGTCAGCGCGAGGGAAAGAATATGCTGCACGAATTGTTTACGCTGATGGGAAACTGACACGTTCCTTTGTATCGCCATTCCCGTGCCCGAAATGCCATGGTGAACTGAACGAATATGCATGGGGTCTTAAATGTAAGAACGCATCTTGCGCGTTTACGCTTAACACAAATGTCTGC
>OIWL01002425.1_pt1 | contig 15629 bp, 13 predicted proteins | sample 1587561 | NCBI WGS metagenome assembly OIWL01 (sample SAMEA3888903, study PRJEB22519) | human gut metagenome | biome: human gut; feature: human-associated habitat; material: faeces | place: Denmark | collected 2010 | reverse complement strand
ATCGTAACACTTTATAATACCAGTTAGGTGTTAAAGAATTGTAGGTATCAAAATTTCAATTTGTTGAACTAAGCCGAGTATACCACACGCGCGGTCGAATGACCACTCATATATATGAGAATTTGCCCGAAATGCACCCTTCTGGGATAAAGTCCAGTGCGCGGCACCTTGCCAGCGGTGGATGCGCTTCGGATATGAAAAAGTCCCATGCCGACACCGTGACGGTGCAGACATGGGACTTGATGCTTTTTCGGCCTGGCCGGGCAGCCGGAACCGATCCGGACAGGCGTTTACAGAGTCTTACACGCCCGAATAGGCGGAGAAGCCGCCGTCTACGGGCAGGCAGATGCCGGTGATGAACCCGGCGGCGTCGTTGTTCAGCAGGAACAGCAGTGCGCCGACGAGGTCTTTTTCGCTGTCGCCGAAGCGGCCCATCGGGGTGGCGGCAAGGATCTTGCCGGTGCGGGCGGTGGGGGTGCCGTCTTCCTTGTAGAGCAGCTTTGCGTTCTGCTCGCTGGCGAAGAAGCCCGGCGCAATGGCGTTGACCCGGATGCCCACCTTGCTGAAGTGGACGGCCAGCCATTGGGTGAAGTTGGTCACGGCGGCCTTGGAGCCGGAGTAGGCCGGGATCTTGGTCAGCGGCAGATAGGCGTTCATGCTGGAAATGTTCAGGATGTTGCAGCCCTCGCGGCCCACCATCTGGCGGGCGAAAGCCTGGGTCGGCAGCAGGGTGCCGATGAAGTTCAGGTTGAACACCATCTCCACGCCGCTCTCGTCAAGGTCGAAGAAGGTCACGGTGTCGGTGTCAAGGTCGCCCATCTCGAAGTATTCCTTGTCGGTGTTGGCGCGGGCATTGTTGCCGCCGGCACCGTTCACGAGGATGTCGCAGGGGCCGAGGTCTGCCAGCACGTCTTCGGCCACCTGCAGGCAGTTGGCCTTGTTCATGACGTTGCAGGTGTAGCCGCAGGCTACGCCGCCCTCGGCCTCGATCGCGTCAGCCAGCTCCTTGAGCTTTTCCATGTTGCGGCCCAGCAGGGCGACCTTTGCACCGGCCCGCGCCAGCGCTCTGGCGAAGATGGAGCACAGGGTGCCGCTGGCACCGGTGACAACGGCCACCTTGCCGGTGAGGTCGGTGTTCAGAACGTTCTTTTCCATAACAGATCTCCTCTTCGTTGCTTAAACTTTGCCCGCGCCCCTGTCCAGGATCTTATCGAACCGGGAGAAGAAGGTAGCGGCGGTGACGGAGGCGGCGATGATGTCGCTGACCGGCTCGGCCAGGAAGACGCCGAACACCGGGTCTGCGACCACATGCGGCAGGATGAAGATGAGGGGGATGAGCAAAATCAGCTTGCGCAGGCAGGCCAGCAGCAGGCTGACCTTGGCCTGACCCAGCGCCATAAAGCTCTGCTGGCAGGCGATCTGGATGCCCAGCGAGAAGATGCCAGCCATGTAGATGCGCATGGCCCAGGTGGTGTATTCGATCAGGGTGGCGTCCGAGGTGAAGATGCCGGCCACCACACCGGGCACCAGCATCATCAGCACCCAGAAGATGGCCGTGTAGCCGAAGCAGACCAGAAGCTGGAAGCGGAAGGCCTCCTTGACGCGCTCTTTCTTGCCTGCACCGAAGTTAAAGCTCATCACCGGCTGGCCGCCCTGGCAGACGCCGGAGACCGGCATACTGGCCAGCTGGGAAACGCTGGTGATGACCGTCATTGCGCCCACGGCCACGTCGCCGCCGTAGCGGGCCAGGCTGGAGCTGAAGCTGATCGAGAGCAGGCTCTCGGTGGACATCATGACGAAGGTGGAGATGCCCAGCGCCAGGACGGGCAGCACGATCTTCCTTTCGGGCTTGAGGTACTCTTTCTTCAGCCGGAGGGTGGTCTTGGGGCCGGTGAGGAAACGGATGATCCAGATGGCACCCACAGCCTGGCTGAGCACGGTGGCGATGGCAGCACCCCGCACCCCCAGACCAAAGAGGAAGATGAGGATGGGGTCGAGCACGATGTTGATGACCGCACCGATGACGGTGGTCAGCATACTGATCTTGGCAAAGCCCTGTGCGGTGATGAAGGGGTTCATGCCCAGCACGATGAGGACGCAGACCGAGCCGAGGATGTAGATGCGGCTGTACGCCAGCGCATAGGGCAGGGTGGCGTCGCTGGCACCGAACATCCGCAGCAGGGCCGGTGCGGCAGCGTAGAACACGACGGTCAGCAGCACCGAGAAGATCAGCAGCATGGTGAAGCTGTTGCTGACGATCTTTTCCGCCTGGTCTTTGTCGCCCTGGCCCATGGCGATGGCGGTGCGGGGCGCGCCACCGGCACCGATGAGCATCGCAAAGGCGTTCAGCAGCATCAGGATGGGGGTGAACAGGCCCACGCCGGTCAGCGCGGCTGCGCCGATGCCGGGGATGTGGCCGATGTAGATACGGTCCACGATGTTATACAGCAGGTTGACGATCTGGGCCACCACGGCCGGGATCATCAGCTGGAGCAGCAGCTTTTTGACGCTGCCGGTGCCCATATCTCCTTGTTTTTTCTGTGTTTGTGCCATTGGTTTCTCCTTGCATGAAAAGGGCGGCCAGCACCCGAAAAGAGGTGCTGGCCACCGCATATTTTAATACGACAGGCCGAAATTCAACTCATAGTAATTGCCGGCGGCGTCACGGTAAGCGTAAGCCTTGCCGTTTTCGTCCTTCATGCAGTCGGGCATGTAGGCATCCTTGGCGTAGCCGGGCACATCGTTGGGGCTGATGCAGACGCCGTCTGCATTGACGGCCAGCACTTCGTCGCCCTTGGGCAGGGTCAGCGGCAGCTTGCCGACCGGGGCAAAGCGGCCGAACAGGACATCCAGCGTTGCGGAGGGGTAGGTATCGAAGCCGACGGTCAGCGCATCGGAGACTTTTTCGATGCTGCCGACTTCCCAGGCCAGCGGGCAGTTGATGTTGGAAACGACCTTGCCGCCGTGTGTGTGGACCGCCTCGGCGATGTCGGGGATGCGGCTGGCACCGACCAGCGTGGTCTCCTGATGGGTCTCGGCGGTGGGCTTGCCGCTTTCATCCACGTTGCAGACGGTCTTGCCTTCGCAGATGTCCAGCTCCAGATAGCCCGGCGTTGCATTGAAGTATGCACCGGACTGCGGGCTGACCATCAGCAGGGCGACATCGGCCTCGGCGGGGTCGGCCACCAGCGTGACATTGCCCAGCATCTCGCGCAGGGCCTTGGTGGCAGCTTCGCCGGCCTCGGCGCTCTTGCCGAAGGCCTCGGCGTAGATCTTGCAGCCGTCCTTCAGGGGCAGGGTGCCGTCGTTCTTCAGCAGGACGACGCTCTCGCGGTGGACGCGGCTGGCCTCTTCCCAGTCGGCTTTGGTGGCCACGACCTCGGCAGCCTTCCGGGGGTCTGCATAGGGGTTTTCGAACATGCCCTGACGGAACAGCTCGGTCAGGGTGCGGCGGACGGCGCGGTTCAGGCTCTCGTCGGTCAGGACAAGGTCTTCCTTCCGGAAGCCTGCGGGCACTTCGTGGGTGTCGTAGTAGCCGTTGGTAGCACGGGCGTAGCTCTCCTCGCCGAACGCATTGTCCAGCAGACCGGAGATCAGGTCCACGCCGCTCTGCGTGACGGCGTAGCCGATGCGCTCCGGCTCATCCAGCATATCGACGCCCCAGCACATGTTGTGGACGATGCCGGTGTCGGAGTTGATGTAGCCCTTGAAGCCCATCTGGCTGCGGAGCATCCCGTCGATGAAGACCTTGTTGTAAGCGAAGCCATAGGGATTCAGCGCGATGGGGTTGCCCTCGAAGTCCTCCTGCGGGGCGCTCTTCTCAGCGGACGGCTTGGAGTAGTAGGGCATGATGGACTCGGCGTTGTGGCGGATGGCCGCACGGAAGGCCGGGATGTGGTACTTCTGCAAGGAACCGGGGGTGGCGTAGATGTTCCACTGACCGGCTGCATAGTGGGGGTCGAAGCCGTTCTCACGGGCACCGCCGCCGGGGAAGTGCTTCACGGTCACGGACACGCCGTCCGGGGTGACGCCGTTGCTGCCGCCCTGGATGCCGGGGATGAGGTGGTCGAAGATCTCCTCGATCAGCTCCGGGTCCTCGCCGAAGGTGCCGAAGGTGCGCTGCCAACGAGGGTCGGTGACGCAGTCGGCCATGTACATGTAGCCCTTCTTCAGGCCGCAGGCGTTCCACTCGCGGCGGATGGTGTCGGCGAACTTGTCGATGATGTCGATGCGGGCGGTGCCCTTGACGGCCGCTGCGATGCCCAGAGTGCCGGGCCAGGTGGCGAAGACACCGGCGGCATCGTTCATGCCGAAGACGACCTCACCGTTCTCGTTGCGGCTGTTGGACATGACCTGCATGGGCACGAAATGCTCACAGGTCTCGGTCAGGTATTGCAGCTGGTTCAGATAGTCTGCCAGATCTTCGGGGGTGGGGTTCTCGCGCAGGATGACGTGGCGGTTGAAGCACTTTTTGACCATGTCGGAGGTGCTGGGCAGCGCCTGATGGCCGAAGATGCTGTCGGAAACGTCCACCGGTGCCTCATCCAGCAGGCCGGAGTCATCGCCCACAGGCTTGTGGCCGTTGGCAGCCAGACGGGGCGAGGGGTACTTGGGGCCCATCCGCCAGTCAGAGGTGAACAGCTGGCCGATCTTCTCGCTGGTGGTCAGGGTCTGGACATAGGCTTTGGCGCGCTCTTCCGGGGCAAGGCGCCAGTCGTTGACGGTGCTGACGGTGCCGGTGCCGTCGATATCCTTGAAATAGAGGCCGTCCTGTTCGATGACCCGGCGCTCCACCGTGCCGATGGTGGGGCCGTTTGCGTTGACATAGCGCTGGACGCGCTGGGATGCTTTCGTTGCCATGTGATTTCTCCTTTTTATTTTACGCCGTCTGCGGTGGGGTTCGTGATACCTATATTATAATGGCAGACCCCAGAAAGGGATTAGAAAAATTTTTGGAAAAATCCGCACTTTCCTAATATTCTTTTCCATGCAGGTCCATGCAGGCGGAGAAAACTGGCAATGTGCTGTACTAGTATATCAATGGTGTGTGCAATTTGACCAATGGTTTTTTGGAAAGTTGTGAAAATTGCTTCAAAATAGTAAAATCGTCCTGTTTTACCTCAAAATATTACTAACAGAATTTCAAAATATCGTTCATAATAAGGACATAAAGTCCCGATGTGCCGCACAGTGGCAGGTGCGGTTTTCAAACGGGGCAAAAACGGAGAACGCCTTGTTTACAAATTAAGGAGAGAAAACGAAATGGCAAAAACGAGAAGTCTGCCGGATAAGTACTACGACAAAGACTACGAGCACAACGGCATCCACCGCGTTCCGCTGTGGCGCATCGCATGCTTTGCACTGAACAACACGGCTACCAACCTGTACATGATGATGATGGGTTACGCTACCTACTACCTGATGGGCTGGGTCGGCGTCGGCATGATGCTGGCCTCTTCCCTGAGCATGATCATGCGTATCTGGGACGGTGTCACCGACCCGTTCGTGGGCTTCATGGTCGATAAGACCAACGGCAAGTTCGGTAAGAACCGCCCGTTCATCGTCATCGGCAACATCATTCTGGCCGTGACCAGCTTCATCCTGTTCCACGTTACCCACCAGCTGCCGCAGGCAGTCCGCTTCCCCTTCTACGTTGTGGTCCTGATGGTCTACTACCTGGGCTACACCTGCCAGTGCGTCGTTACCAAGTCTGCACAGTCCTGCATGACCAACGACCCCAAGCAGCGCCCCATGTTCGCTTCCTTCGACGGCGTGTTCAACACCGTTCTGTTCGCTGGTCTGGCGGTTGTGTTTGCGAACATGGCAAACAGCTACAAGGATGTCGGCGGCTATGCTTCCACCCAGTTCTTCCACAGCCTGTGGGTCATGACCGCCATCGTTTCCGGTATCTTCACCCTGCTGGCTGTCATCGCCATCGCCCCGAAGGATCGTCCGGAGTTCTTTGGCACCGGCAAGCCGGTCAAGGTCGGCCTGAAGGATTACTGGGATACCCTGAAGAACAACCGCGCCATCCAGATGCTGGTCCTGTCCGCATCTACCGATAAGCTGGGCTCCTCTGCCCGTACCAGCGCTGTCTCCGTTGCTATGTTCGCCTGCATCGCCGGTTCTACCGTTCTGCAGGGCAACGTGACCGCTCTGACCACCATCCCCAGCGTCATCGTCACCTTCCTGGCCATCTCTCTGGTGGCTACCAAGTTCGGCCAGCGCAAGGCCATGATCATCGGCTCCGTCGGCGGTCTGGTCATCAATGCTCTGACCATCGCCCTGTGGCTGCTGGGCGACCCCACCACCATGACCTCTGACCCCGCTAAGGGCACCCTGAACTGGGGCTACTTCCTGATTCTCCACGTCCTGCTGAGCGTTGCTTACGCAGGCTTCCAGGGCATCTCCGGCAACATCGTCATCCCCATGACTGCGGACTGCGCCGACTACGAGGTCTATCGCTCCGGCAAGTACGTTCCCGGCCTGATGGGCACTCTGTTCAGCTTCGTCGATAAGCTGGTCTCCTCCTTCGCTCCCATGATCGCCGGTGTCATGTTCACCATCTGCGGCTTCGCTGACCACAACCCCGTTGAGGGCGACGTGGCTACCATGAAGCTCCGCATCGGCTGCGCCTTCTGCTACAGCGGCGTCATCATGATCGGCCTGCTGTGCAACCTGATCGCTATGAAGTTCTATCCCCTGACCAAGGAAAAGATGGCTGAGATCCAGGACGAAGTCGCTGCCATCAAGATGAAGGCCATGGCTGAAAACGCATAATCCAAGCTGCCACGCTTTCTGATTCTGCGGAAACTACATCCCATGGGAAAGACCGCTCACCGGCTACGTGCACAGTGGGCGGCTTTCCCGATTTTATGAGACAAAGACAGAGGTACAACAATGGCAAATACCCAATGGACAAAAGACCCCGACCATGGTTTTATCTGGAATTCCATCGAACATTATTTCTATTGGAAGGAAAACCGCCAGCGCCATGAGGTGAACCGGAAAAAGTATCTCCGCCTTTGCATTCTGGGGGCCTTTGGGGCGCACCAGTTCTACGCCAAGCGCCCGGTTTTGGGGGTGCTGTATCTGGCCACCTTCTGGACCGGCTTCTCGGCAGCCATGACCATCGTGGATGCTGTCATCGCGGCCCCCATGAAGCCGGACGAGAACGGCAGCATCTGGCTGTGACCCCACCTCTTCTGAGCGGTTCCCGCCGGGACCGGAAAGGTACAGTTCTATGAGCAACGTTTTGCAGACCCTGTTCAATACCAATCACGAGCTGCCTGATCTGCAGGTCATCGTGATTCTGGCCATCCTTGCGATCGTTGTGCCCTCGGTGGCCAAGTATCTTCATCAGCGGCGTTCCAGCGGCAGCACCAAGACCTCTGCCGCCTCGGCAAAGCCCTGCGCTCAGCACAAGAAAAAGCGCTGAGCGGCTGAACTTTCTACGACATTTCCCTCTATTCATTCATCTCATTTACCTCCTTTCTTTTCGAAGAAACACCAAAAGCCCGCAGCGAATGCTGCGGGCTTTTGGCGTTGCGGCTCTCCCCTCTCAGGAGCCGCCGAACAGAACGACAAAATGCCCCGGCAGGTGCTGCACAGCATCTGCCGGGGCGGTTTTATGGGGCTTTAACTTTGGGTCCTATCCGGGAACGCTCAGACCTTCTTGATCTTGATGAGCTGTGCGTTCAGGCTCTCCAGGAAGCCATCGGGCAGAGCCATGACGTTGCCCAGATTCTCCGGGGACATGGTCTTCATCATATCCCACATACCGGAGCCGGGCTTCACATCAAAGTTGGTGGTCAGCTTCACGACCTTGGCAACGAGGGCGAAGGCTTCGGGGGACTTGGAGACTTCTTCCATGTTGTCCTTGATGCTGTAGTAGCCTTCCGGGAACTCCATGGGAGCCTTGAGGTCCAGATCCAGGCTGCCGACCTGCTTGAACCAGTTGGCAACGCCCTCCTGGCGCTCGTTGAACTCCGGCAGGGTGTAGTAAGCGGGCTCCTCGGCGACCTTCTCCAGGGTGATGGAATCCTTCACATCGCCGGCCACAGCCAGGATGGTGTTGAAGCCTTCGTTCAGAGCAACGTCGAACTTGAAGACGCGGTGCGCGGTCTGCTGGCCGACTTCCTTGCCGTTGACGTACAGAACGACGGTGTCCTGGTTGGAGTAGACCTTGATCTCTGTGGTCTCGCCTGCGCGCTGTGCGTGGCGGCGGCCAGCGATGTGGACCATCGGGGTCTGGGTCCAGTAAGCCTGATAGACAAAGTAGCTGTCCTTCTTGGTCTTGCGGTCCATGGTGACGAGGCCCTTGTTGTTGCGGCCGCTCACGCCGCCCTCGTTACGGGCAGCGCAGCCGAAGTCGAACATGTTCCAGACGTGGGAAGCCCACACCCAGGGACGGTCCTCGAAGACCTGTGCCATGTGCTCGTGGTACAGTGCCTGATACTCCTCGGTGTAGTCCTTGCACTCCGGCGTGTTGCTGTGCCAGTTGATGATGCCCTCGCAGCCGTACTCGGAAACGCCGATGCAGATGTCGGGGTGGTCGGCGTGGAACTTGTCCAGCCAGGGGCCGTTCTGCTCCATCTTGCCGCCGTACCAGCCGAAGTAGTGGTTGTAGCTCTCCAGGTCGGTGATGTGGTGCATGGGGCCGTCCACGGGGGTGTGAGAAACGTGTGCAATGGTGGTCAGGCGGGTCGGGTCAAGCTCCTTGCAGAGCTTTTCCAGATCGTGGTGGGTGTCCACCAGCTCCTGAGAGATGCCGCCGATCAGGATCTCGTTGGAGATGCCCCAGAACATGATGGAGGGGTGGTTGTAGTTCTGGATGATGAGCTCCTTCATCTCTTCCATGACGTGGGTGTGTGCGCCCTCGCCCTTCTTGAAGACGCTGATGAAGGGGATCTCAGCCCAGACGGCGAAACCGATCTCGTCGCAGGCATCGTAGAAGTCCTGGCTGTGCTGATAGTGTGCCAGACGGATGGTGTTGGCGCCCAGCTCCTTGATGAGCATGGCGTCCTCATAGTGCTCCTCGGCGGTCAGCGCGTTGCCCTCGAACACGCGGTCCTGATGGCGGGAAACGCCGCGCAGCGGGGTGGGCACACCGTTGATGGAGAAGCCTTCATTGGGCGTGACCTTGAAGGAACGGACACCGACGTTGGCGCAGATCTCATCGACGGCCTCGTTGTTGCGCTGCAGGGTCGCAGTGACGGTGTACAGATTGGGCTCGTCCATGCTCCACAGCTGTGCATCGGGCACGTAGATGGTGACTTCGGTCTCGGCGGAGCCGCGGACAGCGGAAGCGACCTCGCGGCCGAAGCAGTCCTCGATGCTGTACAGAACGGTCAGGTCGTCAGCGGGGTTGGTGACGAAGCTCTTGATGGTGAAGTTTGCACCGCCGTCCTCCGTGGGGACCGGGGTGACCATGATGCCGGGGCCGCCGTAGTAGTCCAGATCAAAGTGTGCATTGGGTACGCTGATCAGGTTGACGCCGCGGTACAGGCCGCCGTAGAAGGTGAAGTCGGCGGAAGCGGGGTACATGGACGGGGTGTCCTCGTTGGAGACCTCGATGGTCAGCTCGTTCTCACCCTCGTGGCACAGATCGGTGACATCGGCACGGAAGATGGAGAAGCCGCCCTCATGGGTGGTGGCGACCGTGCCGTTGACCTTCACGGTGGCGCTCAGCGCAGCAGCGAGCACCTCAACATAGGTGCGGCCGCCCTCACGGGGCTGCTTGGGCTGCTCGAAGGTGCGGGTGTAAACGCCGGTGGTGCGCAGGTAGCTGCCGTTGCCGTCGTTGCCATCCACAGCGTTCCAGGTGTGGGGCAGGTTGACCTGCTCCGTCACATGGTCGCCCTTGGGGAAGGACAGGGTCCAGTTTTCGTTCAAGGAAATGATCTCTCTCATTGATACGACTCCTTCTCAGTTTTTTCTCTGTGTGGGTCTGCGGTGCAGACCTCATTGTGAGATTAGTATATCACAGGAAGCCTCCGGAACGTTTGTACAAAATCGCGTCAAAATAGTAATATTTTGTGAAAATTCCAACGACCGGTCCGCTTTTGTGCAGAAGAAAACGGCTCCGGCAGCTGCCGGAGCCGTTTTCAGGCTTGCATCAGATCCCGCATTCGTCCAGGATGCCGCGCAGGGTGTCTGCGGACTTCCGGAGGTCGGCGGATTCTTTCTCGCTCAGTGCGATGGGGACCAGCTCTTCGAGGCCGTCGGCACCCACCACGGCGGGCATGCTCAGAACGACATTGTCCACGCCGAAGTCGCCGTGCATCATCGAAGAGATGGGCAGGATGGACTTTTCGTCCCGGATGATGACCTCGCAGATGCGCTTGACGGCCATTGCGACGCCGTAGTAGGTGGCGCGCTTCTTCTCAATGATCTCGTAGGCGCTGTTCTTGACCTTCTCCGCGATGTTCTCCTGCGACTGGTCGTGGTTGTAGTGGCCGCGCATCTCGCAGAAATCGTCCAGCGCGATGCCGGAGACGTTGGCGCTGCTCCAGGCCGCGATCTCGCTGTCGCCGTGCTCGCCGATGATGAAGGCGTGGACGCTCTTGCTGTCCACGGACAGGTGCTCGCCCAGCTGATACTTCAGGCGGGCGGTGTCCAGCACGGTGCCGGAGCCGATGACCCGTTGCTCCGGGAAGCCGGACAGCTTGATGGCGGCATAGGTCAGGATGTCCACCGGGTTCGCCACCACCAGCAGGATGCCGCGGCATTCCCGCTTGGCGATCTCCGGGATGATGCTCTTGAAGATGTTCAGGTTCTTGTGCACGAGGTCCAGCCGGGTCTCGCCGGGCTTCTGGCCTGCGCCTGCCGTGATGACGATGATGGCGGCATCCACGATGTCATCGTAGGTGCCGGCATAGATCTTCATGTTGCCCACAAAGGGGATGCCGTGGCTGATGTCCATGGCTTCGCCCTCGGCCTTGGCGTGGTCTGCGTCGATCAGGACGATCTCCGAGAACAGCTTGCTCTGCATCAGCGCAAAGGCGGACGCCGAGCCGACGAAGCCGCAGCCGATGACGGCGATTTTGCGTAAATTGACGTTGTTCATAGGTTGCTTTCCCTCTTCTGCCGCCCACGGCGGCTCCATTCATTCCAAGACCTCTCCCGCCGGGAGAAGCTGCTGGACTAAATCGTTAAACTTTTGCCAAGCTTGGATACATTACCAGAAATCACGGCATCTGTCAAGTGCAGGCGCAACGACGCCGCTGCTTTTTCACAGGATGCCGCACAGCCCTTGAAAATATACCCGGCAGACGCAGAAGAAAACCAGTTGACGGAAAGCGGGAACTTTGTTATAATAATAGGGCTATCAAGCGGCTCTGGCAGCTTCTGCCCGCCGCTTTGGAGCGCGAAGTGAATAGGGAGATGTATCGAAGTGGTCGTAACGAGAACGACTCGAAATCTAACTGGCTTTTTGGAAGTGGTTTTCCGGTTTTGCTAGGTTTCATGCGGGTTTTCCGACTTCGTGAGGGAACGATTTTCTGGCGTTCTCTCCTGCAATTCTCTCCAAAGTTTTCCCAGAATGCACGGCGCATTCTAAAATTTAATATCTGGAGCATTACTCAAGTGGTCGTAAGAGGTCGCACTCGAAATGCGATAGGCCGGGAGACCGGTGCCAGGGTTCGACTCCCTGATGCTCCGCCAAATCGAATGGACAGATGAATTTTATTCGTCTGTCCATTCTTTTTTGCCGGAACATCGCCCGTCCACCCTGTCTTGTGGGCGTATGGCATCATGCTGACGCATTGCCATAGCCCAGCCCCTCCAGCATCGCCTGTGCAGACGAGAGCTTGGAAGCGTAATCGAGGTGGGCGTAAATATTGGCGGTGGTGGAGAAGTCGCTGTGACCCAGCCATTCCTGAATCTGCTTCATGGGAACGCCGTTTGCCAGAAGAAGGCTGGCGCAGCTATGACGCAGGTCATGAAAGCGGATAGGACGCAGACCGTTTTTCTCCAACAGCTTCGGGAACTGCTCGGAAACGTAGTTGGGACGGATGATGTTCCCGATCTCGTCCACACACAGATAGCCGAGATAATCCCGATTGTAGCTTTTACCGCACAGGCGGCGGTAGGTGTCCTGCTGACCTTTCAGCATCAGCAGGCGGTCACGGATGTGGGGCACAAGGGGCAGCGTCCGCAGGCTGGACTTCGTTTTTGCACGGTCAGCCTGCACCAGAACCTTTTTGCCGTCGATGGATGCCTGCGTGACGATGTGCTTGACCTCCAGCGTGTTGGCTTCAAAGTCGATGGCATCCCATTTCAGACCCAGCACCTCGCTGCGGCGCAGGCCGTAGAAGGATGCCAGCAGAACCGGGATCTCCAGCTTGGTGCCCTCTGCGATCTCCGTCAAAGCATGAATCTCATCGGCATTGTAATAGCTGCCTTTGAACGCATTCTTCTTCGGACGCTCGACCTTATCTGCCGGATTGGTGGGGATCAGGTCGATCTTTACCGCATACTTCAACGCCTTGTGGATGTTTGCATGATAATGGATCACCGAATTTGCCTTGACCCGTTCAAGCTGTTTGTTGTAGAAATCCTGCAAGTCGGTGGCTTTCAGGTCTACCAGCTTGATGCCGCGCTTTCGGAAATAGGGAACGATTACACGCTCCACCATCCCCTGATAGCTTGCATAGGTCGTAATTTGGATCGTGCTTTTCGTGACTTCCAGCCATTTCAGCATGAAGTCCGAAAAGAGAATGTCATCGTCTAAGCGGATCTCCGCAGGTGCGGTGGGAACCATGAAGTTCCGCCGACGTTCCAGCAAAAGAGCCTCGGCTTTCTTCTTGTTCCTCTTGACGGACAGACCGGTGGCTTCCCACTTGGTCTTTCGCTTTCCGGCTGCGTCCTTGTAACTCAGAACGATGTAATAGAAGTCATTTTTTTCTTGCAGATGCCCTGCTACCATAGTGTTACCTCCTGTCTTTGCATCCACTTGAATATGTAACTTCTGCCGCTGACACCATCAGTGTACCCAACGGCAGGAGAGAATGCAAGGATGTCACGCCCGGATGGTGTGACCGGGTGCGAATCCGATGAGATAAGTCAAAAGATGTGCCTTGGGGATACGGTAGGAGCGTCCGACCTTCAAATGCTGGACGCTCCCTTTTTTCAGAATCGCATACCCGGTTTTTGTGCTGACGCTCAATATCTCGCACATCTGGTCGATGTTCAATACATCCGGGTAATCCCGGAGCATCACACGGTATGCATCACGGGGATTCAGATTTTCCTCACCCAAACAGATTCCCCCTTTCTGGGTTCATATTTTCCCGATCCAATGCTAGACTGCATTTCAGGGCTTTTTCAATTTGCGCCATCTCCCACTCACTGGTCATTCCCATAAAACTGCGGATACGCTCCTTATCAATGGTGAAGATCTGTTCCAGCAGCACCACAGACGGACGGCTGAACGCAGGGTTCTGCTCAATGAGAACATGGGTGGGCTGGTTTGGCTTTTTGGAGACTTTTGAGGTCACAGCAGCCACGATCACGGTCGGCGCAAATTTATTCCCTGTATTATTTTGAATCACAATAACAGGACGTTTACCGCCCTGCTCAGAACCATAGTGCGGGTCAAGGTCTGCAAAGTAGATCTCGCCCCGGCGAAAGCCGAAATTCTTTGTTACATAAACGGTAGCAATCATCCCCCTTTTCCTTATGTAGGCAAAAGCCGCCCTACGGACGGCTTCTGCGGCGTTTTAGGACTGTTGCCATGGAGAACATCACTGCTTGATAGGAAGGCTCTTAGAGCGGCTGGAGCCGTTGTAAGCCTTCAGGATCTGGTGCATATACTTCTGATAGTTCGGGCCGCTCATCGCCTGCCCGCTGCGGTAGATCGTCAGGGGGCTGGTGCGCTTGAGCTGCTTGATCAGGCGAACCGGGTCATACTCGTGGTCGTACAGCGCCACGAAACGGACAACGCCCTGCAGCACCTCAGAACGGAGCGAGTCGATGTCTCCCTCCCATGCTTCTGCCAGAACACGCAGCGCATCTGTGTAAATGCGTTCGCCGTGCTGCCGGTACTCTCCAAAGGCCGTAGCGATGCAGGCGATCTTCCACTTAGCGTGACTCTGGTTGAAACTCAGACCAAAGCCGGCGCGCTGGGTAGCACTCAGGAATGCGATGGCTTCCGAATCGCCGCCGTGGATCTTGGCACGCAGCTTTGCGCCCGCCGTAAGCGGTGCAGAAATACCCGTCTGCTGTGCGAACAGCAGGGCTTCTTCCTGTTCGGTCAGACCGGTGTACACCTTGCAGAGGATGTCGAGATCACAGTTGTTGTTCCGCAGCTTGCGGGCGGCGATGGTATGCTGACCATCAAAGACGTAGTAGTGACCATTGCGGTAGCTGACCTTGGGCGCATTGGCGATGCGCTCATCAAACTCAGCAGCGATGCGCTTGACACGGTTGGCGTTGAGATGCCGCTGGTAGTAGCTGCGCGGCACTTCCAGAAACTTGCTGTTGATGAGCATTTCGTGGTGAGCGAGTTTAATCATAGGCAAATTCTCCTTCCAGTTTAACGATATACTCTTTTGCTTTCTGCAAAAGTTCAACGACTCTTTGACGGATGTTCGGATTTTCAAGGAACTCCGGGTAATGCTCAAAGCAGACATCCAGACGATAGATCATCATATCTGCCGCCGATGCTACTTCGCTGAGCATTCCTTCCGCATCGGCAACTTGTTCAACGGATTCCATCTTGTCGGATAAGACGCGGATGGTTTGCAGTTCAGTCAATGTCTTAGTCGGCTTTGGCGGGTCATCTATCCCTGCTGGTGCTGTTTCTGACTTGCACGTTGGTTCAGCCACATCATCAGCGGTTGCGTTCTCGGCTTTCTCTTTTTTAGCCTTTGATGTGGACTTGCTTGTGGATTTTTTTGGTTTCTTCGGCGTGCAGATCTTTTCGACAAGTGCCGGACGTTCTTCGGGAGGGGCACGGGCAACGGATGCGATCTCAGCGGCGGTTGGCTTAACCTCGCCAGAAAGCACTTTCTGCCGTGTGCCGGGAACGGCTTCTTCGGCAGCGTCTATGCCTTTGGCATACAGTTCAGCATCCTTGACGTAGGTTTTCCCAACGCCATTGTCTTTGGCAATTCGTTTGCAAGTCTGTGTGCCAGTTGGTAAGTGCCGCTTTCCGGCACTTACCAACTCATGTTGATTTCCACGAAAGCCATCGTTGGCTCCGTGTGACCTTTTTTCGGCTTCATACTGTTTCCCAACAAGGTACTTTTTCTGTTCCGGTGTGAGGTTGCGCCGCCCCAACTGGTTTTTGCAGATCCAGATGATGGCTTCATAACGGCTTGCAAACGCTTTCTCGTGAACGGTGTACGGGATGTCAGGGTGCTTCTGAAGAATCGTATATCGGTTATGACCGTCAACGATCAGCCCATTCCAGACGATGATGGGATTGATAACTTTGCCATCGTTGACGATGTTCTTCTCCAGCTGTTCCAGTTCCTCAAATGTCAGCGGCGGGATCTTGCCCTGAAACTCCGGGTCGATCTTAAGCGCATTCAGATTCATCATCGAACCGTCCTTTCTTCATATAAACGGCTTTCGGGCTGGTGGGCTGGATGTAGTAGTCGTAGCCGAAGTTGGTCTGGCAGTAG
>OIWL01002417.1_pt1 | contig 15671 bp, 12 predicted proteins | sample 1587561 | NCBI WGS metagenome assembly OIWL01 (sample SAMEA3888903, study PRJEB22519) | human gut metagenome | biome: human gut; feature: human-associated habitat; material: faeces | place: Denmark | collected 2010 | reverse complement strand
AAGCGTGCAGGACGTAGCCGTCACTTTCGATTGCATCTTCGGGCAGGGAGAAAAATTCATTTAAGTCGTGTAATCTCTGGAAGTACATCAGCTCCGCAAGGCTTTCGGGCGTGTGATAAAAAGCAAAGCCTTTTTCTACGCCGCACTGGATACAGGTTTTCAAATCGGCATTTTTTGGTGCCATTGTGACGATGGCTTTTGCGATAAAATAATACAATCCGCTTGCGATATGACACCGCAGATGATTATGCGTAAGCCCTGTTGCCAGATGGATTTGCCGAAGGGCATCCGCATCTGAAATGTCTTCCTTCTGAATGAAATACAGGCAGACAGGGAGAATTCGCATCAATGCGCCGTTGCCGTTGGAGTATTCGCCCGTTTCGCCGCAGGTTGTGAGGTCGTGGCTGTCGCGATACTTATAGATGGCGTTGCTGCAGGTATTCCCCTCATCAAATGCCTTACCGAAGGGGGTATATGCGCCATGAAATTCCCAATCGAGAAAGCGTTCCATGATATCGCGCAGGTCGATGCCGTTCCTTTCGTTGATGCTCGCGAGGGTTGCAAGTGCCATACTGCTGTCATCCGTCCATGTGCCGGGGGGCATGTTATAGGTGCCGTAGCCCTCCATTTCGGTGACGGCTCCGCGCTCCCGAAGCTCCTCTCTGTCGAGAAACTGAACGGGACACCCCAATGCGTCCCCGACCACCAGTCCCATCATGCCGTCTAAGACCATCTTTCTGTTGTTCATGTGCATACTCCTTTCTGCATACCGTTCTTACCAATCCTCCCAGTAATCCTCTGCATTACTGCCATCCGGCATATAGCCGTCCCAGTCATCCATGAAATCCTCATAGCTTTCATAATCGCCGCAATCGGGCAGTTCGGGCTTTTTCTGCGATTTGGGGGCGGTATATACGGGGGTGGGAGTTGTTTCAGCAGGCTTACTCTGCTCGGAAGATTTACTCTGCTCGGAGGGTTTATTCTGCGCAGCAGGCTGATTCTGTCCGGAAACAGGCTTGCGCTTCGCACTTCTGTCGGAGGAGGCAAGTTGTTCTTCCCGACGAAAGACATGCTTATGCTGATCAAACAGAGAGCCATTAAGTGCAACAAACAGCGTTTCCTTTTGTGCCGTGGTGTCCAGCGTAAGCGTCAGCGCACCGCGCTGCGGATGCCATTTCGTAATGGTATACGAAAATACGGTACCATTTTCATAGGTTTGTATTGCGGTATCGCCATGGATGCTCCATGCCTGTCGTTCCCCTCTTGCGGTGTAATACACAAAGGTATCCTGCAGGGCGGACTGCATTTCCTCCTGTGAGGAATAAAGCGTTCTTTCTGCAAGATTGTTGCGGTCGGTAATCAAGCATGTGACAATGAGAATAAAAATGACCGCGGCCCAGATAAGAAGGGTACTCCTTTTTTGCGACATTATCTGATCCCCCTTTAAGCGTTCTGTTTACTTTCCGAGTCTCTGCTTGGCGAGCATTTTTCTCTGATAAGCAGGGAAGTCCCTCTGTGCCAGCTCATATTCTGCCAGCTTTTCATCATATCTCTTTTTTGCATTTGAGGTTGCCATGATGATAAAGGAAACACCGACAACAAGCCCGACAAGAAAATAAAAAGCGTCCATCAGAAAGAGACCGAAAGCGGCATCAAACAGACCAATGATGCCGATACCCATAAAAACCTTTTCGCCGGATCCCATTTTATTTACCGGCTTTTCGGGCATCCGGATGCGGCTGAGGAGAAGCGCTTCCTTAGCAGGGTCAGGTTTTCTTCTGATAGTAGGGATGGTATCCTGCCATCCGGTATCTTCGGCAGAGCAATCCCGTTCCGCTTCCTTTTTCGCTTCCATAAAGGCAACGAATGACATAAATTTCAGAAAATCCTTATCCATAGAAGGTTCCTCCTTTGCGAGAAAATAGCTAATTTAAGCTTATCATAGAGGATTTTTGCAAGAAAAGCAAGTTGGTTGCAGTCAGTCCGCGGTTTTATGGATTTCTGACGGAATCGGGGGGAGAAGATGCAGATTTCCGCATCGGAGCATCTTAGAAAATTCTGCCGACAGCATGCAGATGCGATTGATGACGAAAATCTTGAATTTATGCGGATGTTCGCATATACTGGAGATAGTATTTCAGACAGAGGACATCCTTTTGCGGCGCAATGCCTTTCTGTGCTGAGAGGATGCGGTGGAAAGGAAGTGAACGGCATGGCGATGGATGAAGAGCTTTACAGGCAATATCTTTGCGGCGATGAAGCGGGGCTTGTGGCATTGATGAAAAAATACGGCAATCCGCTGACCTTATATATCAACGGCTATCTGCATGACGTTCACGAAGCGGAGGATTTGATGATCGAAGTCTTTTCCTATTTATTTACGAAAAAGCCACGCATTCGAGACGGCGGCTTAAAGGCCTATCTGTATAAAGCGGCACGGCACATGGCTTTGCGCGGCAGAAGCAGACGGCGGCTTTTCTTCAGCCTGGATAACCTGACCGAGGAGCCGGACGGACAGACGCTGGTGGAGGAGGTTGTCCGCACAAAGGAGCGGGATCGGATTCTGCATTTCTGCATGGCTGCGTTAAATCCGGATTACCGAGAGGCGCTTTATCTGGTCTATTTTGAGGGCATGAGCTATTTGCAGGCTGCTGAGGTTATGGGGAAAAGCGAGAAGCAGATTACCAATATGGTGTATCGGGGCAAGGGCCGTCTGCGCGGATTACTGGAACGGGAGGGAATCACAAATGCGGAGTCATGAGGAACGAATTGCAGAGGTAAAGCGGCGGATTGCGGAAAAGGAGCGTCGGAGAAAGCAGCGGCAGGAACGAATCGCCGCCGTTTTCGGCGTGGCGGCGTGCCTTGCGGTAATCGTTGGGGTTTCCCTTTTTATGCCCGATATGGTCAATCGAATGGAGCCGGGCATGTCCTCCGGCTTTGGAACAGCGGCAACAATGCTGGGCGGCAGTGCTGCGCTTGGATATATCGTGACCGGACTGCTCGCCTTTGTCCTTGGTGTGTGTGTGACAATTGCGTGCTTCCGTATCTGCCTGCTGCATAAGGACGAACAGTCGGAGGAGCAAAAGGGGGACAATGCGAATGGAACTTGCCGATAACTTTGTGCAATTCTCTGTTACCCTTCTGGGCTTTTGTCTGAGCGGGATGCGATATCTGAAGGGCAGAAAGCAGGCGTATTTTCTGCTGACCTGCTTTTATGGCTGCTTTGCGCTCGGCTCCCTGTACTGGACGCTGCATCTGTTTTTGTTCTCAAAAACGCCGCAGGTTTTTTATGTATCGGAGTTTGGCTGGGTGGCAAGCGTTATTTTTCTTTCTATTTTGCAATACTCCCTTTCCTCCGCGGAGGAAAGAGGCTTTGTGTGCCGAAGGGCGCGGATTGCCTTCCTGATAGGCGTTCCCTTATGTATATTTTACTGCACCTTTGGGGATGTTCTTTCGAACCTGCTTTGGTGCGGCATGATGATTGCCGTTTCCTATCATGCGATACGGGGGCTTACTTATGCGCGAACGCAGACGGGAGCGGCGCGGCAGCTGCGATATTTCCATATCGGGGTGCTGTGCTATGTGGCGGCGGAATATATCCTTTGGACTTCCGGCTGCTTCCGACAGGGGGATTCGGCTTCCTTCCTCTATTACGGGTTTGATGTTCTGCTGACGGGCTGCGTATTCGCTCTGCTGCCTGCCACAGGAAGGGCGGTGCAGGCATGACATATATGGAAAATATTTTTATCTGCATGGCATCGCCTTTGCTGATTGCCGCCCTGTGCATGGGAAAACGGCATACAGGGGCTTTTCTGTTCTGCCTTGCGGGAATGGGCATGTGCCTGCTTTCTGCATATCTCAATACCTTTCTCGCGGCGCTGTATGGGGCGGATGCCTTTGCTGCCACTGTGGAGATTGCGCCTGTGGTGGAGGAGGGGATGAAGCTGCTGCCGCTGCTCTTTTATCTTTTGGTATTTGAGCCGCAGGCGCGGCAGATTGGGATTGCCGCAGTGATTACTGCGCTTTCCTTTGCTACCTTTGAAAATATCTGCTATCTGATTCAAAACGGAGCCGCGCATTTCTCCTTTATTTTCTTCCGTGGCATCGGAACGGGAGCAATGCATGTCATTTGCGGAGCCATCGTCGGCGGCGGGCTTGCGTATGTATGGCGGCGGACGTGGCTGAAAATTGCCGGAACCTGCGGACTGCTTGGGGCGGCGATTACCTTTCATGCAATTTATAACCTGCTGATTGCCTACGGCGGCACAGCGCAGTATATCGCGTATCTTTTACCTGTGGGGATTCTGGCGGCAGGCAAGCTGATTGCCCGTTATCTGAAGGCGGCAGAAGGCTGATTTTGAGAGCCGCTTTTGTGCGGCTCTCTATTTTTTTATTTTTTTAAAAAAATTTGATTTTTAGGTGAGAGTTTTTCCGTTTTTTTGTACCTATATAAGTGAAAGGCTCTTTCTGCGGTGTCTGCATGACACAGAAAAAAGGAAGGAGCGGGATACGGAAAAGGAAATGACATGACAGCAATGGAGGGAGGAAAAACGAATGAAAAAACAAAGAAAACGGATTTACACGGCACTGCTTTGCACCTGCTTCCTGTTTTCTACGGCTTCTGTGCCGGTATCGGCGGCAGAAACGGAGCAGGAGGAGGAAATGACTACCCTGTCAAGCAGAAGCGGAGAGGCGGAGGTTTCCACGAAGGACGCATTGACTTCCGCACTGGGGGACAGCAACATTTCCAAGATTACACTGAAGCAAGACATTCATATCAGCGATACACTGACGGTCAACCGCGCTGTGACGCTGGATTTGAACGGCTTTGTGCTGCGAATGACGGGTGAAGACAGTGTAATCAAGGTGGGGCAAGGCGGCGAACTGACGATTGCGGACAGTGACAAAAACACAGCGCATAAATTTGCCCAGAACACCGCCGGTTTGTCCGCCGGTTTGTGGGAACTGGTCAGTGATGACAGTGCCACCAGCAAAACCGTCAACGGCGGCATTATCACCGGCGGCAAGGCACAAAATGGCGGCGGCGTGTATGTTGCGTCCGGCGGAAAGCTGAATATGACCGGGGGCAGCATTGTCGGCTGTCAGGCAAGGTATGGTGGTGGTGTGTATCTTGACAATAACGACCAAACAGGTGGTTTCAGCGAATTTACTATGACAGACAGCAGAATTATCGGCTGTACGGCGAGCGATAATGGTGGCGGTGTAGCGGTTGATCCGGCATGCAAATTCACGATGGATAATGGCTCTGAGATTCGCAGCTGTACTGCACGAATGGGCGGCGGTGTGTATATTAACGGCGGCGATACAAATGGAAACGGTGTATTTACCCTGCGTAACGGTGCTATCCTTTCGTGTACGGCTGATACGTCAGGATTTGTGCCCTCTCGGGGTGGCGGCGTTTTTAATGTAGGCGCATTTATTATGGAGAGTGGTACAATCAAAGGCTGCACTTCCATAAAGGACGACAGTTCGACCGGTGGGGTGCTTAACCGCAGGGAGTTCACCATGCGCGGCGGCACGATTGGTAAAGAGGACAAGACTGACGAAAGTCATGTGTACAACGATGCTACCACAGCGGCTGTATTTACCATAAGCGGCGCTGCAAGAATCTATACAAACGTAGCCAATAATAGCAGATTAAATGCTTACGGCGGTGAGATTTCCGGTGAAGTGAAAAATGCTGTTGATAGTAGATATGCGGTAATCACAGGAACCGAGGAGGCTACCGGCAGCACTGAGTTTTCCGGTGCAGTAATCAATAGCGAAACGGGCACTATTGCCGGCGGCACATTCACCAATACAGTCACGAATAACGTAGGGACGATTTTAGGCGGTGATTTCAGCGAAGCGACCCTGAGAGGTAAACTTGCCATCACCTTTGACCCGAACAATGGAGATAATAGCAGCAGGCAGGAGGTGTATTGGAAGAAGGAGGGAGCACCACTTATAGCTCCGATTCCCAAGCCAACCAAAGAGGAGCATACGTTTGAGGGCTGGTATTACGATAACAAAGGCGAAAATAGAAAATGGGATTTTGAAACGGATAGAGCCAGATATACCATGACCCTTACAGCGAAGTGGAAAGCGAATACATACAACGTGACGGTGGAAAATGATGGAAACGGCACTGCATCGGCTGACCCTGCTTCTGCAAAGATGGACGATAAAGTAGAACTGATTGCTACGCCAAAGAGCGGCTATCATTTTAAGGAGTGGGAGGTTATTTCCGGCAATGTGAAAATCGAGGACAACAAATTTACCATGCCGGCGGCTCATGTAACCGTAAAGGCAATCTTTGAAAGGAATGCAAGCAGCGGCAGCGGCGGCGGTGGCGGCACGACCTACTATACGCTGACCTTTGAAACCAACGGCGGCGACAGCATACAGGCAATCCGCGTAGCTCGCGGCAAAACGCTTGACCTTTCCGCCTATACCCCGATGCGTGACGGCTATGACTTCGGCGGCTGGTATGCCGACAAGGCTTTGACGCAGAGGATTACGGAAATCAAGCTGAGCGGCAGCAAAACAGTTTATGCAGACTGGAAAAAGAGAGAGCCGAACGAGCCGGATGCAGTGAAGAATCCCTTTGCGGATGTCAATGCAGGCGATTGGTTTTATCGGGATGTTTTGTTTAGCTACGAAAAGGGTCTGATGTCCGGCATGGATGCGGCAGCCTTTGCGCCCTATGCGAACACCACCCGTGCGCAGATTGCGGTAATTTTCTACCGCATGGAGGGCAGTCCTGCTGTCGAGGGAGAAAACAGCTTTACCGATGTTGTGCATGATTCCGGTACGGCATGGTTTTATGATGCGGTGACATGGGCACAGAAAAACGGCATTATGGGCGGCTACGGCAACAGCAGCTTTGCCCCGAATGATCCGATTACCCGTGAACAGCTTGCGGCGATTTTCTATCGCTACGCGCAGTATAAGGGCTATGATACCACACAGGGCGGCATGGCAATTCGGGAGTTCGACGATTATGAGAGCATTTCCGATTATGCAATGGGCGCTATGGCGTGGGCGGTGAATACCGGTCTTGTAAAGGGCGACAGCAATCTCCTTTATCCGAAGGGCACTGCTACGCGTGCCGAGATTGCGGCGCTGTTCCACCGCTTCGCTGAAAACGGAATGAAATAAGCAAACAAAAAGCAGAAGCTCCTGCGAAAAAGGAGTTTCTGCTTTTTTATTGGCGTTATACCTTCAAAACGAAATGGTTTTTATGAAAATCCAGCAGACCCTCATCCCGCATTTTCCCAAGCTCCAGAGAAAGTCCGCTGCGCTCCACCGCGAGGTAATCCGCAAGCTGCTGTCTGGAAAAGGGAATATCGAATTCATATTTTCCGAGCCGCTGTGCCTCTGCGGAAAAATAGGACATCAGCTTTGCGCGCGTTGTGCGCTGCCCCATGTGGGTCAGCTTTTCGCTGAAGCGGAGGTTTTTCTCTGCAAGCTCGCCAAGCAGATTTCGGATGATATGGCTATGATGCGCACAGGCGGAGGAGCACACATGCAGCACACGCTTTATGTTCAAATACAGCACCGTAACAGCTGTTTCCGCCACAACGCTTACATTCAGCACAGAGCCGGGCGCGCAGGCATAGGCGGCGGCAAAGGTCTGCCCCACCCCTGCCTTGGAAATGATGTTGCGGTTGCCCCAGATGTCCTCCTGTATGATTAGAATACTGCCGGACAGCACAAGACCGATGGCATCTGCCGTATCCCCGATGCGCAGCAGCAGGGCATCCTTGGGAAAGCTTTCCTTTCTTGTTTCCAGACAGGAGAGCATTGCGGTCAGCTCCTCCTCGGAAACGCCCGAAAAAAGCTGAGAGGAACGGATGATGGGAAAAAATTCTTTCATAAAAACCCTCTTTTCGTTGAAAATTCAACCGACTTGTTGAATTTAGCATACTATAATGAAAACAAAAAAGCAAGGAGGTTTTTATTGTGAAAAGAAGAATCATTGAAATTGATCAGAATAAATGCAATGGCTGCGGTGCTTGTGCCGCCGCTTGTCACGAAGGCGCAATCGCTATGGTAAACGGGAAGGCGCAGCTGATGCGCGATGACTACTGCGATGGTCTGGGCGATTGCCTGCCTACCTGCCCCACTGCCGCGATTACCTTTGTGGAGCGCGAAGCGGCAGCGTATGATGAAAAGGCAGTGGAGGAAAATAAGCGCAGAAGGCTACAGGAAAAAATGCAGACAGAAGGGATGACACTCCCCTGCGGATGTCCGGGAAGTCAGTCCAGAACAATCGCACACGAAGAATCCGCTGTGGCTTGCAATACAGAGGCGGTCAGCCGCCTGTCCCAGTGGCCTGTGCAGATTAAGCTGGTTCCCGCACGCGCACCGTATTTTGACGGCGCAAAGCTGCTGATTGCCGCAGACTGCACTGCGTATGCCTACGCCGCCTTCCACGAAAAATTCATCAAGGGACATATCACCCTTGTGGGCTGTCCGAAGCTGGACAGTGTGGATTATTCCGAGAAGCTGACCGAAATCATTCGTGAGAACGATATCAAAAGCGTCACCATTGTCCGCATGGAGGTTCCCTGCTGCGGCGGTCTGGAATTTGCGGCAAAAACGGCATTACAGCAGAGTGGGAAATTTATTCCATGGCAGGTTGTGACCATCTCCACAGATGGCAGAATTCTGGATTAAAAAGAGGACAAAGAAGAAAGCGAGGGTTTCAAATGGGCAACAAAATGTTTTGTTTTCAGTGTGAGCAGACGGCAGGATGTACCGGCTGTATGGGAAATGCAGGCGTTTGCGGCAAAACTGCTGATGTGGCACAGCTGCAGGATGAGCTGACAGGGGCGCTGATTGGGCTTGCGCGCGCAACGGACAATGCCCCCGATGTGAATGAAGGCACATGGCGGCTGATGATTGAGGGATTATTTACCACCGTTACAAATGTAAGCTTCAACGAAAAGACATTGCGCGAGCTGATTGACCGCGTACATGCGGAAAAGGCAAGGCTTGTGCCTGACTGTTCGGACTGCGCTGCTCCGTGCGGTCGCGCTGCCGATTACGATATGGCAAGGCTCTGGAATGCGCAGGAGGATATCCGCAGCCTGAAATCCCTGATTCTGTTCGGGGTGCGCGGCATGGCGGCCTATGCGCATCATGCGCTGGTGCTGGGCTATACCGATGATGCGGTGAACGATTTCTTCGCAAAGGCGCTTTTTGCTGTCGGCGAGGATTGGGGTATGGAGGAGCTGCTGCCCATCGTGATGGAGGTCGGTGAGAAAAACCTCAAGTGCATGGCGCTTCTGGATCAGGCAAATACCGAAAGCTATGGCACGCCCACACCTGTTACCGTTCCGCTGACTGTGGAAAAGGGGCCGTTTATTGTGATTTCCGGTCACGATCTGCATGATCTCAAGCTACTGCTGGAGCAGACCGAGGGCAGGGGTATCAATATTTATACCCATGGCGAAATGCTGCCTGCACATGGTTATCCCGAATTGAAAAAATATGCGCATCTCAAGGGTAACTTCGGCACAGCATGGCAGAATCAGCAGAAGGAATTTGCAGAGTTGCCTGCGCCGGTGCTGTTTACCACCAACTGCCTGATGCCGCCGAAGGCAAGCTATGCCGACCGCGTATTCACCACAGAGGTGGTATCCTATCCCGAAATGACGCATATCGGCGCGGATAAGGACTTCACCCCTGTGATTGAAAAGGCGCTGGAGCTGGGCGGTTATGCCGAGGATAGAATGTTTACAGGCATCAATGGCGGCAATACAGTGATGACAGGCTTTGCCCGCGGCACGGTGCTTGGGGTGGCGGATCAGGTTATCGAGGCTGTGAAGGCCGGCGCAATCAGACATTTCTTCCTTGTTGCAGGCTGCGATGGGGCGCGTCCCGGGCGCAATTACTATACGGAGTTCGTAAAGCAGACCCCTGCGGATACGGTTGTGCTGACGCTTGCCTGTGGCAAATACCGCTTCAATGACCTTGACCTTGGTACCATTGGCGGTCTGCCCCGTCTGATGGATATCGGGCAGTGCAATGATGCTTACAGTGCGATTCAGATTGCCGTTGCGCTTGCCGATGCGTTCGGCTGCGGCGTGAATGATTTGCCGCTGTCCATGGTGCTTTCCTGGTATGAGCAGAAGGCGGTGTGTATCCTGCTGACCCTGCTGTATTTGGGCATCAAGAACATTCGCCTTGGCCCGACCCTGCCGGCATTTGTTTCGCCCAATGTGCTGCAGTACCTTGTGGAGAATTTCGGGATTGCACCAATCACGACTCCGGAGGAGGATTTGAAGCAGCTGCTGCAGTAAAATAAGATATCTCTCATGAAAAGGCAACCCAAATGGGTTGCCTTCTTTTTTATTGTAGTGCCTTTAAACGAAACAAAACCACCCTCTTACGAAAAAATATTACAAATTAGGATATTTTTTATAAATTAAGGTTGTAATAGAAATCCCTTTTTGCCATAATTCAAATTGCATAAAATAATAAATTCCGCAGAAAACAAGCATAATTCGGCAAAGTAGGCGAAAGCCTATGACGCAAAGCTACAGGGCCTTTCAACTGGCAGCCAGCTGCAAAAAAACGAGCATTGCCGGATAGGGGCGGTGCTTTTTCTGTTTGTGAAGAAAAAAGGAATTTATTCGCATTGGGTATAAAGAAAGTACAGATAAAGGGAGGAAAAAATATGAAGAAAAATTATTATGCGAAGGTACTTGCGCTGACCGTAGCGGCAAGTATGGTTTCTGTGCCGGCATTCGCGGCGGAGGGGACGGACGACCCTCAGGCACAGGAGAAAACGGTGGAGCAGGACGAGCAGAAAGGGGAAAAATCTGCGAAGGAAGAGCAGGAAAAGACCGAGCAGTTCGTAAAGGAAGAAAAGATAGAAGATGGAATTTCCGCAGCTTCTGATGATGACCAAGAAACTGCCGTTGCAGAAGGGGAAGTTTTTGCAAAAGGGGACTGCGGTGCAACGGAAGAAGATGAGGTTTCGTGGAAACTGGTAAAGAATGACGATACATTATACCGCAAGGCGGAAGAAAACGGATATTCCTACGCAACAACAGCCGAGGATGAATACGAAAAGGTAGATGGCTATACCTTGACTATTTCGGGGGAAGGCAACATTGCCGATTATTTCGGAAAAAATATTACGATTGATAGCTTTGAGGGGGATATTGCTCCTTGGAGAAGAGCCTTACTCAGCGATATCGAGGCTGACAGAACAACACAGGAGGTTGTTCCAATCACAAAGGTTATTGTAGAAGATGGCATTACAGGAATCGGTACAGATGCATTTTCTTATTTGGCGCTGAATGGGACAATTACATTTAATGAAAACGTAACCTATTACGGCAGCGGTGTTTATTCGTACTGCCCTTTGATTACGACGGTTGATTTTACAAATTTCAAGCCTAAAAATGTTTCGGATTATTGGATACCGGGTCATGAAATGCTGACAGGCAGTGCCGTTCCTTACGGATTTTTTGACAAAGATAAAAGCCTGAATACCTGTATAGTAGACGGAAAAACCTACACCGGTGAGCTTGCCCTGCCGGAACGGATTGACACCATCTGTACGGCGGCATTCCGCGGAACAGGATTTGACACTATCAATTTTGACAATGGCTTGAAGGATATAAAAGAAGTAGGCCCCTATGGCATGAGTAATCTGGCAAATATTGATACATTTACCTATCCGGGGAATGTGGACTTTTATAGCGGCGAGAGTCCAAACGGCAACAAAACGTCCAGTGTTGTATTAACTGGAAGCAGCATTAAAAAACTGATTATTCAGAAGGATGTAAAGGAATTGCCTGACGCTTTTGCTTATCAGCTGAAAGCGTTAGAGGAAGTTATCTTTGAGGGAGAAATAGAAAGTATTGGCTCGAATGCCTTCGGCGGATGCGAAAAGCTGGAATCCGTAGAGCTTGGTAAAGTGAAATCCATGGGGAATGGTGTATTTATCAACTGTCCTTCTCTGAAGTCTCTTAAAATCGAAGGGGATGAGAACTTGGTTCTTTCTTCTGATACCGTAGGGAGTTGGGGAACAAACTGGCCCGGTGCCGCACCCTTGGAAACCTTTGAACTGGGTGCAGGAACAATCAATTTCAACCTGAACGGGGAAAAGGATACTCTTAAAGAGGTAAAGCTTGGTGACGGGGTTAAGGATATTCCCAATTATTTTTTAAGTGGATGTACCAAATTGGAAACACTTGAAATCGGGAACGGCATTACAAAAATCGGGAATCGTGCTTTTGAACAGACAGCTATCACAAGTATTACGATTCCGGACAGCGTAACAGCTATCGGGGAACAGGCATTTAACGGATGTACTTCTCTTACGGAGGTAAATATTCCAAAGAATTCTAAACTTGAAACAATCGGGAATCGTGCTTTTCAACAGACAAACATTACAAGCATTGCAATTCCGGACAGCGTAACAGTTATTGGGAAACAGGCATTCAATAGATGTACTTCTCTTACAGAGGTAAATATTTCAAAGAATTCTAAACTTGAAACAATTGGAGACGGTGCATTTTATGATACAAGAGTGCTGAAAATGTATCTTCCCGGCGGAGTAAAAACGCTTGGCAGCGGTGCTTTCCAGAGAACACCTGTGGAAATTTATGATATGAGTGATGTCTATTCTTCTGATTTTACCATCGGGGATTGGTGCATCAACAACTGGTATGATACTAAAAACGACGAAGTGAAACCTGAATGGGCAGATAAGCATAAGGATATTTATGTAAATAACAACGACATCTTAAATGCCTTATTAGCTAAGAATAAAGCCGGTTCTGTGACTAAAACCTGCTATGTGACAAACGGCGGAACAGTTGATATGACAAAAACAGGCTTTGAGGCTGTTTCTCGCCCGGGCTACACTGTGGAATGGCACCAGAAAGCAGACTTTTCCGATGCGGCATATACAGGTGATCCTCAGAACAGCCAAAACTACTATGCAAAATGGACTTTGTCTGCAAATGCGATTGAAGTTACTTATGATGCGAATATCAGCGGTGTAACGGCAAAAACGTATGCCGTATTTACAGGCGGTAAACATGAAGCAGAAGAAAGCAGCTTTAACCGTGCCGGTTATACATTCACCGGATGGAACACAGCGGCAAATGGTACAGGCACTGCCTATGCGGTTGGTGATATTATTCCCACGACCGCGGATATTACCGTTTATGCGCAGTGGGAGCTGAATGCACCTACGGTTTCCGTAACAGGTAATGCGACAAAGCAGTATGACGGCGAGAATGTTACTCTCACAGCGGCAACGCCTGTTTCCGGTGTTACATATCAGTGGCAGAGGGACGGCGTAAATATTGATGGTGCAACAAATGCCACATATACCGTGAAAAATGTTGCGGACAGCGGAAGCTATACCGTTAAGATTACGGATACAGAAGGTAAAACAGCCGTAAGCAATGCGACAGCAATTTCCATTACAAAGAAAGAGGTAGCAGTGCCTACGGTGGAAAGCAAGATCTATAACGGCACAGTATTGAAAGCAGATGTAACCGCAACAGCTGATTATGATGTTACAAAGAATGAAGACGGAAAGAATGCCGGTGTGTATGACGTTATTTTAACCTTGAAGGATGCAGATAATTATAAGTGGGCTGACAGCGAAGAAGCTGCAAAAACGATTCCTTTTACAGTTGCACCCAAGAAGGTAGAATTAACTGTAGATAATAGCACATTGAAAGGCGCAGGCAGTGTTACATTTACGGTTGACGGCGTTTGCAACGGAGATACAGCAAAGGTTGTATGCGACGTTGACAGCATTAAGGTAGAGGGCTTAAAGGCTTCTTTGCCGAATGCAACTATGGAGTATACATTTACAACAGACATGGGCGGCAATTATGAACCTGCAAGCTGTGTTGTTTCCGTAACACGCAGAAAATCCGGTTCTTCTTCCTCTGACACTTCCGCCCCGACCTACGGCGTAAGCACAGGCAAGACGGAAAACGGCGAAATCTCCGTTACCCCCGCGAAGGCAGAAGCCGGCGAAACAGTGACCATCAAGGCAACCCCCGACAGCGGCTATCAGCTGGACAAGATGACGGTAAAGGACAAAAACAACAGCACCGTGAAGCTGAAAAAGGTGGACGAGAACGAATACACATTTACCATGCCCGTCGGCAAGGTTTCCGTGGATGCGACATTCGTGCAGAAGGATGCGGCAGATGACAGCAACGCGGCTGAAGCAGGCAAGACCATTAAGCTGCAAATCGGCAGCCGTATCGTTAACGTGGATAACGAAGCAGTGATTTACGACGCTGCACCCGTCATCCGCAATGACAGAACTCTGGTGCCTATCAGAATTATCACCGAGGCTCTGGGCGGCAAGGTGGATTGGAACGGCGCGACCAAAGAGGTTACGCTCTCCATCAACGATAAGGAAATCAAGATGACTATCGGCAAGGCGCTTGAAAAATATGGTGTTGCACCTGTTATCATCGACGGACGTACCTTCGTACCCGTGCGCTTCGTGGCAGATGAGCTTGGCGCAAACGTCGCTTGGGACGATGCAACCAAAACAGTGACAATCAAAACCGCTCGATAAGGCAATTCGGCGTTCATCAGAAATGGTGAACGCCATTTTTTTGTCCCGTTTGCGAAAAAGTATTTGACAACAGGGGGCGTTTTTGGTATACTAACTATTGCAGTAGGCGTTTTGTGGAGATGTACTCAAGAGGCTGAAGAGGTGCCCCTGCTAAGGGTATAGGTCATTAACGTGGCGCGAGGGTTCAAATCCCTCCATCTCCGTAGAAAAGAGACTATCGAAGGATAGTCTCTTTTATTTTGCAAAATTGAACCCTTTTTTGTGGCGCAATGCAAATCATATTAATAGGAAGCTTTTTGGCGTTTCGATTCCCCGAAACGTCTTTTTTTATACCTTGAGACTCCCTGAGACTTGGCATCTGCTATTCTCCATGACAGAAAGGAGGAGAGCAAAATGTATGTTACAGGGGACACGATTATCCGCTTTGCGACCGTTCTGGGAGCATTAGGCACGCTTGGAGCCCTGCTTTACCGCAGTTTTCGCTGGATGGAGCAGCAGAAGGCGCAGCAGGCGGAAATCGAGAACATCAAAAAGGAGCAGTGCGTTATATGCTACGGGCTTTTGGCAACACTGGACGGGCTCAAGCAGCTTGGCGCAAACGGCAATGTCAGTGATGCCTATCAGAGACTGGAAAAGCATCTGAATCAATCGGCGCATGAATGAAAGGGGGAAATGGAATGAAGGAAATTTGGAAAGAAGCTGTCGGAAATCTGCTGACGGTGAAAAGTATTGTAACATTGGTGCTGACGCTGGTATTTTCCGTTCTGGCAGTCACAAGCCGTATTGACGGCGGGCAATTTCTGAATATTTTTTCGATTGTGATTGCATTTTATTTCGGCACACAGCACAGGAAAAGCATGACGCAGGAAGTGACACAGGAAAAGGGGGATGCGGAATGACGGGGAATGAATTGGTTGCATTTGCGAGAGGAAAGATTGGCACGCCTTATGTTTATGGCATGAAGGGCAAGGTGCTGACGCAAAAGACGTATGACCGGCTGAGAATCCTTTTTGGGCCGCTGGTCTGGGAGAGCGACGCGGCGAAAATCGGGCAGGTTTGTGTAGATTGCAGCGGTCTGATTTCGTGGGGG
>OIWL01002408.1_pt1 | contig 15703 bp, 9 predicted proteins | sample 1587561 | NCBI WGS metagenome assembly OIWL01 (sample SAMEA3888903, study PRJEB22519) | human gut metagenome | biome: human gut; feature: human-associated habitat; material: faeces | place: Denmark | collected 2010 | reverse complement strand
AGACGGTTTTTCGTGTCATACACATACTTTGTTTCCCGGATGGTATCGGATTTCTTTTTCCCGGTTACCAAAACGGCATACGTTTTACCGCCATAGGTAAAGGTATCCTTACCGGCATCGTCTTTGGCATTTTCAACTGCCGCTACCGTTACCGTCAAAGGACCGGTCATGCCGGTAAACTGGCGCACCTTGTTGCCCTGCTCGTCATAAACATACTGGACATACTGTGCTTTTTCATTTTCCAGACTGCTTTTCACCTGAACGAGATTTCCCTGTTTATCATAAGTATACTCGATTTCTTTGTTCTTGTCACCCTCGATTTGCTCTTTTGTTTCCACGAGATTGCCGGATTTATCATATTCGTTTACTACGGTCTGGTAACCGGCACTTCCGTCTGTCTTGTTCTGCGGAAGTTCTTCTTTAATCTTACGTCCCAAAAGGTCATAAGTATATGCTGCCGCCACGTTCTCTTTGACGCCGCGCGGACTGTATTCTTTTGTAACCTGTCCCTTACTGTCATAGACGGCTTTTGTTTTCTGGGTCTGCCAGTCGGTTTCTCCTTCTTTTCGGCTCTTGGTCTCGGTTTCGGTTACATTTCCATTTTCATCGTAAGTATAAGAAACCTCTGTCTCATAAGACGGAAGCCATCTGCCATCCTGATATTTTTTCTGAATCGTGTTTTCTTTGACCGTCCTGCCAAAGTCATCGTTTTCATAGGTGGTAACGGTTTCCGTTTTATTTTTTCCCCGAAGATAGGTAGTCGTCTGGGAAAGGTTGTTGCCTTCGGCATCCGTTACGGTTTTTGTAATCGTTTCACTTAACACCGAATCGTTAAACTGGTCGTAAAAATTTGCCGGGTCAACTTCTTCGGTATAAGAAGACGGATTGATTTCCTTTTCATAACCGGTGGTAATCGTCTGTGCCTCGTCTTCTTCGCCGGTTACTTCGGTCTCACTTTTACTGAATTGGAAGGAAGTGCAGTGGGCTTTATCCAGTTCTCCATTCATAAATTCAGCACTTCCAATCTCATTGCCGAGGTCGTCATAAAAGTGTTTGCTGCCGCTTAACAGTTCACTGCCTTTTCCGGTCATGTAAAAGTTTGCCACGGTCTCTCCGTTTTCATTGACAATGAATTTCTTTTCGTCCGGCTCAAATGTGTATGTTTTTTCTTCCAGAAGACGGGATGTTTCTTCTTTTTCTTCGTCGACATCGTCTTCTGTCTCTTCGGTTTCGCTTCCGCCGTTGTCCTCGCTGCCATACTCATAGGTGCTTTCGGTCCAGGTGCCGGCCGCCTCATCTTTGCTTATCAGCGTGTTGCCAAAGCCGTCCTGAATACTGATATTGACCTGTCCGTAAGCATCGACGGTCATGGTTTTTAAGCCGTCCGCGGAGGTATATTCCTTGTCTTTGGATTCATACGCGGTTCCCACGGCACGGATGGTTTCGGTTTCCTCACCGGTTTCCTCATCATAAGAAGTTTTGGAGGTCTGTCCGTTTTCATCGGTGTAGGAAAGCTCGTTGCCAAAAGAATCATACGTTGTCTTTTCTTCCACATAGCTCCGGTTATCGGATGGGGTTTTCGCAGAAGTAAGCGTGACCTTCGTCTGGGTCTGCTGGCCCAGTGCATTGAAGGTGTAGTCATTCTGAATTACTTCTTTTTCGCCGTCCGTATCGTAGGAAGGATAAACTCTGCCCCGTGTTTCGTTGCCGTGTTCATCGTAAGTAAAATCCGTTTTGGTAAGTGTCCGGTACGCACCGCCGTTTACACTTTTCTGCTCGGATATGCTGGCATAATCCACACCGTTTGCCGCCATCGTACTTACCATACGGTTTTTGGTCTTTGCTCCGCTGTATGATTCTTGAGTAAGCACCGGGCAGACAAAAGCACCGTCCGAATCCGGATATGTTCCTGCCGGATATGTATAGCTGGTCGTGTAAAGGTGTTCTTTTCCCTGATTCTTTTTCTGATAAGCGGCGTTTGTCTTTTCAGTTAAAACGTTTCGGCAGCGGTCATAAGTATACCCTTGTTTTGTCGTAACTGCTTTGCCGCTCTTTCCATACGATTTGTCGGTTTCGAGTACCACAAGAGAACCATTGCCGTTATTATCATAAGCGGTTATGGTTTCTTCTTTTTCTTTGCCATAGTGAATCTCATTGGTAAGAAGTTTATTTTCATTATATACATAAAGGCTGACGTTTTTCTTGGTATCCTTTTTAAGCCTTAAGGTATCCGGGTTGATTTTGGATTTCTTATAGGTATAATCGTAATACTTTTTGTTGGTTTTATATTTGTTCGGATTAAAGCTGCTGACAACCGTTACCGTGCGGAGTCCGTCATTTCCGTACTGCCAGACTTCATAAGCGGTTTTCCAGTTGCCCTTATCGTCTTTTTCCCGCTCCCTGAAATCGTCATAGGAACGGAGTCCGTCGGTTCCTTTTTTCTGGAAATAGTCATACTTTGTACCGTTTGATTTCTTTCCGGTTTTATTGTCTTTTTCATACTCTCTGGTGACATAAAACTGCTCCGTCACCACATCCCTCTTCTGCCCGGTTCCCACTTCTTTTTCACCGCGCAGCGAGCAGGCACGGTACTCATAGTGGGTCTCACTGCCGTTTGCCTTACATTTTGTGAGAAGATAGCTCTGATTGGTGGAAACTCGCTGGGAAGCGATTCCCGCTCCAGAGGTATTCATCAGCCGTTCCACGGTCCGGTAGGTATAGGTTTCCCGGCTTCCATCGACGGTTGCCGCCGTAAGCACAAAGCCGTTTAACACATCTCCGTGGTGCGGCGTGTATGTTTTTCCTTCCGTTTCATAAGTAATCGTTTTCTTGGTTACGCCACCTGCCGCTTCTTTTCCCTGCACGGTAACGGTTTTCAGCACTTTGTCATCGCCCTCACCCTCGTAATGAAATACAATCTTTCGTCCGACGGAATCGGTAATGGCTGCCAGATGAATGGCATCGGTGTATGTATAGGTAATGGCATTGTCATGGGCGTCTTTTTGCAGCACAACAACACCGTCTTCGTTAAAATAGGTGCGAAGTCCGGTTTTATCGCGAAGCAGGTAGGTACAGGAAATGCCATCCACGGTCTGCTTAAAATCCTCCAATTTCAAATCTTCGTAAGAGTAGCCACTCAGTCCTTGGATTGCGTAAGTTTTTGCTGCCGCATCGGCATTCGTTTCAATCCCAATCACACCAGCACTTCCATAGTGAAGATACGCGGGATTTTTTCCCCAGCCCTCTTCTTCTGCCAGTGTTACGGTTTCAATCCACGGAAGGTCATAGCGCCATCCGCTGGCAATCCCGTATACGTCATGCCCTTCCCGGCTGACAATCTTCGTCCGCTGGGTTTTGGTTTCAATCGCATCCTCCCCATCCTGTTCTACATTGCGGTGAGCCTCACCCACTTCATAAGAAACTAAGAGGTCTTTTAACGCTTTTTTATGTTTGGATAACAGGGCACGGTTGACAAGGATTTTGAGCTCTTTTTTGTCCTGCGTCCGGTATTTAACCCATACCGTGTCAATTTCGAGTTTGTCTAAATATTCAACGGTTGCATGTCCGAGATTGGCTTCGTTGCTGTCATAATAGCGGTTGAGCTCCAAGTCCATCCCGCCCGTTCCTTCTAAGGAAAGGTCGGTACGGGAAAGCATGAGCCGTCCGCTTGCCGTATCAACACCGTCCGGATTCTCTGCCTCTAACGGGGAACCGGCAAGATAGTTCTCATAGACGCCACGGAAAGTATCTCCATAGGCTGCCTCCACTGCTGTCTGATAAGTTTCTCCGGCAGCTTTACTGATGGTGCTGCAGGAGAAAACTGCCACGCCGCACAAAACTGCTGTTGTAATTCCATGAATCACTGCTCTTAAGTCTCTCATAAATTTAAACTCCTCTTCTTCCTGTTATGTCTTTTTTATTTCGGAACCTCGGTCGTTTCTGCCGCCTGCAGCTCCTCTTTCTTTACCACATCGGACCACTTCCGATTGTCCGAGGCTTTTCCTTTTGCCCGAATCAGTTCCATCGCTTTTTTCCCGGTCTGTACCGACAGTTTTTCTGCTTTTTCCAAATCTTCTAAGCGATAGCCTTCTTTCTGCATCTCATACTTTATATTTTCATCAATTGTAAAAAACTCTTTTTCCAGCTGTTTATTTGTCTTTTCCCAGTCGTTTGTCTTCTTCTGTATTCTGGCTACTTCTTCTTTGTCGGTTTCATACAAGGCAGCATATACGTCTGCCACCTGTCGGTCATCTTTGGAAAGGGACCGGTAAATCTTATCCCCCTGCCCCTTTGTAGAAGGCTCTTTTCTCTGCAGTAAAAATAATCCGGCGAAAACGCATAAAATTACTGCAGCCGCCACAAATATTATCTTTTTCCCACATTGCTTTTGTTTCATTGTTTTCTCCCTCCCTGTCTCTTATGACTGCTCTGTCATGGTATAAGCAATTTCCGTCTTACCATCTTTTTTTGCCTCTACCGGAATGGACTGATACGTTTCACAAGATTCACCACGCTCCAGACTTCCGGTTAATTTCCAGACCATTACACCTTTTTTCGGCTGGTATTTTAACAGCGTAACGCCCTCCGCGCCTTCTTTTAAATCATCTTCCTCAGCAAAAGAAGATGCGTTTTGAATCTCCAGTTCCTTTGGATTTACGGAAATCGTAACGACTTTACTTTGTCCTTTTTTTAAGTTTCCGGCGTTGATTTGCAATTCATAATGACTGCCCTGTCTGACTTCCATCTGTTTTTTGGTCGTCTGCACTTTAACGGTGTACTGTTCAACCACATCCAGTACACCAAAGCCTGTCATTTCACCACCAATGCTGTAAAGCTCATTGCCACAGGCCGCTAAAATAGACTCCTGTTTCTTCAGATTCATGGCAGATACTTCGCTCCACTCATCCAGATAAGCGTCGTATACATAAACGTCTTTTGTCTCACTTTCTTTTACTAGATAAATTTTACCGCGAATCACTACCGGTGCCGCAAAACGGTCAGAAACCGTATACGGACACACCGTTCCCGGCTCTTCCCATGTATTTTCTTCCGGCAGATACTCTTCAAAAAATAAACTTGATTCTTTCTCTTTCAAAACAAACACACGATTATCTACGGCTGCCGCTCCAAGAATCGTACTGGTTCCCGGCATAACGGTTGTTTCCCATGTATCTGTATTCATGTCATAAACATCCACCCGGTCTGTAGCTCCTGCTTTTGAAAAAGCATATACTTTCTTGTCGCAAACGGCTGTGGAAAGATTCGTTCTTCCCTCTTTCATATCTGCTTTTTTCTGCCACTGCTTACTCTCCGTATGATATACATAGACATTTTTCAATGCTTTCGCATCTGGCTTTGTGCTTGTCTGTCCACCGATTACGTAAATATCTTTGCTGTCTGCAATCATGGCTGCCTTGCAGATACCGGAGACATTTCCCGGATAATCCGGCAAACTCTCCCATGTTTTCTTTTCCGTATCAAATGCAGCAAAGGAGGAAAGTGAGCCGGTTTCATTCTCACCGCCAAGTACATATAATTTCTCACCTGCTGTTACAACCGATGCATTTTTACGTGATTTCTCCATCGGTGTCTGATAGACCCATTCCGACTGGCTTGCCGTGTTGTAAACCATACGTGAGGCTTCTCCGGTCAGCGTTTTATTTTCTCTTGCCGTAACGGTAAAGCCAAGTGTTTTTCTAACTGTATCATTTGTATACAGATACTCATAACTTGTGCCGGTCACAATCGTTTCTCCGATTTTTCTGCTTCTATCGTAAATACAGACAACATATTCTTTGGCATGTTCGACCGGCTGCCATGTCAGTGTATAACTGTCCTGTCCTTTTATCCCTGTCACTTCCGGAATGGCAAAACGTTTTTTCAAATGCAGCGTATAACTGCCGATTGCTTTGTTTTTTGTACTAACCTTTATGTAACGTCTTTTGTTGTAACTACCCACAAAGGAAAAGTTTTTGTTTGTTCCGGTATTATCCGCATAGCCAACCCGCTCTTTACTCTCGTCATACATGGTTGCCTGCGTATCCATGGCAGAATCGGTATATACCTCATACGCAATGCCCGGTTTCGTGTCAAAGTAGAAATAGTTTTCCTGACCTTCTTTGATAATGTCTCTGGTAATTGGCTCATTTTCTTTTAACTGAACAGCTCCATCAAATCCTACCACTTCATAATTCACGGTAAAATACGGATTTCTGTCTAATTCCGCCTGATATGTGCGGTTGGCATTGTTAGACACCAGTGCCACACCGTAGTTTGCCTCTCCTTTTTGCCATGCTTTCACAAGATCCGTCACGTCACAAGCATAACTGCCCTTTTTCTGGATACTAACCTTAGCCCCGGACACTTCTTCGTATGCCGGACGATTATTATAAGTAAGCTTTTTACTTGACCAGTTTTCTTTTACCTTGTGCACATCAATATCATACGTTTTGCCCGCACCCATTTTTAATGTCTTTTTATTTAGAATATGTAACGATGCACTTCGTATCTGCACATTTGGATTACTAAATTCTGCCAAATTTGTCATTTTAGTAAATCCAATACATTTATTCGCCTGTAAAAGCAGTGATTTATCATAGGTAAATGTCCCGTTTGGTGCTCCGCTGTAGGCTGCTCCTACTTTTACATTTCTGCTGTGTTTGTCTGTCAGATAACTGGTTCGCATCTCCATTGGGAATTTTCTCTTTTTACTGTTCCACCATTTCTTTGACGGCGTCACGGTAAGTGTCTTTTTCTTCTTGTTATATTTCACTTTTACTTTAGAAGTAGAAACTCCGTTTGCATCGGTTACAATTGTATGCAGACGCTGGTATTTTTTCTTGCCCTTTTTCGTTTTGAAATATACCTGATTTCCCTTTACCTTGATTTTCATTTTTCCTGCATTGATTTTGAACGTCCACTTCTTTGCCTTCTGCTTTTTCGACACGGTAATGACTTCCTGCACACGTTCCGGGAAAATGTTATAGGTGATGCTTGTGTTTTTTAACACTTTTGGATAAGAAACCACATTTTGATTTAATACATCGGTTTGTTTGGTTTTCTTGGGATTGCTGATTTTTACATTCACCGCTTTCATCTTTTTCCCATTCAATGACCAGGATAAGCAAGCAGATCCTCGTTTCAAGGAAATCATTGACTTTTTATTCGCCTTTTTGGACACTTTAATCGATAAGTCTGTAGATTTTGTTTTATATTGTTTCTTTCCTGATTTCACAAGTGTCGTATTAATTTCTTTCCAGACACCTTTCTTTTTATAGTGAACCGGCATCGAATATGCAACTGCCGTAAAACTTCCATCGGATAATGCAAACTGTTTAACAAAGGAATTTCTCTTTTCTGTCAATTCCTTTGTAATATCTGCCTTTACAGATACAGCATCCGCTTTTATTTCATTTTTTGTTAAATTAATTTCAGATACGGATGCAAATAACAATGCTCCCGCTAACACTCCACTAATAATTACTTTTCTGTTCCCTTTCGCTCTTTTCACTTTCTTTTCCTCCATCTCTATTTTCTGTTTTTCCTATCATTTATCAAAAATGCAAATAACAAGGAAGCGCTTTGTACATAGACTACATAACATAAAACTCCTGCCAGTCGAAAGATATTAAAATAAACAAACAGTACAAAAAGCACAAGTATTACAAACAAGATTCCTCGGATTACTTTTTTATAATAGACGATTTCTTCATCAGACAGTCTTTTGGCTTCGCTATCCATAGGTGCCAGAAACCATATGGTCAAACAGGATATTCCCATCAATATCATCCACAAATTTGTACCATATTGAAATAATTGGTCTTTCCCAACAAAAACTGAAAACAATAAAACAATTGCGGATGTCATAGTACACAGCCATGACTTTCCAGCATGCCATCCTCCGCAGAATCCCCGTAATGGTATAAATATCAGATTAAACAATATTACAATACCAATCTCCCCCAAGGCAAAACCAATGACCAGTGACAGAATTACATTTATCGTCACTTCTATCAACAGAGTATAACCGTAGCGGTAAATTGGTATTGTTTCATCTTTTAGTAAACCACTCTTAATTTGAGTATCCAAAAGTTTATTAACAATTTTTTCAATCATTGTAATGCTTTCTCAACGCATTTGCTTCTTTTGGAAATTCCGGCTGGTGAAAATACCAAGCACATGCTGCATTCGCTGTTGCCGTTACTAAAACCAACGCTAAACAGTTCAAAATACCAAATTTACTTTTACCAATTCTTTTTTTCATAACTATCATTCTCCTTTTTTCTGAAACACGTAGCCAATGCACATATTTCTTTTTTTGCCTTTTACTATACATATTTCAACAAAATATTCAATAGAAATGACAATTTTGGCAGAATGAGGGGCCACTTTTGCAAAAAAAATCTGATAGGCCACTCTAAGCAGTACTATCAGATTCTTGTTATATTTCTTCATCAGTAGAGATTAGCAACACCGTTTCAAATGTTTTATCCTCTGCCGTACACATCAAACATCCACCATATTTTTCTGCAATCCGCCTCACGGAATGAAGTCCGATTCCATGCATGCCATCATCTTTTTTTGTAGTAGCAAAGTCTCCATCCTGCGTATGTTTTATATTTTCAAATGGGTTCGTGATTTTTATAACGCAGAAACCGCCTACTTCTTTCATATAAATGTAACTCTTAATATACTTTTCCCCTTGCGTCTCCGCAGCCGCACGAATCGCATTATCCAAAAGATTGCCAAGCATGGAAATCAAATCCATCGGTGCCACATGCTGTAATAGGACTCCGGGTTCTACATAAAAGTCTGTATAAATCCCCTGCTTCCCTGCTTCCCGTCTTTTTTCATTTAACAATGAATTTAATACCGGATTGTCGCAGTACACCATCCTGGAATCCTTTTCCATTTCTTCACCAATACTATCCGTCAACTCTAAAATCGCTTTCGTATTTCCATCCTTTGCAAAGACATAAATCATTTTTATCTGATTCGTAATATTATGAATCAGTTCCTTTTGTTTCTTGTCAATTTCCGATATCTGCATATAATATTCCAAGTCTTTTTTCTGCTTTATAATTACGATATTTTGTTCCATCGTCTCATATAAGCGCTCCGAATACCGTTCAAATGCATAAAAACTCATTACATTCCCCAAAAACAAGACCGCAAAACTGCACCCAAGGAATGCGCTCGCATACCCTGCCATATGATGAACTGCTCCCGAATAGAATACAATTATCATAACAAATAAACTTGCAGCCGGAATCATCATATACATAATAAATATTTTGGAATCCTGTATTCTTTTTCGTTTGCCTATTGCTTGATTCGTAATCAGAACCAGTATATAGGTGAGAAATTTAATGACAAGCATCAAAATCATAATCAATGTAGAATTTTTGTAATCCGATGCGTCCGGATGTACCAAAAGCATAAATAAAAACTCACATCCATACAAAACGCAAAACATCGTAGCAAAGCATAACAAACGATAGCATACTTTTCCTTGGAATTCTAAAACCGTATACAAGAAAAATAATGCAGGCGTAATTAAAATATTAACATCCCCATTCCCCAAAAGGTTGCATATGGTTAATAGAATAACGATGCCGATTTGACAGCTCTTTTCTTTTAATACTGAATCAGCAAAGAACTTTCTCTTGCCAAAATAATTTTGAAAAAACAAATGGAACAAATACACATCGATGATGCAGCTTATTACAACACTTAATACCTTCACTTTATCCTCCGTTTTTATTTATATTTTTCACTCATTACCGCAGCCAGTGCCCGTCTGAACTCTGGCATTCTGGAACGTGAAACATTCAATTCTTCCCCATTTGATAGTTTTATCACACCCTCTGTTTTTAATTTAACGACATGATTTAAGTTTACAATATAACTATTATGGGCATATTCAAAACCGTATCCCTTCAAATCCGTATACAGCTCTGCCAACTTCTTTTTTGTTGTAATCCTATCCTCAAATGAATAGTCTTTATAATTCTCCTGCACATGGATTTCGCTTCCGCGCTTATAATTATCTATGTATAAAATATCATCCGGATACACCTTCACTATATTCATATGATTTTTCCCCATTACATAGGTTCTTTTTTTCATTTGCTTCATTTTCTCTACTACTGCGGTCAACTCCAATAACATTTTGTCATCTCCATAATTTTTCCGCAAATATCGAAAAGGCGTGGTTTTAAATGATTCATCCGTAGGCTTTGATACACCAGAACAAAATACTAATAAAGAATCCGGAAATAATTTTCTAAAATGCTTTGCCGTGGCATGTCCGTCCATTCCACTCATCTGCATATCAAGAATGATCAAGTCACAAGATGTCATTCTCTCTACTGTAAGAAGACACTCTTCCCCCGACGTAACTTCATAAAAGGTAACTTGACGCTCACTCAAGTCGCATCGCAAAAGCATTTCTTTCATATAGGAAATAAAATTTTTATCATCGTCACAAATAACAATCTTATACATAACGTCCTCCCCTATTTTTTGTTCAGTATAGCATACGTGTCTATCTTTGTCAATTTTTGTAATGTGCCTTTTCCACCTTAACGTACTGGTAATAATATGACCCAGCCGGAATTGCTAACCGAACATTTATATCTCCATCTTCTAAGTAAAACTGATCTTCTTGCTCAAAAATCTGTTCTTTTATCCGTTTGTGTTTTGACATCATAATTTAATGTGATAGCAACTTCTTGTTTCAAATCAATTTCTCCCATCAGTTTTTTAATATGCGATAGAATGATTTTATTACAAGACTCTGTTTTTTCGCCCTCTAACTTTGGATAATGAATATTCCACCATTTACTCTGACACACAACGTAATGCATGCACAAAGAAATAATAATAAATAAATTTTTTTCATGCCTATTTCCCCTTTCTGCGAAAGAATCCAATGCATTATAAAACATGTTGGCTGGCTTTCACTTTTCCGCTCTTGTTTTTCTCTTTTTCTTTTTTCGATACAATTCTCTCCTAAAATAAAAATATCTCCCCATGGGACACATATGACCATCTCAAGTAGTTAGCGGGCAGACTACGTCAGTCACTATTGCGGAAGATCGGATGGTGGCTGTTCCGGTATTGTGTTGGTGTCATGCCGGTATGATGTTTGAAGGCATAAGAAAAGGCATGCCCATCACAAAAACCCAGGCTTAGTGCGATAGACAAAATACTCCGGTTTGTGTTATATAATTCTACTTTGGCATATTCCATTGTCTCATTGATGAGATACTGCTTTAATGTCATGCCGGTTTCTTTGTGAAAGAGCGACGAAAGATATTTGGGATGATAGCCAAAGTAGTTTGCCAGACCGGCTACGGTAAGGTGATAGGCCTGATTCCATTTAATATAATTCTTTACATTCTGTAATAAATAATCCTTAAAGGAATGTTGTGATAACAGACTTTCCTGTATCTGATTATATAGTTCCAGTAAAATATTCATTGCGTAGAAGTTGTTTGTCCGTTTGTCCCGGTAGGTAAAGTTGACATCATTAAGCTGGGAGAATACGGCAGTGATGCGGTTCATAGAGGATAGAGAACCGCAGCGGGGGAGTATGATAATGGCTTCATCCTTAATGTGCAACATCGGACATTCAAAATGAAGCCAGTAGAAAGAACAAAGGGAGGGTGCCGTTCCATATTGATGTCCTGGTTTCATAATTAAATATTCATTTTGGTTTACCGTATAGTCTTTTTCTGAATCTGCTATGTGTAAAGTACCTTCTGTTACGATAATGAGCTGGTATTCTTTCAGTGTCCGAGACATATGGATCCAGTCGGGTGAGCTGGATTCAAACAGACCATTATATTTATAAGATACCTGGGCAGCAGTAGAAATTATAATATTTTCCATTTTCAAACATCCTCCTTTTAGCTTATGGAAGCGTTTAATGCAACTGTAAGCAGGTAATGTATAAAAATAGTATAGTATAATAATCTTACTTTTTCAAACCAAATGTATCACTTTTTTTATTTACTTATCACTTACTATATGCAATAGTAAGATTACTAAGTTTTAAAAAAAATGTATGGAGGTTTGAACGTATGAATGTCAGAAGATATCAAAAATGGGCAAAGAGCGGTCTGGCTATCCTGTTGGCAGGCGCCATGATGGTAGGAACAGCGGCATCCGGTGGAGGGATGACTGCACAGGCAGCAGAAACAGAAAGCAGTGACACGGTTAGTACACAGAAGGCGGTAACGTCTGATGCAGCATCCCTTCTTTTTACGGAGAAGCATATTACATCGGATCTTACATTACCAACGATAGGAGCTTCAGGAACTACGATTTCTTGGAAATCCTCTAATCCGTCAGTTCTTTCTAATGAAGGAAAGGTTACAAGACCGAAAAAAGGAGCAGCGGATGAAGAAGTTACATTGAAGGGAACAGTGAAGATGGGAGATTATGCAAAGGCGAGAAATTTTACGTTTGTTGTTTTGGCAGAGTCTGAGATGGGACCAACCAAAGAATTTGCGCTAGATCAGGTAGAACTTCTGGATGATTATTATCTTACAGCACAAAATTCGGATATTGAGTTTTTGAAGAAATTTGATAATGATCGTCTGTTATCAAGATTCCGTGAGACAGCAGGGCTTGACACGAAAAAAATTGCTCCTTACGGCGGCTGGGAAGATGGCTGGCTTGGCGGTCATAGTGTCGGACATTATCTTACGGCGATAGCGCAGGCTGTGAAAGCGACCGGAAATGCTGATCTGAAAGAAAAATCCAAACAACTGATTGAAGGACTGGCAGAGTGCCAGAATAAATTAGGAACAGGATTTATCTTTGGTGCCAAGATAGAGACGGAAGGATATGTGGAAAAACAATTTGATATTCTGGAAGGTAAAACAACCGGAAAAACATGGGTACCGTGGTATAACATGCATAAGATGCTTACAGGACTTGTTGATACTTACAAATACACAGGTAATAAGCAGGCACTTGAAGTTGCAAAGAAGTTAGGCGACTGGATTTATAATCGTGTTAGCAAATGGGATGCCGGTACACAAGGTAGGGTTCTTGGTACAGAGTATGGCGGAATGAATGATTGCCTGTATGAGTTGTATTTATGCACCAGAGACAGTAAGCATCTGGAAGCTGCGCACAAGTTTGATCAACCTAATCTTTATAAGACTGTAGCCAAAGGTGGTAAAAACTGCTTAAATGGTAAACATGCCAATACAACGATTCCTAAGTTCCTTGGTGCTTTAAAACGATATGTTGTTTTGGAACAGACAGGTGAATTAACAAAGGATGATGAAGCTTATCTGACAAATGTAGAGAAGTTCTTTGACATAGCGGTTACAAGACATGCCTATATAACAGGTGGCGTCAGTGTTATGGAACATTTCCGCAAAGACAATAATCAGGACGGAACAAGAACACAGACGAACTGCGAAAGCTGTTGTGCACATAATATGCTGAAAATGGCAAAAGAGTTATACAAAGTAACAGGTGATAAGAAATATGCGGATTATTATGAGACAACTCTTCGCAACTCTATCATGGGTGCTGTAAAATCCGAGAGTGGAGCCGCTGCTTATTTCATTCCGATGGCTACCGGTTACTTTAAGACATTTGGCAATGAAGATCCGGCCAAAAACATGTTCTGGTGCTGTACCGGAAGTGGCATGGAGAACTTTACGAAATTGGGGGATAGTATTTATTTTCATACTAATGATACCTTGATCGTAAATCAGTATGTTTCTTCTAAAGTAACATGGGAAGAGAAAAATCTTGTTGTGACTCAGAAGTCAGATGTAACGAAATCAGACAAAGCGACATTTACAGTTAATGCAAAAGATGGCAAAACAATTCCTTCCGCAGCATTGGCATTGCGCGTTCCGGACTGGATGCATGGCAAAGCTGTTGTTACGGTAAATGGTCAGGAAGAGAAAGCGGCATTCAGCTCAGGTGGTTACATTCTTCTTAAGCGTGAGTGGAAAGATGGGGATGTTGTTACAATGGAATATCCGATGTCAGTAGATGCTTTCGGGCTTCCGGATAACAATACGGTATTTGCGTTCCGTTATGGTCCGACTGTTCTTGCAGCCAGATTAGGAAAAGAAAAGATGACTTCAACTACCTGGGCAGGTGCTAATCTGACAGCCCCATTATATAAAGTAGTTGGTGATCAGAATCAGAAGATTACGATCAAGTATGGTGAGTCAAAAGCGGCAACACCATTGGGAAATGAAACATTAACCATTCAGGAGGATATGTCGACGATTGAATTTATCGATCATATTGACAATTATCTTGTGAAAGATACAACGAGTGGTACCTTAGCATTTAAATTGAAGGGAACCAATGCGGACACAACATTTAATGGTGGATTGCAGTTCGTTCCATTTAACAAATTAAATGATGAGCGTTATGGAATCTACTGGTATTTTGATACAAAGTATACAGAGAGTGACGAAAAACAGATCCTTACAGCAAAAGAAAACGGACGTCTTGATGCCAGTATTCTTGATTCTACGCAGCCGGGATATGGACAGTACGAAACAGATGTCATTCATCAGTTACAGGAAAAAGACTCAGTTGCCGGCACGATTACGGATGGCGGAAGTACACGGTATGCAAAAGCAGGTGGATATTTCACTTATAACTTTATTGTAAATCCGGATAAAGGTAACGCTTTGTTATGCCAGTTTGCGAAAGAAGACAATGGAAAAACAATTAAGGTCATGGTCGGTGATAAGCAGATCGCCAGCAAAAAACTGGCATATGACGGAACGGAAGCCTTCTATACCGAATATATTAATATTCCGGATGATGTATTGAAGAAAAATGTGAAGAAGATCGTGCCGGAAGGAGATACAAAAGAATATACCGTAGTGTCGGTACGATTTGAAAGTGGTTCTGACGCAGAAGACAGCGCACGTCTGGTAGGCGGTTTATATATGACACAGAGTTTTAGTGATCAGGCTGTCCTGAATACTTTGACAAGCTCGGCTGGTGAAGTAAGCAGTGCCAATGACACATTTACGATCGTTGTGCCGAAGGGAACAACTTCGGTAGCTTTGAAATATGGTATTGCCGATCAGTTTGGTCTGCTGTATGTTAATGATAAACTTGTAGATGATACAAAACAGCAGACATATGAGCTTACGGCTGCTCCGCTTTCACTGAAAGTAAAAGTATATGCAGAAGATCATAAGACAGTAAGGGACTACTCGGTTGTCATCAAAGTAAAAGAAGATGATGTGAAAAAGGACGATACGCCAAAGAATAATTCCGGTTCTTCACAGAATACTGCGACACCAAAATCGTCAAACACTTCAAAGAAAAAGGTATCTATTTCAATCACGGGTAAGAAATCGGTGAAAAAGGGCAAGACGATCACATTGAAAGTAAAGAAAAAGAATGTGAAAGGAAAAGCAAAATGGAGTGTTAATAAGAAGAAACTGGCAAAACTGAAAAAGAAATCAGCAACAAAGGTTGTATTGAAAGCACGTAAGAAGGGTAAAGTAAAGGTAACAGTTAAAGTTGGTAAGTTAAAAGCGACTAAGACGATTACAATTAAATAAATCGAGTAGGAGGGAAATTTAACTAAATTTCCCGACCTCTCACACCACCGTGCGTACCGTTCGGTGCACGGCCGTTCAATCAACTTAACAAGTAACACACCTTTCGGTGTAGTAATCTAACATTGAGA
>OIWL01002402.1_pt1 | contig 15727 bp, 15 predicted proteins | sample 1587561 | NCBI WGS metagenome assembly OIWL01 (sample SAMEA3888903, study PRJEB22519) | human gut metagenome | biome: human gut; feature: human-associated habitat; material: faeces | place: Denmark | collected 2010 | reverse complement strand
CTGCCGCCGGTGACGGAGACCTTATCCCCCTCGTCCAGGGTAATTCCGGCCTCCAGCAGAACGTGGTCCGTTCCCACGCTACTTGTGGTAATCTGAGTCACCTGGTCGCCATCGGTGATGGTGTAGGTGCAGCCGGACAGATGGTTCAGTGCAAAATAGCCGCCCACCATAAAGACCAGGGCGAGGGACAGGGTCAGCTGGACTGCCCTCCGCCGGATCGACCTGGGGTGTTTGCGGTGTGTCATAGGTATGTACCTCCAATTGGTTGCAATTCAAAAACAAAATTCGATAAATAGATACATTTTGTAACTATTTGATACCCATTATAGCAGAATTCTGAGAATTGTCAAGGAAAACCACCGGAGAAAACATAGGCAGGAATTCCGAATATTCCTTGACGAAACCGGGAAACCTGCTATGATGAATATGGCAGCCACTTGCCATACCATATAGAAAGGGGAACTCACCATGGAATTGAAAGGCTCCAAGACCGAAAGCAACCTCCTCGCCGCATTTATGGGTGAGAGCGAGGCCAGAAACAAATACACCTATTTCGCCAGCACTGCCAAGAAGGAGGGCTATGAGCAGATCAGTGCCATCTTCACCGAAACCGCCAACAACGAGAAGGAGCACGCCAAGATCTGGTTCAAGCTGTTGATGGAAAACGGCGAGATCCCCGACACGCTGACCTGCCTGAAGATGGCCGCCGCAGGCGAGAACGAGGAGCACACCTCGATGTACCCGCGCATGGCCGCCGAGGCGAAGGCGGAGGGCTTTACCCAGATCGCCGCGCTGTTCACGATGGTCGCCGCGATTGAGAAGGATCACGAGGAGCGCTACAAAGCGCTGGCCGCCAACATTGAGGCAGGCAAGGTCTACGCCCGCGAGACCGAGCAGGTCTGGCAGTGCCGCAACTGCGGGTTCGTCTATATCGGTCAGCACGCGCCGGTCAAGTGCCCGGTGTGCGCACATCCGCAGAGCTATTTTGAGCTGAAGAGCAGTAACTATTAATTTGTAAAGAAGCGGCAGCCGCAGAGCTTCCGGGCGCATTTCCTATACGCCCCTACGTGTAGGGATCGATGCTTGGCATTACCCCGGGAGCTTTGCGGCTGCCGCTGTGTTATGTGCAAATGCCCGCTTCTGGCTGGTTCGTAGGGGAGGGGCTTGACCCTCCCGCGGGGCTTTGCGCCGCCGCCAGTGTCCCGGGAGACACTGCCCCCATTGGCTATTGCTGTAGGGCGGGGCTCTCTCACCCCGCCGCGGCGGCCTGGGGGCAGGCCGCCCTACGATTTTCATGGAAGATGTGCGCTGGCTCACGGGGCGTCGGAAACGCCGCCCCCTACAGCTGCAATTTTTTCTCAAATTTTTGCTTGACAACCGCTCTATATCATGCTATATTGTTAGCGTTAGTTAAGGCTAACCGCAGCAAGTATCCGACCTTCGGAACAACCATAGCCCGCCCGGTGCGGTTCTCTCCCCGTGCCGGGCGGTTTTATGGGGCTGATGGTTAGTAGTTACTAACCATTGTAGAGGTAAGGAGTCGTCTCATGCAGCAATCGCGTGTCATCCCCAGCCCGCGCAGCTTCGCCTGCGACCTGGCCACCCTATGCGCCCCCACACTGGCGGGGCTCAAGCCTGCCAGCCTGTTCCGCTACCAGCCCGCACCCGGGCAGGATGCCTCCGCCATGGCCGCTGCCTGGCACGCCGCGCTGTCTCCCCGCGGGGTCACGGTGCGGGTGCTTAGGCAGTGCCCGCGCACCGGGGCTGTGCTGGTCTATGTATACCGCCCGGCCCGTGTGGCCAGGCTGTTGGCAGCGCCGCACATGCTGGACTTTCTGGCGGGGGAGGGCTACACCCCCGGCACCGCAGACGAGCTGCTGGACCAACTGGCCGAAAGGCTCTGCTGCGAGGGAGATTTCCCGCATGAGATCGGCGTTTTTCTGGGCTACCCGCTGGCGGATGTCATCGGGTTCATCCAAAACCGCGGCAAAAACTTTACCGCGTGCGGCTATTGGAAGGTCTACACCGATCCCACCGCTGCGCAGGCAGAGTTTGACCGCTATAAAAAGTGCGAGCGCATCTACGCCCGCTGCTATTACAACGGCACCCCGATCAGGCGGCTGACAGTGGCCGCCTGACGATGCACCATAAAAATTATAAAAGGAGTAGTTATTTATGAGCAAGATCGCAGTTATCTATTGGAGCGGCACCGGCAACACCGAGGCCATGGCCGATTTGGTCGCCAACGCAGCTGCCGCCGCCGGCGCTTCTGTTGACAAGTTCACCGCCTCCGAGTTCAACGTTTCCTCCGCCGGCGACTACACCGGCTTTGCGCTGGGCTGCCCCGCCATGGGCGCCGAGCAGCTGGAGGAGAGCGAGTTCGAGCCGATGTACCAGGATCTGCGCGGCTCTCTGAGCGGCAAACCGGTTGGCCTGTTCGGCTCCTACGGCTGGGGTGACGGCGAGTGGATCCGCACCTGGGCCGAGGACGCCGAGGCCGCCGGTGCCCGTCTGGTCGTTGAGCCTGTCATGGCCAACGGCTCCCCCGACGGCGACGCCGAGACTGCCTGCGCAGCCCTTGGCACCGCTCTGGCCAATGCCTGATTTTCTTCATATCCATCCATACCGGGAGGGGCAGCGATGCCCCTCCTTCTTTGTTTGTCCGGCCCGCAGCCTTCCCGTAATTGCCCGGTTCCGTACAGTCCCGGAGCGGTCAAGACCGCTCCCTACAAAGCACCCGTGTCCGAAAGTCCGTCGGGAGGGGTCTTGACCCCTCCGCGGCCTTCCCGCCGGTGCGCAGCCTCCGTACAGCCGCGGGCCGGGCATGTGCGGCCCCTGCCGGGCAGTATCAAAAAAGATACCTCTTGACAAAAAGCAAAGCAGAAGTTAGTATATTCTAAGTTAAATTAGAAAACGCTAACCGGGAGGTTTTTTTATGGCAAACGTCATTATTGTTCTGATTCTGGTGGCTGCCGTCGGCTACGGCATCTACAGCTTTATCCATCATCTGCGCCACGGCGGCGGCTGCTGCGGTGAGCATGACGCCCCCGCTAAAAAGGTCAGGGCGGCGGACACCAACAAGAGCCACTATTTGCACCGTCTCGTCATGGGCGTGGACGGCATGACCTGCCAGAACTGCCAGCGCCATGTGGAAAACGCATTGAACACCCTGCCCGACACACTGGCCGAGGTGAACCTGAGCGCCCGGAACGTGACGGTTTGGACGAAGGCCGACGCCGACGAGGAGGTCATCCGCAAGGCCATCCGCGACGCAGGCTACCTGCCGCTGCGCACGAAGGAAAAGGTGTGATTTTTCGGGTATGTCCCGTCCTGTAGGGGCCGAGCACGCCCGGCCCTCGGCCTTCCCGCAAGCGCGGCGTTACGGGTAGGCTGCGGGCGGGGCATGCCCCGCCCCTACCGGGTGGTTTCCGTAAGCGCGCATCACTGCCCGGCTTCTGCCGTGATGCTTTCACAATTTGTTCAAAGCTGCACAATTCAAGTTAGCAATAACTATCTACTTTTCACAAACCTGTTTGGTTAGCCTAACTTCCGTATTGACATCGGGAGTTAGTGGTGGTAAACTACCATCGTAAGCGGTTAGAGCGTTCTAACCGCATGCTTTTGCTCCAAGCGTTAGCATAGGCTAATATATTGCAAAATCGCAAAAGGGGAGTGTGTGGAATGCCTTTAACGATGACTAAAGCAGGCGATACCGTTACCATCCGAAAGATCACCGGCAAGGATGAGGTCCGCCAGCATCTGGCCGAGCTTGGCTTTGTCGTGGGGGAGACCGTTACCGTGGTCAATGAGATCAGCGGCAACCTCATCCTTCAGGTCAAGGAAGCGCGCATCGCGCTGGATAAGACCCTGGCCATGCGCATTATCGTTGCGTAAAAAATTTGGAATCACAGCCCCTCGGCTGTTTGATTGATTGTACCAAGAGGAGGAACGAAGTATGAAGACTCTGAAAGATGTACAGGTCGGCGAGACCGTCACCGTTGCCAAGCTGCACGGCGAGGGCCCTGTCAAGCGCCGCATCATGGACATGGGCCTGACCAAGGGCACCAAGGTTTACGTCCGCAAGGTCGCACCTCTGGGCGACCCGATGGAGCTGACCGTCCGCAACTACGAGCTCAGCGTCCGCAAGGCTGACGCCGAAATGATCGAAGTTGAGTGAGTTCTGAAAAAGTAAAGAAAGGGGTTTAACCAAATGGCAATTAAAATTGCTCTGGCAGGCAACCCGAACTGCGGTAAAACCACCCTGTTCAACAGCCTGACCGGTTCTAACCAGTATGTCGGCAACTGGCCCGGCGTTACCGTCGAGAAGAAGGAAGGCAAGCTCAAGGGCCACGATGACGTCGTGATCCAGGACCTGCCCGGTATCTACTCTCTGTCTCCCTACACGCTGGAGGAGGTCGTTGCCCGCGGCTACCTCGTCAATGAGAAGCCCGACGCCATCCTGAACATCATCGACGGCACCAACATCGAGCGTAACCTCTACCTGACCACCCAGCTGATCGAGCTCGGCATCCCCGTGGTCATGGCCGTCAACATGATCGACCTCGTCCGCAAGAACGGCGACAAGATCGACCTGAAGAAGCTGAGCGCCGAGCTGGGCTGTCAGGCAGTCGAGATCAGCGCCCTGAAGGGCGAGGGCACCGAGGCCGCTGCAAAGGCTGCTATGGCTGCTGCAAAGGCAGGCAAGGCCGGCGAGCTGCCCCACGTCTTTACCGGCAGCGTCGAGCACGCCATCGCGCACATCGAGGAGTCCATTCAGGGCAAGGTCGATGACCGCTTCCTGCGCTGGTACGCCGTCAAGCTGTTCGAGCGCGACGACAAGGTCATGGAAGAGCTGAAGCTGGATAAGGACCTGATCGCGCACATCGACGAGCACATCAAGGACTGCGAGAAGGAAATGGACGACGATGCTGAGAGCATCATCACCAACCAGCGCTATGCCTACATCAACACCGTGGTCTCCAAGGCTGTCAAGAAGAAGGCCCGCGTCGAGCACCTGACCGTCTCCGATAAGGTGGACCAGATCGTCACCAACCGTATTCTGGCGCTGCCCATCTTCGCGCTGGTCATGATCCTGATGTACTCCCTGTCCATGGGCACCTCCATTGCAGACGGCGGCTGGTCCATCGGCACCTTTGCCACCGACTGGACCAATGATGTGCTGTTCGGTGAGATCGTGCCGGGCGCACTGGGCGGCTTCCTGGAGAGCATCGGCGTGGCAGGCTGGCTGTACGGCCTGATCATGGACGGCATCGTCGCCGGTGTCGGCGCGGTGCTGGGCTTCGTGCCGCAGATGCTGGTCCTGTTCTTCCTGCTGTCCATCCTGGAGGACATCGGCTATATGTCCCGTGTCGCCTTCATCATGGACCGTATCTTCCGTAAGTTCGGCCTGTCCGGTAAGAGCTTCATTCCCGTGCTGGTCGGCACTGGCTGCGGCGTCCCGGGCGTCATGGCTTCTCGTACCATCGAGAACGAGCGCGACCGCCGTATGACCATCATGACCACCTGCTTCATCCCCTGCGGCGCAAAGATGCCCATCATCGGCCTCATCGCAGGTGCGGTATTCGGCGGTTCTTCTCTGGTGGCTGTCTCCGCTTACTTCATCGGCATGGCTGCCATCATCTGCTCCGGCATCATCCTGAAGAAGACCAAGGCCTTTGCAGGCGACCCTGCTCCCTTTGTCATGGAGCTGCCCGCATACCATATCCCCGCTTGGGGCAATGTCTTCCGCGCTACTTGGGAGCGCGGCTGGTCCTTCATCAAGCGTGCAGGCTCCGTCATTCTGGCTGCTACCGTCGTCCTGTGGTTCCTGCAGGGCTTCGGCTTCGAGAATGGCGCCTTCGGCATGGTGGAGGATCAGGACAACTCCGTGCTGGCGGCTATCGCCACCAAAGTCGCTTGGATCTTCGCTCCTCTGGGCTTCGGCAACTGGAAGGCAACGGTCGCTTCTGTCTCCGGCCTGATCGCAAAGGAGAATGTCGTCGGTACCTTCGGCGTTCTGTATCACTTCGGCGGCGAGGAGCTGTCTGAGAACGGCGATGAGATCTGGAGCCTCGTTGCGGCAGATTACACCGCTCTGAGCGCTTATGCATTCATGATCTTCAACCTGCTGTGCGCTCCCTGCTTCGCTGCTATGGGTGCGATCAAGCGTGAGATGAACAACGGCAAGTGGACGGCATTCGCCATTGGCTATATGTGCGCACTGGCCTACTGCTCTGCTCTGGTCGTGTACCAGCTGGGCGGCCTCATCACCGGTGAAGTCGGCTTCAACTTCTTCACCGTCGTGGCCGTGGTCATCGTCGCTGCTTTCCTGTATCTGATGTTCCGTCCCAACAAGTATGTGAACGACAACGAAGTCAAGATCGACGTTTCCAAGATCAAGTAAAAATTTCTCAAAACGCGCTGAAAGGAGTGCATTTTTATGATGGAGTTTCTGGCTGCGAATTTCAATCTGCCGACGATCATCGTCGGAGCCATCGTGTTTGGCGGTGTGGGCTGGATCACATGGCACTCTCATAAGCACGGCGGCTGCAGTGGATGCAGCGGCGGCTGTGACTGCGGCGGAAGCTGCAGCAGCTGCAAGGGCGGCTGCCACTGAGCAATAATGGAAGAGAAGGGGGCGCGGGTCAGAGCTTTGGCCCGCGCCCCTTTTGAAGATCGAGAGTTAGTGTAACAGAACGAAAAGAGAGTGATACGAGATGGAACTGACGCCGGCACACCTGCGCTACCTGCTGGCCATCTATGAGGTCTCGCAGACCCATCTGGACATCAGCTCCCGCAGCATTGCCGAGAAGCTGGGCGTGACCAAGCCCTCGGTAGTGCGGGTGATGAATCTGCTGATGGAGCGGGGAATGATCGTCAAGGAATATTACGGCAAGATCTACCTCACCGACCGGGGCATCTTTGTGGCCCGGGAGGTCAGAAAGCAGCTGGACGAGGTGCTTGCCCACTTTCCGCCGGTGGAAGCAGAGCTGACCGACGAGGAGCGGCTGACCGCTGCCCTCGCCCTGACCGCGGCCCTGCCGGAACGGGTCTTTACCGGACGGTACGACCAGCTGATGGACTTGGCGGAAATGCCCCCGGCTGCGGGCTGACCGCCTGCCAAGACAGCAAAAGAGCCAGACTCGGCCTGAGTCTGGCTCTTTTTGGGTGCAGGATGTCAGACGAGGTAGCCTTCGAAGCAGTGGAGATCCTCGGTCTTTACGATGCCCTCAAGGTAGAGGCCGTCTTCGCGGTACTCCTCCAGCTGGACGCTGCCGCGCTCCCGCATGGGGGCGGCGAGGCCCAGCTTGTCGTAGGGCAGCAGGACGCGGATGGTGTGGACGCGGTCGCTGAGGGTCTCGTCCAGCTTTTGCAGCAGCTTGTCGAGTCCGTAGCCGGTCTTGGCACTGGTGAGCAGGATGTCTGGGTCAAAGCTCAGTGCACCGGGCTTGTCGCACTTGTTGTAGACGGTCAGGCGGGGGATGTCGGCGCAGTCGAGGCCGTCCAGCACCTCGTCGGTGACGGCCAGCTGCTCTTCCCGCTGCTCGTCGCCTGCGTCGGCCACCCGGACGATGACGTCCGACCATGCGGCCTCTTCCAGCGTGGACTTGAAGGCCTCCACCAGATTGTGGGGCAGGCGGGAGACGAAGCCGACGGTGTCCACCAGCAGCACCGCCATGCCGCTGGGCAGGACGAGCTTCCGGCTGGTGGGGTCGAGGGTGGCGAAGAGCATATCTGCCTCGGCGACGCTGGGGCCGCAGAGAGCGTTCATCAGGCTGGATTTGCCGACATTGGTGTAGCCCACGAGGCTGACCACCGGCATCCCGGTCTTGGCGCGGGCCTTCCGGCTCTCGCCCCGGCGCTTCTCCATCTCGGCCAGCTTTTCAGCCAATGCGTCGATGCGGGCGTGGACGTGGCGGCGGTCCAGCTCCAGCTTGGTCTCACCGGCACCGCGGCGGGCACCGCCGCCGCCGCCACCGCCGCCGCCCTGACGGCTCAGGCTCTCGCCCATGCCCTGTAAGCGGGGCAGACGGTAGCGCAGCAGGGCCAGCTCGGTCTGAAGCTTGCCCTCATTGGTCACAGCACGGCTGCGGAAGATCTCGAGGATGAGCATGGTGCGGTCGATGACCTCGAGGCCTCCCAGCGCAGTGGAGATGTTGCGGATCTGGCTGCCGGTCAGCTCGCCGTCAAAGACGGCGCACACGGCCCCCAGCTCTGCGGCGGCAGCGGCGGCTTCTTCCAGCTTGCCGCTGCCCAGCACGATGCCGGTCTCGGGGGTCTGGCGCTTCTGGGTGACTTCGGCCACGGCCTCCATGTGGTTGGCCTCACACAGCGCGGCCAGCTCGGCGAGGCTGCGCTCGCAGTCCCACAGGCCCTGATCGAGGGCCAGCAAAATTACCTTCGTCGGGGGTGTTTCCACTAAAATATCGTAAAGTTCGCTCAAAATGATTCCTTTCGTTCCAGATAATGCTCTCTTGTCAGTGCATAGCACCTGCAGGGGACGGGGGAGCCGTCGAATTTGTGGTACTCTGCGTCATGGTCGTAAACGAAGCCTGCTTTGGTCATGACCCTGCCGCTGGCGGGATTTTCGGCGGCATGGCAGCAGGCGAGCCAATTACTGTCCGTATTCTTGAACCAGTATTCTACTAAAGCGTCCAGCGCCTCGGTGGTATAGCCCTTGTTCCACCAGCCTCTGCCGATGCAGTAGCCCGGCTCCCAGATGCCCGCAGAAATGTCCCGCCCGGGCCACTCGGCCTTCTGCTGCGGCTCACCCGCAAGGCTGTTGTAGATGCTGATGGAGCCGAACACCTGCCCGGAGGCCTTTTCCACGATGGCCCACTGGTAGTAGTCCTCGTTGGGGTAGAGCAGCGCCCATGCGGTCAGCAGCTCCCGCGTCTCGGCCACATCTTTATGCGGCGTCCAGCGCAGCCAGCGGGTGACCTCCGGGTCGCTGGCCCAGTTGGCGTACATCATCGGGGCATCGGACGGCAGAAGGCGGCGCAGAAGCAGCCGCGGCGTTTCGATCTCCTGTGTGCCGGCGTGGCGCATGATACATTCCTCCAAACTGCTATAAATATGCATAGAATAGCACAAAAGCGGCTCCGGTGCAAGCAAAATGGGCCATTGAGAGACAAAAATGCTTGACAAGTGCGCAAACTTCATTAAACTGAAGATGACTGCACAAAAGCTCCGTCCCGGGGGAGCCGGGAAAAATAGAGGGAAAAACGAAGAAAAAAGGAGAACCTTACGATGACGGACATCCGAGAGTATCTTACCCATAAGCCGCTGCTGTTCGACGGCGGCATGGGTACCTATTATAAAGCCGCGCCGGGCGTAGAATGCGAGCTGGCGAACCTCACCGACCCCGAAGGGGTGAAGCGGGTCCACGCCGAGTATCTGGCGGCGGGCGCACAGGCCATCAAGACCAACACCTTCGGCCTGCCCCGGATGGCAGCGGCCCAGATGCCGGGCTGGGAAGAACTGGCCGAGGCGGGCTGGAAGCTGGCCTGCGACGCCGCCGCCGAGAAGGACGCTGCCGTCTTTGCGGACCTCGGCCCGGCTCTGGACACGGAGGCCGCCCCGGCCAGCAGTGCCTACGGCCTTGCAGTCCAGCAGTTCGCGGCGCTGGGGGCAAAGAATTTTCTTTTTGAGACGCTCAGCTCGGATGTGGGCGTGGTGGAGGCTGTGAAGGCCCTCCGGGTAGCTGTGCCGGACGCCTTCATCATGGTGTCTTTCGCGGTGCTGCCGGACGGCTACACCCGCGAGGGGCTGCTGTTCCGCGATCTGCTGCACCGGATGGAGGGCAGCGGCGTGGTGGATGCCGTGGGCCTGAATTGCGTTTCGGCTCCGGGCGCGATGAAGAAGCTGGTGCAGGGGCTGGGCGAGACGCGGCTGCCCCTGTCGGTGATGCCCAACGCGGGCTATCCGGTCGTCACCCGGGCGCGGGTGCTGTATCAGGGTAAGCCGGAGTATTTTGCCCGGGAGATGGGCCAGATCGCTGCCGCCGGTGTCCGCATTCTGGGCGGCTGCTGCGGCACGACCCCTGCCCACATTGCAGCCCTGCGGGCAGAGCTGGATGCTCTGCCCCGGCAGACTGGAACCGCCCCGGCCGCAAAACTTTCCACCGTCTCCGCGCCGGAGGTGGAAAAAGACGACGCCTTCCTGCGGAAGCTGGACAAAGGCGAAAAAGTCATCGCCATTGAGCTGGACTCTCCCCGGGTGGCCGACCTGAGCGGCTATCTGGACGGTGCACGGAGCTTGCAGGCCGCAGGTGCCGACCTGCTGACCATCGCCGACTGCCCCATTGCACAGGCCCGGATGGATTCCTCCCTCGTGGCCTGCCGGGTGCACCGGGAACTGGGAATGTGTGCCCTGCCTCACATGACCTGCCGCGACCGCAATCTGAACGCCACGAAAGCCCTTCTGCTGGGCCTCTACGCCGAGGGCGTGCGGGAGGTGCTGGCCATCACCGGCGACCCCATCCCCACCGCAGAGCGGGACGAGGTGAAGAATGTCTACCAGTTCAACTCCCGCAAGCTGGCCCAGTACATCGTCTCTCTGGCCGGGGAGGGCCGGGAGATGCCCTCGCCTATGACGGTGTTCGGTGCACTGAACCTCAACGCCCGGAATTTCGACGTGGAACTCCGCCGGGCCGTGGAAAAGCTGGAAAACGGGATGGCGGGATTCCTGACCCAGCCAGTGCTCTCGGCACAGGCAGTGGAAAATCTCCGCAAGGCCCGCCAGACGCTGGGCGAACGGGCGAAGATCCTGGCCGGCATCATGCCGGTGGTCAGCCAGCGGAACGCCATCTTCATGGAAAATGAGATCAACGGCATCCATGTGGAGGAGGACATCATCCAGCGCTTTGCGGGCCTCGACCGGGAGCAGGGCGAGGCGCTGGGCCTTGAGGTGTCGATGCAGATGGCCCGGGAGGCCCTGCCCTACGCCGACGGATTCTACCTCATGACCCCCTTCAACCGGGTGGCTCTGATGGAGCGGCTCATCGCCCGGCTCCGGACCGAGCTTCTGGACGCGGAGGGGTGAGAGATCATTGAAAGCGCCTCTGTAAAATGGTATCATAAAAGAAAAGACTCCGGGAAGGAACCAAAAGGAAAATGCGGACACGTTATACCCTCATCAACATGGCGGTCAACATCGGCGGGCAGCTTTTTAATCAGGTGCTGTTGTTCATCAGCCGGATGGTATTCATCCACTATCTGTCGGCGGCCTATCTGGGCGTCAACGGCCTGTTCACCGATGTGCTGGGCATCCTGAATCTGGCCGAGCTGGGCATCGGCACGGCTATGATCTACAGCCTGTACGAGCCTGCGGCCAAGGACGATGAGCACAAGCTGGCCCAGCTGATGAACCTTTATAAGATACTATACCGCGTCGTCGCGGTGATCGTTTTGCTGGTGGGCCTTGCGTTGATGCCTTTCTTGGGCTTTTTCATCAAGGACAGCGGCGGCATCGAGAATTTAAAGCTCATCTACCTGATGTATGTGGCAAACTCGGTGTGCTCCTATCTGCTGAGCTACAAAAACTCCATCTTTCTGGCCTACCAGAAGGCCTATGTGAAAAACCTCTGGGCGGTGCTCTGCGACGCAATCAAGACCGTCCTCCAAATCGTCATCATCGTCCTGACCCGGAACTTTATCCTCTACTTGCTGGTGCAGTTCGTGCTGCAGTTCATCCCGAACATCATCGTGTCCTGTAAGGTGGACAAGGAGTACCCCTACCTGAAGGAGTGCAAGGAGCTGCCTGAGCGGGAGGAGTTCTTCGGCATCCTGCGGAACATTGGCGCGATGAGCTTCCACAAGCTGGGCACGGTCATCGTGCGGAACACCGACAGCCTTTTGATGTCCAGCTTCGTGGGCCTGCTGTCAGTGGGTATCTACTCGAATTATAAGCTCGTTTTGTCCGGCATCAACAACCTGATGGACAAATTCTCCAATGCCTTTACCGGCAGTCTGGGTAACTTGGGCGCCATCGAGGACGAAACGCGGGTCTACGGCATCTATCAGGAGCTGGATCTGCTCTTCTTTGTCATCTATGCCTACTGGACGGCGGGTCTTTTTGCGCTGTTCAACTCCTTCATCACCCTCTGCTTCGGCCCGCAATACTGCTTCTCCATCGTGACGGTGTGCATCATCGTGCTGGAATTCTACATTTCGGGCCAGCGGCAGGTCAATCTGATGTTCCGGGAGGCGAAAGGATTGTTCTGGTACGACCGGTATAAGCCGCTGTTCGAGTCGGTCATAAACCTGACGACCTCGCTGCTGCTGGTGCAGAAGTTCGGCGTGGCGGGCATCCTCGGCGGCACGGTCATCAGCAGTGTGTGCACCTGCGTCTGGGTGGAGCCTTATATTCTGATGCGCTACGGCATCCGGGACGAGTGGCAGAAGAAGCTGCGGGATTATTTTGTGCGGTACGCCCAGCGTGCGGCCATGGTGACGGCGCTGGCGGCGGTGTCCTACGGCTGGGTGAAGTTCTGCCCGGCAAAAAATATCCTCTGGTTCCTGCTGGACGGCATCCTCTACACTCTGCTGTTCGCGGTGGTCATGGTGCTGTTCTGCCGGAAGACGCCGGCCTTCGCCCAGCTTAAGGGCAGAGCGCTGGCTATCTTGAAGAGAGGCGGAAAATAAAATGGAGAAAAATGGACCATTGATCTCTGTCATCGTGCCAGTCTACGACGTGGGAAAGTACCTGTCGAAATGTCTGGACAGCCTTTTGGCCCAGACGTGGCGGAATCTTGAGATCATCGTGGTGGACGACGGCTCACCGGACGGCAGCTGGGACATCATGCAGGACTATGCGGCCCGGGACAGCCGGGTGCGCATCTTCCGGAAGAAGAACGGCGGCGTCTCCGCGGCGCGGAACTTTGGCATGGACGCGGCAGAGGGCGAATACCTCGGCTTTGTGGACCCGGACGACTGGGTGTCGCCCCACTATCTGGAATGGATGGCGGAGGCCATGCAGGAGCAGGGTGTGCCGATGGCCCTCGTGGACTATCTGGACGTGCAGGAGGGAGACTGCGAGCCGGAGGAAAGGCTGAATGACCGGCCTGCGGCCCGGAAAATCACGACCGAGCGCTACCCGCAGACGGGCCGGGAGGTGGGCGGCAACGCATGGCGGATGCTCTGCCACAGGAGCGTGGTGGAGGACATCCGCTTTGACGAGAGCCTGCGCTATGCGGAAGACGCCCTCTTTTTCACGCAGGCTGCGGCCAAGGCCGGGGCCTACGCCTATCTGGACGCGCCGCTCTATTACTACCTCAAGCGGGCAGGCTCTGCCATGGAGCAGAGCTTTACCATAAAGCAGTACGACGAGGTGGAGGGCCTGAAAAAGGCCTTCGCCGTCGTGGAGGACGGGCCGCAGGCCATGCAGGACTCGGTGGAGGCCCGGCGGCATCGACGGCTCTGGTGGAGGCTGCCCAACAGTAACCCCCGCGAGAAGGGCAAGGTGCTCATGCTGCTCTGGTTCCCCTCGCTGGGCCGGGGGCTGTGGAAGCTGGCCAAACGGATACAGAAGAGAACGTAAAAGGAGATACAGAATGGAGAAAAATGAACCCTTGATCTCTGTCATCGTGCCAGTCTACGACGTGGAGAAGTACCTGCCAAAATGTCTGGACAGCCTTTTAGCCCAGACGTGGCGGAACCTTGAGATCATCGTGGTGAACGACGGCTCACCGGACGGCAGCTGGGACATCATGCAGGACTATGCGGCCCGGGACAGCCGCATCCGGCTCCGTCGGCAGAAGAACGGCGGTCTGAGCGCGGCCCGGAACGCCGGGCTGGAGCTGGCCCGGGGCGAGTGGATCGGCTTTATGGACTCCGACGACTACGCGGCCCCGGAGATGTATGAGACACTTTACCGGGCGGCAACAGAGCACGACGCTCAGATGGCCGTGTGCAGCCTCGCCTATGTGACGCCGGACGGGACGCCTCTTCCCCGCACCTCTCCCATCACAAAGGACGAGGTCCTGACGGGGAGGGAAGCTTTGCAGCGGCTGAGCGGCCCTCAGAACTGGTACTATGTGACTGTGATGAACCGTCTGTACCGCAGGAGCCTTTTTGAGGACATCCGTTTCCCGGAAGGCAGGCTCCATGAAGATGAATTCACGGCCCACCTGTTCTATTGGCAGTGCGAGCGGATCGCGATGGTCAAAAAGGGGATGTACTACTACGTCCAGCGGAGCGGCAGCATTATGCACACCGAGTCTGTCCGCAATCGGGTGGATGGGGCGAACGGAATGATGGAACGGGCTGATTTTGCGCGGGAGCACGAGATGTACATCCTTGCGTTCGCCGCCTGCAACGGTGCGCTGGGCCGCATCGCATCTGCAAAGGGCAGCACGCCGGAGGAGCGGCAGGCCCTCGCGCAGGTGACAGAACGGGCCGACCGTCTCATCGACTGGCTGCTGAGGGTGCCGGGATGCCGCACCGAAAAGGCAAAGGTAGCGCTGTTCCGCCTGTCGCCCGCACTTTACCGCTTGGCCCTGAAAATTCGGGGGGTCAGAGGAATCCACAGACGGCTGTGAAAAATTTTATCCAGAGCAAAAAGAGATTGACAAAACGCACAAAAAACGCTATATTCTTTTTATAAATGCAAGGAAAAAGAGTGTGCGCTGTTTTGAAACTGCCATCCAGAGAGCCGGGGGGCTGCTGAAAACCCGGTATGGCGGTGCGGCGTGCTGTCGCTTTTGAGCAGAGGCGGGGAAAGGGAGTAGTCGCCTCCGGGTCTGCCCCACGTTATCGGGGCATCAAGGGGCACGCGGCAAAGCGCTGTGTGCAATTTGGGTGGTACCGCGGTTATATTCAGCCGTCCCATGGAACGCTCCGTGGGGCGGCTTTTTTCGTCCCACCAATCAATCATCCGGGAGGATTCTCTATGAAAGAACTCGCAAAGCAGTATGATCCGAGCCAGGTGGAAGACCGCATCTACCAGTTCTGGCTGGATGGCGGCTACTTCCACACGAAGGCCGACCCCGACAAGAAGCCCTACACCATCGTCATGCCCCCTCCGAACGTCACCGGCCAGCTCCACATGGGCCACGCCGTGGACAACACCATGCAGGACATCCTGATCCGCACCAAGCGGATGCAGGGCTACGCTGCCCTGTGGGTGCCCGGCACCGACCACGCCTCCATCGCCACCGAGGCCAAGGTCGTGGAGGCCATGCGTGCGGAGGGCCTGACCAAGGAGATGGTGGGCCGCGACGGCTTCCTCGAGCGTGCATGGGCTTGGAAGACCAAATACGGCAACCGCATCGTCAGCCAGCTCAAGAAGCTGGGCAGCAGCTGCGACTGGGAGCGTGAGCGCTTCACCATGGACGAGGGCTGCTCTGAGGCCGTCAAGGAGGTCTTTGTCCGCCTGTACGACAAGGGCCTCATCTACCGTGGCAACCGCATGGTCAACTGGTGTCCCCACTGCAACACCTCCATCTCCGACGCTGAGGTGGAGTATGAGGAGAAGGACGGCAATTTCTGGCATCTGCTCTACCCGGTCAAGGAGACCGGCGAGATGCTGGAGCTGGCCACCACCCGTCCCGAGACCATGCTGGGCGATACCGCCGTCGCCATCAACGGCGAGGACCCCCGCTATGCCCACCTGCACGGCTGCCATGTCGTCCTGCCCCTGCTGAACAAGGAGATCCCCATCGTCTGCGACGAGCACGCCGACATGACCAAGGGCACCGGCGTCGTCAAGATCACCCCGGCCCACGACC
>OIWL01002389.1_pt1 | contig 15831 bp, 14 predicted proteins | sample 1587561 | NCBI WGS metagenome assembly OIWL01 (sample SAMEA3888903, study PRJEB22519) | human gut metagenome | biome: human gut; feature: human-associated habitat; material: faeces | place: Denmark | collected 2010 | reverse complement strand
GCGTGGTCTACACCCGCGAGTTCGGCGCGATGGAGTACATCATCAAGGCGCGTATGCAGCTGATGCGTGACTTCGGCTGCTATCCGGCGGCGCACTCGGCGTTCCTGCTCAACCTCGGTCTGGAGACCCTTCCGGTGCGTATGCGTCAGTACTGCGAGACCGCGCTGGCCGTTGCCAAGTTCCTCGAGTCGAGCGACAAGATCGCATCCGTTCGCTACCCCGCACTGCCGGGCAACGAGCACTACGAGCGTGCGCAGAAGTACTTGCCGATGGGCACCTCGGGCGTTATGTCCATCGATATCAAGGGCGGACGCGCTCCGGCGATGAAGTTCATGGACAGCCTCAAGCTGGCGTGCAATGAGGTTCATGTTGCCGACATCCGCACCTGCGTGCTGCATCCGGCGTCCGAAACCCACCGTCAGCTGACCGACGAGCAGCTGGTTGCCGCAGGCATTGAGCCGGGCATGGTGCGTATTTCGGTCGGTCTGGAGAATGTTGAGGACATTATCGCTGATTTGGAACAGGCTCTTAACCAGATTTAATCATTTTACAGCAAAACAGGGTGTGTCAACGGGCATGCCCTGTTCTTTTAGGAGGAAACTATGCGTATTCGCTCTATTGAAGCCGCTGACCGCGAATTTTTTATCGACCGCTGCCATGCGTTCTACAAAACGCCTGCCTGCGACCATGAAATCCCGCAGCAGAACGCCGAACGCACGTTTGAGCTGCTCCTGCACGGCACGCCGTATGCGGACTGCCTGATTGCCGAGGACGAGAACGGACAGCCGTGCGCGTACTGCCTGCTAGCGCTCACCTGGTCGAATGAGGCGGGCGGTCTGTGCGTCTGGCTGGAGGAAATCATGGTGGATGACGAGCGGCGCGGCAAGGGCATCGGCAGCAGGCTCATCGCCGCGGTGCACGAAAAGTACAACACAGCCGCGCGGTATCGTCTGGAGGTAACGGAAAGCAACGTGCGGGCAAGTGCCCTCTATCACATGCTCGGCTTTGAGGATTTGGAGTACAGGCAGCTTATCCTCGATACGCCGCCGCTCGGCTAAGCAGATTGTTGGTATTTTTGTCACAAACTTGTTACAAATTACCTCTTGATTTTGTGCACTAAGCGCACTATAATAAAGGTATTAAAAGGAAGGAAGGTGGGTCCGATGGACAGTGAAATTCAGCAGTACGCGGGAGATATCCTTGCACATCCGCGTTTTCAGCAGCTTCGCACGTTCTGTCACCACGGACTGGACAACTCTGTGTATGACCATTCCGTTGCGGTAGCAGAAGCAGCCTGTCAGATCGCCCGCCTGATGCGTCTGTCGGAGAGCGAAACGACCTCGGTTGTCCGTGCCGCGCTGCTGCATGACTTTTTCGGCTATGACTGGCACGGCGAGCGCTTCCGTCGTTATCTGAGCCATTTTTCCGGCGTGCACCGCATTGCACACATGCACGGGTTCATTCACGGTCACATCGCAGCCGACCGCGCCAAGCATACCTTCGGTCTGTCCGAGCGGGAGTGCGAAGCCATTGCACGGCATATGTTTCCGCTGGCGGCCATGCCGCGCACGCGAATCGCGTGGATCGTCACCGTGGCGGATAAAGCCGTGGCGTCCAAGGAAATGACCGCCGCTGTCGGCGGTTACGTCTTGCACGCGTACCATAAAATTTTCGCATAAAAAGCACCCGATCTCCATTGTGTCTGTTGGAGATCGGGTTTTTGTTATTCGTAGATGGAGTCGATGATGGATTTCATTTCGTCCACTGATACAGGAGCGGAGATGAGCACCTGATAGTTTTCTGTTAAGGAAACGGCATTGATCTGCTGCAAATTATGCATAATATACCATGTTGTATTTTCTTTGACATATTCAAGTACGGGTCGATCGTCTTTTTCAATCGTTCCGCTCGACGAATCCGTGACTTTGGAAATCATCAAAAACATTTCAGAATGTTTAGTATGATCCTCATACTTTGCAAAAATGCTATCTTCACCTAACAAATAATCCTTTGTCATTTTAATATACGCCTGCTCATATCCATACGGCAGCCATAATGGAGCCATTTTTGTTTTAATTCCCAATGCTGATAAAGTATCTGCTAAGGTCGCATTTTCGATATTAAACCATTCAGTCATATGTCCATCGTCCCAAGCAGAATCGCTCTTTTCTAAACCAACATTCGATAAATCTGTATCCGGCAAATCGGCATATTCCGGTAATGGCTCACTCTTTTCTGCTGGCTCTAAGGTTTGAGCATACTCTTCTATTGAAGAAGTATTATTCTCGGGCAACGCAGTATACGTTTCATGGTCATAATCCGGCATATTAGTGCGATCATCCCATGAACCATCAGGATAATAGATGATCTTTCCGTCTTTCGACGTAGGAAAATCATCCCGATAAAAGCCGAATGTTTCCGCACCCCACATCGCCGCATAGTCGAACGGATTGTGACCGGTAGCCAGCGCAAATACGGTTCCTGCGGCGAAAACAGCCGCCGCGACAACAAAAACGCGGTAGCACAGCCGCCGTCCGCGGTGCGGCTTGACGAAAAATTCCTTATGGTCGGCCTTGAACTTTTTAAGTGACGCTTCTGTGTCGATTTCCGGCGCGTCCGTCTGCGTCTGCAGATACTGCTCGAGCGCAGGCAGAGCCGCATCACCGTTTTCGCAAACGTCGTCCATCAGCCGGAACAGCTCGTCAATCTGCTTAGAATCCTGCATTGTCGTCACTCCTTTCCATAAGCTCGGCGCAGTGCCGCCGTGCACGGCTGTACTGGCTGCGGCAGGCGGTCTCGGAAATGCCGAGTTTTTCCGAAATGGTGGAATAGTCCATGTCCTCAGCGAGCCGCAGGGTAAGAATGCGCTGTTCGGACTCAGATAAGCCCTTTGGCAGCATACCGGAAAACGGTATCAGCTCGGGTTCGGCTGCACGCAGAATGCTTTCCTCAAGCGGCGCGGCCGCGTGTCTGCACTGCGCGCGGTATTCGCTGATGGCGTTGTTTTTCAGCACACGGAACAGCCACTTGATCGGCTGCTCGTGCTCCATCACGCTGTTGATCCTGGCCAGCAGGATGAGAAAGGTGTCGGCCACAATGTCCTCGGCAATATCGCGGCTGCCGACAATGGGCAGAACGGTCTGCACCATCATCCTGTAATACTTTGTATATGATTCCTCGAAAAAGAGGATTTGCTCCTGTGTCAATTTGGTTCCCCCTCGGGTTGGAAATGATACCATTCAATTATACAACGCCTGAGCGGGATTTTCTGTGGCAAATTTTTTGAAAAAAATCCTTAGCGGTTTGTTGTCACAAAACGGCGCTCCCGGTCGTTATAATAGTATCAGGAAAATAGATTGACAGAATATGATTTTTGTTGTATACCATAGATATGGATAGAAAAAACTGTATTATGTGGAGGGGCAATTATGACTAAGTTCAAGAAAATCGTAAGCGGCACACTCGCGGGCTGCCTGATGGCGTCCGCACTGATGATGAGCGCAGGTGCAGCAAATGTGCAGACCTATATACCGTCGGGTACGGTGCAGGCAGCTGCACAGAATACGGCGCAGCCCCGCACCGCCGTAAAAATCAATCCGCAGAGCGCGGACATTTATGCAGAGGGCATTCCGGCCACCTTCCCGAGCGAGGACGGCAAGACGGTTTACACGGCGCTGAGCTACAACGGCTCGACCTACATGCCGCTGCGCACGGTTGGCCGCTGGATGGGTAAAAATATCTCGTGGGACAGTGCATCGCGCACGGTGTTCCTGTCCGGTACTACGGAAAAGTCGTATCCGTGTGCGGATGACGATGCGTACCACAAGGAAGGCGTGAAATATGTCGGTGCGACCGGTCATGCTACGCTCGATAAGGGCGTAAAGGTCCTCGTGGACGGCAAACAGCAGATCTTCAAAAACCAGAAGGGCGTGACCATTTATCCGCTGTTTTACCAGAATTCCATCTATCTGCCGCTGCGCAACATCGGTGAGCTGACCGGCATGGACGTAACGTGGTACAGTGCCAAGGCGGAGAATGACGTGAACGCCATCTTCCTGCGCATGCCGCTGAGTGACAGCAAGCGTGCCGAAATGGAAACCTACGCGACGAACCTCATGAAGCAGCTGCTCGATATGCGAACAGATACGCAAAAGTTCAAAAATTGCGAATCTGCGGTGAAAAACGGCAGTTATACCGACTATGTGATTACTGATAAGGCGGCTGCTATGGCGGCGCTGGATTCCATCAAGCGCAAGGCGCAGACCATCCGCAGCGGCATGACCGAGCAGGCCAACCCGATCCGCTACTACAACAGCAGCCTGATGAACGAACTGGATTTCCTCATCAATAACGCGGATACCGTGATGGACCGCGTGAAGAACGGACGGGTCGTGGTCGGCAGCAGCAATCCGGATACGAGTGTAGTCGATCAGACCGCTGTCATGTTCGGCGCTGATAATACTATGCTGGACTGCGAACGCATGGTTCGTATGCTGCGGCAGAACATGGATAGACTTTTTTAATGCAAACCAAGACCATAAAAAGCTGAGGATTACCTCAGCTTTTTATCTATCCGACAATTTTCCAATTCCCATCCACCAATTTCAGCACAAGCTCAAATTGCGAAATCTGCGTCATTTTCGTGATGGTATCCAGATATTCCACAGTCACAGTTACCATTACAGTATCGCTATGCCTGTTCAACACTATGCTTTTAAGCTGGCTGACTATATATGTAAGCATGGAATCATTGCTAACATAGTAAGATAGTCCTTTAGGTTGCCGTCGGCTATAATATGAAAAAGATAATCAAGAAATCCATAACACGCAACGAATAATAATCAATATACCGTAGCGATTATTTTAAAAATGTAAAACAACAGACAACAGCTTTCCAAAACACCATTCGTCATCTGTGCATTTTACTGCAAAAATCATACTGAACTCTGCATTTTCAGTACAAATTCCACTTTTAATGGTATAATGCAAATATGAAATAAACAATTTACATACTCGATTATCTTTCACAATAACTGTAAAGCATTTTATAGTCTTACCCGCTATATTTGAGTTAAATTATAATGGCTATTGCAGGAGAAAAGTAATGAAAAAGAACCTTGCCATTTCATGTATTCTATTAGCTGTAGTAACTATATTCAGTCTGTATTTTTATCAAGAGCGCGAAACCAAAAGTTTACCTGCTTCCATTGAACCATACACCGAAACCGCAGTAATCTTATCAGATTATATTGATTTTGAAAAAAGCATTTATATCGGTCACAAATCCGACCATGAGATATTATATAAAAATTACGCTGATAACTATATCAGGTCGGTTGACTTAAATACCCAAGAGCAACAGGAACTTATTAAATTGGACACGCAAACAAACGGCACCATGACAACCTTTGATTATAAGGATAATTGGTTTGTCTGGTCCGAGAGCCAAGACGCCGAACTGCGTGTAGGAAGTTCTATTGGTGAAAATTGGGCTGTATACGCGGCTGACCTGCGTACAGGAGAAATCATATTCGTAGACGGCGAAAACGATTTCTTCCCTAAAACACGGAATTTTGACCCGCACCCGTGGTCGCTTTCGGTAAATGGCAGCTTTGTTGTTTACGCCAGCTATACAGCTAATGAAGATGGTATTTACCCTGCAATAAAAATTTATGATTTGAACAATCATAAATTGGAAATTGCAGATACAGCAGATTCCATGCAAACCACTTTTGGTTCACCGTCTGTGAATGACAAAAATGTTGTTTATCTAAAATATGATTCTAATGGCAGTTCCCTTTGGACATATGACATAGAAAAACATAAACGTATGTGTATCGAGCCGCCCGAACCGTTGCAGGAAATATGCATCACAAACTCTTTTATCGTAGGCGTTTCGGAGTGGCAGCTGCAAAAATCAGAATCGTTATACTGTTATGACTTCGCTCATAAGAAATGGTCAAAACAAATAGACACCACCACGGAATTATATCCAAATAATATGGACAGTACATTAGAATTTGCTGAACTGCAATCTTCAAACGATTTTATAACATGGCGTCCGATTACTGGAAATGCACTTTATGTGTGGGATATAACAATCAATAAAGTATTGGATTTGTCCGAAAATGTTTCTGGGTTAATTGATTATGTATTATATCCTTTTGATGAAGATTATCTGGTTTGGTGTGAAACAAATACACAAACGCAAGAAACTAAGTATCCATGTATAAAAATATCAAGTGAATCATAAAATTTCTGCGCTCGCCACCGCGAGAATAGAAGGGCTCGTCTCAGAATCGAAACATTCTGCGACGAGCCTTTTTCCCCTTCGGTATTCGATTTTCACACTTCGTTACTTGCTGCTTTTCCCCGTACAAACGCATACATCACCCGACGATTTTCCAATTCCCATCTACCAGTTTCAGCACAAGCTCAAACTGCGAAATCTGTGTCATTTTCGTAACGCTGTCCAGATATTCCACGGCTACAGTTGCCGTTACGATATCGCCATTCTTGTTCAGCACCGTGCTTTTCAGACGGCTGAACATATAGTCCGCGCACTTTACCGACGGCATAGAACCACCACTGACATAGTAAGACAGCTCTTTTTCTGTCGCCGTCGGATACAGCGTGAAAAAGGTGATCAGAAAATCTGTAATATTCTCGCTCTCAGCCGCAGAAACCGTTCCGTCGGGTTCTGCGGCTTTTGGCGTATATGCAGATTTTGCAGGCTTGCCGGTAATCGTCGGTGCTTGTGTAATGACCATTTCTCCGTTATCGTCCTTGTGGACCATCGTTTTGTAAACGCTGGATACAGTGTCCTTTTTCTTGCCGTCCAAAATCGTCTGCGCTACCGTGAACACGACCGCAAAATCGTTTTCGCCGTTCTGCTCCACAGACCAAATCTGAACGTCCTGCACGGACGAGGAAACCGCAACGTCACTTCTCACAGTGTCAGCCGTCAAACGCTGCAAATCCTCGGTCAGATAGCCGGTCAGCGCATCGGTACGCTGTGCAACGGAATCCTTGTTACCGCTCCACGAATAGTACGTTTTCGCAAAGTTCCGCACAAACGCTTCCACGCCGCTGGTATCCTCCACACGGCGCTCAACAATCTCCTTTTCGTGAACGGTATGCGTATCAATCGCAGTAAAATTCTTATAGACTGCAAACGCGAAACCGCAGACGAACAGCAGCCACAGTGCAATCACAGCAGGCTTGCGGCTGTTCGCCGTGTAAACGCGCAGTTTCTTCGGTTTCTTCTGCTTTTCTGTCTTTTTCTGAAACATAATTTGTTCTCCTTTTCATTATTTCTGCGGGACAACTGCGCCGCCCCAGCCCCAGCCGCCGAAACCGTAATAGGCCGTCCAGCCCTCTACGGTATCAATGGTAGTGCCGCCGATGTTGGAAATAATCTGGCCGTTGCCGATGTAAATGCCGACATGACCCGCATTTCTTCCGCAGGTATCATTCGTCCGGGACTGGTACACCGCCGGGTCATTGTAAACCATTGCGCCAATCGGAATATTCGCACTGGACTTGCTCACGGTGTAAAGAGAGCGGTTCTTACCGGCACAACAGATATTGTTGATTGACACACCTGCCTTGCGGTAAACGGCTTCTACCCATGTTTCGCACAAACCGCCAGTTGCCGGTATGCCGTAGCTGCCGGAATTCCGTGCAATCTCTGCGATACGGTTTTGTACATCACTTCCCAGCGCGTCACCGCCCCTCTGCGTCAAAAACTGCTTTAGCAGCTTGACATAGAACATATTACCGTAGTTATACCGCCAGCCGCCGTTAATCGGCGTGGAAATCTCGTTTTTGTAGGTGACTTTTACGCCGCCGGAGTGCTGACGAGAAAACTCCTGTGCCAGCTCAAAAGTGTATCGCTTGCCGTTTTTCGCAACGAAGTCCAGGAAGCCACTGCCGTAATTGTAGGCTTGAATGATGGCGTCTATATCACAGCCAAGTTTGTCCGCCTTTGCGACCAGTTCAGTAAAATACTTGCAGCCCTGTTTGATACTGTCCTCTGTGCCGAGCGTATTCACCGGCAGTCCGGCAGATTCCGAGGACTGCATAACGTCCTCCAACTTGCCCTCGCTTTCCACCTGAATAATGGCAAGCAGGACATAAACATAGTTGCTGATACCGTTTTGCCGCGCATATTTCTCCACCATAGGCTGGTGCGCCAGCACTTCCGGCGAGAGGTTTACACCGATGTACAAACCCGAACCACTTCCGCCGCTATCCTCATCCGAAGCGATAATCAGAAACATCGACAGAAGTAAAGCAATCAGCAGTCCGAAGCCCAGGGCACCTGCCATTACCGCCTTTTTCATCACTTGCGCTCACCTCGGCTCTCCGAACGCCGCTGTTTGCGCGTGATTTTTCCGGTTTTCCGCTGTTTGAACTCCGCACCAAAGGTTTCTTCGTCCAGTCCTTTTGGCATTGTATATCGTGTTTTCGGCTTGTCCGGCACCATCGGACGTTCTGCTGGACGGTCCGGCTTGCGGTCTGCAGCCACAGTCTGCGGCTTGTCCTTGACTGTCGGACGATCTTCCCGCGGTTTTGGTGTCGGTTCAATTCGTTCCGGTCGAGGCCGATTCTGCGGTGCAGACGGCTTTTCCGGTTCGGTTTTTTGCTGTTTGGGGACAGTTGGGCGCTCCCGCTGTACAGGATTGCCGTCCTCTGTTCTGGTTTTCTCCGTATTTTCCTCACTGCGTTCCCTTTTCCGCTGAGCTAACTGTTCTCGGCGGCTTGCCGTCGTTGTCCTACGAGATTCCATTTGTGCGGCTCGCGCTTCCTTACGTTTCTGCATGGTTTCCACCACAGATTGACGTGCAGATTCAATATTGCTGTGAACCGCATATTCCACATTGGTCGGCGCATCCTTGACCTTTTGCACGGTTTCTACAGCCTTATCCCGCACACGGGACGGCGTATCCGCAATCTTTCCTACCGTTTCGCCGACCCTCTGACCGAAATTCTTCTTCTCCGGCTGAACGGTTTCACGACTTGCCGAGGTTGAAGCTGTTCTCTGGGTGCTTTGTACTGCACGGCGCTGTGCAGAACGCTTTCCCACTCCACCACCGGCTGCAAACGGCAATGCCTTTCTCACCGCACGAGAAATCGTCCGGCGCGGCCGGTTCGTCATGGCCCGACCAACACGACCCGTGTCCTCATCGCGCAGGCCAATCATGCCGAGCAGTTTGTCGCGTTCCATGTACACGCCCGCGAACACGATCACCTGCAGCAACACGACCACGACGAACGGCTTGCCGTTCGCAATCGTGTACGCCAGCGAGGACAGCACCAGAACGAACGTGGTCAGCAGTGTTGTTCCCACTCTCAGCATAATTGTATTGAACAGCGAAATCACTGCCCGTCTGCTCGTGCCAGAGAACGCCGGAATCATGCTGATTAGCAGGCTCACCGGCAGGAACATTGCGCTGATGATGAACAAAATCTGCGACAGGAGCATACTGCCCGTCAGCATAATCGCAAACGCCGACACAATCAGATTGAAAATCAAAAAGAATACCGACAGGCCGAACCGGCTTGTCACCTCGGTTACGGTCAGATTGCCGTTATCGTAGTCCTCTAACTCTGTTTTCACCACTTCTTCCCTGTCTTTGCCGCGGTTTTCGTCCGGCGAAGTGCCGAGCAAGCTGTTTACTCGTTCTTCTCCGATGTTCTCCACATCTGAATCGCCAAACTGCATGATAAGCCACGGCTGTTTCACTTGGATACCGAACAGGCAGTCCCGAATCGCAGAAACACCGGTGTTCTCACCCGCCGCATCCGGTGCAAGGATTTTCGCGCTCACATTGACAATGCCATTGCTAATATCGCTGGAAAACTCGTTTACACCGGTAATCGCGGACGGCGCATAGGCAATCAGCCCGACCGACACTACAAACACGACCACAAAATTCAGCGCCGCATGAAACGCCTTTGTGGTTTCTCGTTTGATTAAACCAGCATAGGTGCAGTACACGCCGACCAGCAGCGTGACAATCGCCATCATGCCGGGAAACAGACCCGTGCTGTCCAATCCGCTGGCCGACACGCCCGCAATCAACTGAATATTCTTTCCGATTTCACTTGCAGCGCTGCTGATGAAGTCGAGGTCATATGCCTGCTGAATCAGGTAGCCTACGGCATTTGAAATATACAAATTCAGCGTCCACAAGAAGTTTGTAAACAGGTAAATTGCATACTGCGCCGTTTTCCCGATACCATCCAGCCAGTTCCATGGCAACCAATCCCACGAGGAATCAACATAAAAGTCAAGCTGGTAGTTGTCGATCGGATACCTGCTGAACTCGTGCGCCGTATCAATGGTTTCGTCCAATAGTCCGGCGGCGTGCGCCTGCACGGTAAACAAATTGAGGAAAAGAAAAGCCATCACAACCGCAATAAAGGCTGTAATGGCAATTTCCTTTACTTTTGTGTTGCAGCACTGTGTCATGCGTCACACCTCGCTTTCAATCAGCGGCGGGCGCGTATCAAACGCATGGAACAGGTAATCGAACATGACATGGAACTTGATAACGCCGACACGACCATAAAGGTCTTGGAAAAGGCACTGACCGTTTTCCAGATTGCGAAGCCGCTTCTGATTGTTTTCGTCCTCGGAATCCAGACCAAAAAATTCAAGCGTTTTCTTGATCTCGTTCATATCCGTAGAGCGGAACGCAAACTTCATGCCGATATTGTTCTTGATATTCTCGTCTGCCACATCACCGGCGTTCTGGGTGACAAAGTAAACGGCAGCGTTCATCGAACGACCGGCGCGAACCAGCTTGTTTGCCAGCGTTTTGCCCTGTGCCACATTGAGGAACGCCCATGCTTCATCAAGTCCAACCATCTTGAAGATACTGCGGTCTGAATGAATGAAATCCAGTGCAAAGGTAGAAATGACGATCAGCATAGAGATCGACAGCATTTCGATGGTGGTATAGTCCGCAGGTGCGGTGTCCTTGTCCGGCAGAACCAGATCGGCAACTTGAATGATGTTAAGCTGCTTTTCAAGGCTGATCGTCTGCTGCACCTTGCCATTCGAGAACAGCAAGTGAGCAAAGTCATAGTCCGTAAAGGATTCGATATGATCGGCAATCGCAAGCGCGGTTTCCGAGCCATCGTCCCGCAGCGCATCAATGACACGGAGCAGTCCGCGCATTTCGCTGTTAGTCACGGCACGAACCGCACGGCGCAGGACAGGAAACAGTTTACCGTCACGCGAGGAAATACCAGTAAGGAAGGTGAGTACATCCAGCGCAAGGCTTTCTGCGTCCTTGGTTTTCCGCATGATGATATACGGGTCAAGCATACCCTTGTTTTCCTCGTCCGAGGTCAGATTTACAATGTTGATCTCATCCGCGATCTCCGGCAGCTTCTCTTTCCACTGTCCGCGCTCGGATTTCGGGTCAAGGATAAGAGCCTGTGCACCGTTCAGAACAGCGTAGTAAGTAAGCAGGTTGAACGACAGCGATTTACCGCCGCCCAGAGAGCCGAGAAATGCACCGGACAGCGCATTGGTGACAGAGCCTTTAACGCCTTGTGCCGCTTTGGCAGGCTGAACATAGACATTCTGGTCGGTATCAACATTGTAGCCGAGATAGATACCGTCGCGCTCACCGAGCATTTGCGTTGCACCGAAACCCAAACCGGCAAGAAAGTCACTGGTGACATACTGCACATAATCGTTCATATACCGCTTACTGGACGGGATAAACTCGTTATGCAGTCCCATCATATCACCGATAGGACGAACTAGCTTGATACTTGCATCATCGTAGAAGTCGCGCACCTGATTGCAGCGGCGTTTAAGTTCTTCCGCATTGGGCGCGGTAACGCGCACAACATAGGACAGCTTGTACATGGATTCTTTGCTCTGATCGAGAACAGTCTCCAGTTCGTCCACGCTGTCCAGTGCTTCTGCCACCTGATTGGTGGTTTCCGAGTTGTTTTCCCACGCATGGTTATCGAGGTCTTTCAACTCTTTTTTCTTGTTGCGAACCGTATGTAATGCAGCTTTGTTTGTGATAATCTCAACATTCATGCTGGTATCAATGGCAAAATCAAACTGCTGTTCCTGATAGTAAAAAATCTCACTGGATGGGAAATCCAGTTCACCGACCACATCCGAAATCGTAAAGTACGCAACGTAGCTTTCCGAATCCTCGGACTTCATGTGTAAATACCGCTGTTTTTCCTCAATCAGACAACGAGCAGGCTTGATAAGATCGTACTTTTTCACCAGTGTATCACGCTTGCGTTTTTTAAGTGGCAGCGTAAACGCAAAATCTTCATAGGCCGTGCCGGTCCTGCCGTAGATATGCTCCAGCAGATAGCCGAAGTCATTCTTATTTAGCCGACGCACCTTGAAGCGGCGGGACAGCTTGTTTTCCATCAGCTTTTCCATGCGGGAATAGCGGCGGATTTCATCGTTCGGCATACTCACGAAATCACCCATGAAAGAACTGCTGATAGCGTTCATCGCATCGGATAGCACGTTTTTCACCTGTTTTCCTACATCTTTCACGGACAATTCCTTATCCGTCACGACCAGCTTAAAGCCGAGAAAGAAACGGTAATCGACCTGTGTATCACCGAGAGAAGCAACGAGATTTTCCGTCTGCTCGTCAATCTCGGCGCAAGCGATCTCTTTCAGCCGTCCAGTCACGCTTTTCTTGGAACGTTCCTGTGCGGCGCGGATACTGCTTTCCGTACTGATCTGCAAAGCGTGAATCTTGCCATCACGGTTCTGCGCGATCAACTGCCGGAAAGCATCATGCACCGCGTCTTTCTGTTCCAGTGACAGGAACGAATAATTGAACGGAATCAGTTCGTAATAGGCAAAACACTCGCCCTCAATGTTCCAAACGAGGTTATTTTCGATATATTTAATCGGGTACGGCACGGATGATTTCACTCCTCACTACGGTAATTTCCGCATTCTCACGGTACTTTCTCAGCCGGACAGGCTTTCCGGCAAAGGTGACTTTCGGGCGCAGCGCATAGGCGATCACCGAGCACACGAAACTATACGGTTTCTTGCCGTCAAAGGTCTTTTTACTCATAAACCACGTCACGCCGAACGGAATACCGCACAAAATCAGTGGGTTATGAATAAGCACCAGCGGCGGCACTTTACGGAACGCGAACACTAGCACACCGCTTACCGCCAGCCAAAGCAACTGGGTCACGGTGACAGGTGTCGGCAGTTTTGCGTCACCGAACGAGTATATTACCTGTTCGACTTTCCATACACTGCTGTAACTTCTTAGTTTTTTCAAATTGCAGCTCCTTTTCACTTTTTCTACATGATATAGAGAGTCAGGGGGCGAGGAACGAGTTCCAGCCGCAGGCGTCTTTCCTCTCCCCCTGCACGGTTGATGTATAACTCCCTGTCGGCAGTTACACACAGCCGTGCTTCACCCCCTCACCATTCTCGCAGCGGCCCTCCTTTTAGAGAACGGGATTCTGATTTGTTACGAAGTGCTCATACAGATTGCGTACATTTCCGTACTCCATGAGCAGCGTTTCAATATTTTTCTGCACACTTTCCGGCAATTCATCTACCATCTGACACAGGCAGTTCAGTTCTTCGATCATCATATCTTCGTCAATCTCGAACGGCAGCTCATAGTCACGGATAACATAATCCGGCTCCTGATCGGTCACGCCAATACGTTCTTCCAGCTCGTCATAGTCGATGGGCGGCGTGAACCACGCACCGACCGGCTCGATTTCGCGGGTTTTATCCCGCTTTTCAATGTAAACTCGCATCTCTAACATCATTTTCACCTCACCAGTTCAAATACGCCGTCTTTGGTTTCCACAAAATCGCCCTCCATCGAGAGATCGCGTCCGTACTGCACGCTGTCGAAATACCGGCGCAGTGTTTTATCCGAAATCAGGCCCTCGTCCAACATCTGCTCTGCCACATCAGCCGTTGTATCACAGCCGCTCCACAGGATAATATCATCCGCGTGTTCGCAGAAATCCTCCACACCGCTGTAATAACTGAGCAGCGAACCCATGTTATCCCGAATGTAGTCCGGCAGGTCCTCCACCATTTCGCACAGGCGGTTGATCTCCTCGATAGGCGTATACTCGCCGATCTCGAACGGCAGTTCAAAATCGTGGATGGCATATTCCTCGTACTGCTCATTCAGACCGATACGCTCTCTCACTTCGTCCATGTCGATAGGAGGTTCAAACCACGCGCCAACGAGTTCGCCCTCGTTATATTTGCCGAGATTGGCAATATAAACGCGCATTTCTTCCATAATTTCACCTCATTCCATAAGAAAAGGCTGACTTTTCAGCCAGCCTTATGCACCGAGAATCTGATTGAACAGACTCAGCAGAACATCCTTCACGCCTGCCGCGTTGAACACCAGACCAACCGACAGCATGGCCACCACGAGAAAACCAATCAGCTTCGTAAACTCACGCTTGAAGCCGAGATACAGGCCAATCACCACGATAGCAACCAGCACCAGCGGCTGGGCGTTCGACAGCAGCCAGTTATACAGATTTACGCCAAAATTCATTAGTTATCCTCCATCTGAATCATTTCATTAACCGTTCTCATCTTCTGCTGAATGATTTTTCGGTGCTTGTCCCGCAGTTCCGTGTTATCCAGAATATCCTTGACATGGGACGTTCCACACTTTTCATCAATCAGCATAAGCATTTTCGCCGTCGGTGCCACCTGATGCGAAAACCAGTTCAGCGTCCGTTCCAGCGTGTACGGCTCGGGTGCAGTTGTCAGTTTGAGCGTATTGCGGTGCTTGCCGATAAAGGTTTCCCATATCGGGTTCAGCGGCCATTCCTCACGCGGTTTGCCGCTTTCCTTATCCACAAAACGCACATAGCGATTGATAATACCGAACGCTGTCTGCTCCGGATTCTCGTTCGACACAAGATCATACACGGCGTTGTCCGCCCGCTCATTTTTCAGCCGAATTTCAAAGCGATTCTGAATGTCTGCCTGTTCCAGCGGCGTACCGTTTTTCACAAGCTGTTCATATGCTTTCTCATACAGGCAAAAATACAAGTCTGACTGCATCGAGCCGATGTACAGCGTTGCGCCCATGTGGGCGCTGTCCTGCTCCTGCCGACTGACCAGTCCGCCCGAGCGAAACGCCCGAAAACTGCGGAACACGGAAACACACTCCTCTTTGCGGCATTTGCTGATGAGCACCGGAATATCCAGCATGCCCACCAGGTCATTCACCGCGAGGTCTACCCGTTTGAACACCGCCTTTTCTTTCATGCACTTGCGGAAAAATTCGTACCAAGTCCGCTTTTGTCCGTCCAGATACGCTTCAAACTGCCGACAGCCTTTGCCGCGCAGTTCCAAAAGCACACCCATTTCTTCCAGCGGTGAGGTCAGCACCATCACGTCACCAATCCGGTAAGTGCTCGTATAGCCATACATTCCGCGCGGCTCCTGCACCAGATATTTCATTTTCAGCCGAAGCACATCTTCAATGACGTGCTTCACATCCATTGTTGGAAAGCGGATACGCACATAGTCGAACAGCAGTGTCAGCGGCTCCGGGTGCAGACGAATCAGTGCATCTTTCAGTCGCTTTCGTACCTTTTGCGGCACGGATTGGTTTTCCTGCTCCAATCGGCGGTAATACTCCTCCGTCAGTCCGGCTTCAAGCGCCATCTCCTGTTCGGATACACCAATTTGCATCCGTTTTGCCCGAAACTCCGTTATCCAAGTCTTATTTTGCAATTTTACCTCCGTTTCTGATTGATTTTGTTCAACGTTTTGCGCAGTTCGCCTATCTTGTCCGATTT
>OIWL01002388.1_pt1 | contig 15833 bp, 10 predicted proteins | sample 1587561 | NCBI WGS metagenome assembly OIWL01 (sample SAMEA3888903, study PRJEB22519) | human gut metagenome | biome: human gut; feature: human-associated habitat; material: faeces | place: Denmark | collected 2010 | reverse complement strand
ATTGAAAACGTGCTTTCCGAGAAAGACAGTAATTTCTCAGTAAAAACGACGGTTCATATTCATAGACTCTTTTGTGAATGCTATCCTAATAGTTGTCCACAGGAGATGCGGGAGGTTTGACGGTTACCTTCGCTGCACGCAAAATCCACATAACACAGCAGCCGGGGCTCCCGTAATTGAGAGTCCCGGCTGTCTTATGCCGAAAGATTTAATTTTTTACTTGCTCATCTCGCAGAAACGCATGAGGATTGCGGCAACCTGTGCGCGGGTTGCGTTGTTCTGCGGGTTCAGCTTGCCGTTGGAGCCGCTGACGATACCATTCGCAACGGCCCACTGCATCGCGTTTACAGCGTAGCTGCTTACGCTTGCAGCGTCAGAGAAGCTATCCAGCGAACCGTTTACAACCGGAGAGCCGGCGTAGCGGTACAGCATGGTGACAAGCTGTTCGCGGGTGATGTCGGCGTTCGGGTTGGTGCCGTCGGACACGCCCTTAGCCTTCGCCCAATTCATGCCCTTCTCGTACCAGGTAGCGCCGCCGGTGGTGTCCTCGCCTGCGTAGCGTGCCAGAACCGTCATCAGCATTGCACGGGTCGTGGTTGCGCTCGGCGCAAACTTGTCGCTGCCCGTGCCGCTCATCAGACCCTTGTCGGCAACATACTTAACAGCGTCAGCGAACCAATCGGAGGAAGCAACGTCATCAAAGCCGTTCTTCGAGGGCTTGGTATCCTCAATTTTGCTGAAGGTCGGGGTGATCGTTACCTTGCTGTCCGGCATGGTGAAGGTGTATTTGCCGTCGGACTTCTTGGTGACGTCAACGGTTTTGCCCTTTGCGTCGGTGACAGTCAGCTTGTCGAGCTGATAGCCTGCATCCGGGGTGACGGTTACGGTAACCGTATTGCCCTTTTTCGCCGTGCTCTTGTCCAGAGCAACCTTGCCGTTCGATGCAGTGGATGCAGAAACGGTATTGGAGGTGCTGGAAGAGGAAGAGCTGGAAGAATGGTGAGAGCTGCCCTTGTAGGTTACGGAAACGACGCAGGTGTCCGAAGCCTTTTCGTGGTTCGCGTCACCATCGTAGCTGGCCGTAAAGGTATAAGTCTTGGTCTCGTTGGGGAGCGCTGCGGTGAATGTACCGTCTGTGTTCTCGGTCACGGTGATGCTGTCGCAGGTCACAGCCACAGTACCCGCTTCGGGGACGCCATTGGAGGTGACGGTCAGCTTCACGGTGCCGGAGCCGGTGAGGGAGGTCTGGTCGGCGGTGATGTCGATGGTGGGGGCGGCCTTATCGACAATCAGCGTAGCAGTGACAGCGGAACCCGCATTATAATTATCAGTTCCCGCCGTAGTCAGGTTGACGTTGATGGTACCCGCCTTAGTAATGGTCAGGATATTGTCCTCAAGTGTAGCTGCGCCTGCATTCTTATCCGCATTCTCTGCCAGTGCATAAGTGGCTTCACCGGCATTGGGATCAATATTGAACAGATTTCTTACATCATAGGTAGTACCAAAGGTGTGATGGACGTTCTCTTTCGCGGTATTTATCACATTGGCCTTGGTGATGGTCACATTGACTGCGTTGCTTGTCCAGACATCTGTGCTGCTGCCGCCCGCCGTCACCTTAACGGTGTACTTGCCGCTATCGCTCGGTGCGCAGAGCGTAAGGCTGCTTTCAGTTCCAGTGATCTGCTTACCGTCTTTCATCCAAACATAGAGCCAATCCGCGTCGGGATTCTGCACCGACAGGGTAACAGCGCCGCTGGGGGTATAGGTTGCAGAAACCTTGCCGTCTGCGTCCGCGGCAGGATTAGAGGTCAGTTCAACGCTGGCGCTCTTTGTCCACTTGGCATAGTAGACTTTGCCCGCCTCAGGTGTCTTTACAGCGGTGTCAGAGAAGTCTGCCTTTTTATGCCACTCGGCAGTATAGCCACCCTTGACGACTGCACTAAAGCCATCCTGCTCGCCGACCACAGTGCCGCCATTGGTGACCAGATAATAGGTGTTGGTATTTCCGCCGAATTGACTGCTCATCGCCGTGTAAGCGGCAGCATCTTTGAAATACACATATCTGGTCGGTGCGGAAAGACCTCCGTTTTGATATTCACCAATAGCAAAGGTTCGCTTGCCATTTGTGCTGCAAACAATTTCGTCAACACCCGTCAAGTCTACATGGGTGAGGTGCATAGTGTTTAGAAATGCTGCATCGCCAGTAAAAGCCAGCTTCTTTGCTTCAATTTTAACAGATTTCAGCGGCGTCCGCAGGAACGCTGTGGCGTTGATGGTCACATCATTGCCCGGTGCATGGATGGTCAGAGCTTCCAAAGTTTCCTTGCCCCAGACACTATTGCCAAAGGCTCCGACAGCAGATGTATATGCACCGTTAATTGTAAGGTTCTTTACAAGAGGATAGCTCTGATGGTTGATCGCTTCGCCCTCTGCACCGTCAACCACAACATTTTCCGCATTAAAATTCGCAAATTTCGCCGGAGTGATCGTTGTGCTATCTGTAATTGCCCCTTCCCTCGTAAGTTCTCCGATGATCTTTACAGCCTCCGTTAAGCTCATGTTTTCATTTAGAGTCAATGAATCGAGCTTAACATTTTCAAACGCAAAAGAACCAAAGGTCGGGCTGGTTGAACCGGAAAAAGTGATATTCTTCAACCCGCTGTCAGCAAAGGCTCGCATATGAATTGTAGTGACACTTGCCGGAATCGTCACAGACGTCAAACCCTCGCACCCGCGGAAAGCCGCAATGGCAATGCTTGTCTGGTCATCCGCGATCGTTACACTCTGAATGCCCGAATACTCAAAGATGTAGTCGACATTCAGCTGGCTCGTCAAGGTTGCAGAAGTAATCTTCGGCACGCTGCGGAACATGGCCCGCGGATAAGTAGTCCCATCTTGCAAGCGTCCGTTCAGCTTGTCAAAATCAACCGTGAACTGTGTGCCTTCGATCGAATCACTATCCGCATTCACATAGAAACACGCAGGCATCCAATCCGTCAATTCATATCCGTTGCCAAGGCTGCTGCATCTACTGAAACCGTTAAATGCCATGGGATCATGGCTGCTCCAATCTCCAGTCCAGTTGACAGTCGTCAACTTCACGCATGATTCAAAGGCCAACTTACCGATAGATGCTACAGATGCCGGAATAGAAACTTCGGTCACATTCGGCAGTCTAAATGCACGCGCAGCGATGCTGGTAACGCCATCCTCGACTACAACTTTTGTGATTTGATCACTCAGGAATTTCCACGGGGAATCGGACACCCATGTCTCGGTATTCGGGTAGTAGAAGTGTCCATTGCTACCCGGTGTATATCCGGCAGCCGTTAGTGCAGCTATATAGGCCGCGTCCTCCGGATCACTTTTGGTAAGCGTCCCATAGTTCTCTACCATTTGCCCTTTGGTGTAGTCACTTTCCGGGCTATTGGACGGAGTAATGGTCAATGTACCGCCCTCAGCCTTCCAGTCAATACCGCCGCTGGTACCCTCAGTGGCCGGATTTTCCAGCTCGGGCACACTGGCCGTTCCAGCTTCGGCGTCCTCCGCCGCAAATGCGACCGTCGGCGCCATTGTCAATAGCATGCAAAATGACAATATTGCCGATAATAATCGCTTTTTCATAACTTTTCCTCCTTATTTTATCCGCCTTAACGGCTTCAAATTTAAATAAAAAAACGCTTTCAAGACATGGCTACCCATGACTTAAAAGCGTTTTGATATCTTTTTTGAACAGCACAAAAGGGCAGAGTTTTACTTGCTCTGCTCTGCTCTGCTCTGCTCTGCTCTGCTCTGCTCTGCTCTGCTCTGCTCTGCCGTCAGTGTATTGCACCGCAAATCGGCTTGTCAAGTTCTTTTTCACGGCGTACACCTCCTTCTGCCAAATAAAGCGCAGAAGAGGTTAACAGCGTCTTCGCTGATGCTTGCAACCAGCTATCATTGCGGATTTTGCCGCTTTAGACCCTTCTGGCTTTGCGTCCCCGTCTTTCGACGGGTTTGCCTATTTCTCAGGCACTGTGCCTGAGTTCTTAATTATTGTACCATAAGCTGTATAGGTGTGCAACGGGATAGCTATACAATTCGTGTCATAAAAACGACATTTCGTGCAGCGATCTGATGAATATCACCGTTCAATCCGGTGCGCGCAGGACTGCGAGTGTGCTTTTTATTTCCACTGGGTACGGTACTGATGCGGGGTAATGCCGGTGCTCTTACGGAAGGCCATAATGAAGTGCGAAGCACTGGAGAAACCGCAGTTATCTGCGATGGTCTCAATACTCTGCGAGGTGGTGAGCAGCTGCTGTTTGGCGGCGCTCAGACGCACAGTCTGCAAAAACTGATGCGGTGTTGCCGACTGGTACTCCTTAAACTTACGCATATAGTAGCAGGTGCTGAGCGCAGCGCGCTGCGACAGGTGCTCGATGGAGAGCGACTTATCCGCGTAATTGTACGTCATATAGTCGGCCGAGTCCTGAATGGCGATCTCGAGATCGCTTTTTTTCTTTTCTCCGAGCACGAGCACGAGCAGAACGAGCAGCTTGTTGATCGTCAGGGAAATAATATGCGGATTGGGCTGGTTCTGGTGCACCGAGACCATGATGCGGCGGACACATTCCTCAATCTCGGCATTGCTTCCGGTGGGCAGGATGAACCCGTGCGTATTGAGAATAAGATGTGTATAGGCCGTGCTGCCGCTGCCTGCAAAGTGGAACCAGCGCATGCGGATCGGTGTGAGGGCGTGATAGCTGTGCGGTTCTCTGCAGTCAAGCAGAATCAGGCTGCCGGGACCGGCGGTGCGTGTTTCACCGCGGTAGGTGACCGACAGTTCGCCTTCATCTACAACAAGCATCTGGCAGATATCCAGATAATTGCGCTGCATACCGTATGTTTCATCGCAATGGTAGCTGCCTGCGTGCGGAACATGGTACAGGTTCGTCGCGGTAAAGGCATCTGCATCGTGGTAATAGCGTACAGAATCTGCCAGAATACCCATATCATTAAGCATAATTGGTGTCAACTCCTTTTTTGTACCATATCATGGTATGGAAATGCTGTCATTCGCTTTTCTTATACAATTATATCAAAAAATAATACTGATAAAAAGTATAAAATTTTGATATTTTATTATTATCCTGTGTAGTGATGAATGTGAGAATTTGATATATGATAGGTACAACGAAAGGGAAACAAACAAAAACACGCAAAATAGTTTCTTTTAAGTTAAAAAGTCAAAGAGAAAAGAAAAAACAAGAATAGGGAATTCTGCAATATAATAGAATCTTCTTATTCGAAAGAGGGGTTGAAACATTTGATTATCATTTTGACATTCATCGCCTTCACCGGTCTTGTAGCCTTGATCTCATGGTACAAGACCAAGGAGGAGAACCTGTCCACCAAGGAAGGCTACTTCCTTGCAGGGCGCGGCTTGACCGGTCTGGTCATCGCCGGTTCACTGGAAATGACCAACCTGTCCACCGAACAGCTGGTCGGACAGGCCGGACAAAGCTACTCGACCAACATGGGTGCCATGAGCTGGTCGGTAAACGCAAGTATCGCGCTGCTGGCGCTGGCACTGATCTTCCTGCCGAAGTATCTGAAAGCCGGCATCACCACTATCCCGGAATTTCTGGAGGTTCGATTTGACCGCACCACCAAGCAGATCATCTCGTTCCTGTTTCTGCTCGGCTACATGCTTACTTACCTGCCGACCGTACTGTACTCCGGTGCGCTGGCCTTCAACCAGATCTTCCAGCTGGATAAGCTGTTCGGCATCACCAGCTTCCAGAGCATCGCAATCCTGTGTGTTGCAATCGGCGTTATCGGTTCCATCTACGCAATCTTCGGCGGCCTGAAGGCAGTTGCGGTATCCGATACCGTAAACGGCGTGGGTCTGCTGATCGGCGGTCTGCTGATCCCGATCCTGTCCATCTGCATCCTCGGCAACGGCAGCTTCCTTGCCGGCATTCAGGACTTTATCACCAATGTTCCGGCGGAGAAGTTCAACGCGGTCAATCCGGCGAACGCCCTGCCTCCGATGATTCCGTGGCCGGTTCTGTTCCTCGGCATGCTGTTCAACAACCTGTTCTACTGGTGCACCAACCAGTCCATCATCCAGCGCACGCTGGCTGCCAAGAATCTGGCACAGGCACAGAGAGGTGCTGTATTCACCGCATTCCTCAAGCTGCTGGATCCGTTCTTCATCACCATCTGCGGTCTGCTGGCTTACCGCTTCTTCGGAGACGGCCTGGCAAACAGCGACCTGGCATACCCGTCTCTGATCACCACGGTTATTCCGAACTGGCTGCTCGGCATCATTGCAGCGGTTCTGTTCGGTGCGATCCTGTCGTCCTTTAACTCGGCACTGAACAGCTGTGTAACGCTTTACACGCTGGACTTCCACCGGCCGCTGTTCAACCAGACTGCAAGCGACGCACATCTGGTAAGCGTAGGCAAGCGCGTTGGCACCGGTCTTGCGATCGTATCCATCTGCGTAGCGCCGTTCGTTATCAATGCACCGTCCGGTCTGTATGACTTCCTACAGGAGTGCTTCGGCTTCTACTCCATGCCGATCCTCGCGATCGTGCTGGTAGGCTTCTACACCAAGCGCGTTCCGGCCTGCGCACCGAAGATCACGCTGGTCGTACACGTTATCCTGTACTCGATCTCCAAGTTCCTGCCGCTGAATGTGCATTACCTGTATGTTCTTTCGGTACTGTTCCCGGTAGATCTGGCACTGATGCTGCTCATCGGCAAGCTCAAGCCCCGTGCTACCGACTTCATCCTCGAGGATTCCAAGGCTGTTGACCTGACCCCGTGGAAGTACGTAAAACCCGCAGCGCTGACCTGCTTCATCCTGATGCTTTGCGTCTACGCGCTGTTCTCTCCGATCGGTCTGGCTCGATAATGAGCCGGACCCCGGAAACCATTCACCTATTCACATTGTAAGAAACGCACAAGGCGTTTTCGATAAAATCCAACAAAGGTATTGAGATTTTTGAGGAGGAAAAACTTATGAGCAAGGAAATTAAAATCGGTCTGATCGGCGCTGGCTGGATGGGCAAGGCCCACACCACCGCATTCCACAACGCACGCATGATTTTCGGCGATGATATGCCGGTATTTGAACTGGTAAGCGACGTCAGCGAGGACGCAGTAGCAAAGTTCGCCAAGAACATGGGCTACAACCGCTACACCACTAACTGGATGGACGTTGTTACCGATCCGGCAATCGACCTGGTTGACGTTGCAACCCCGAACTGCATGCACTACGAGATGGCAAAGGCTGCTCTGGAGCACGGCAAGCATGTTTTCTGCGAGAAGCCGCTGTCTCTGTCTGCTGAGCAGTCCCGCGAGCTGGCTGATCTGGCCAAGGAAAAGGGCGTAGTCAACTACTGCGGTTTCTCCAACATCATGAACCCGGCAAATCAGTACGTTGCAGAGCTCGTTAAGTCCGGCAAGCTGGGCAAGATCATGCGCGTACACGCTACCTACGATCAGGACATGCTACTTGACCCGTCCATTCCGATCGCATGGCGTCACATCAACAAGCTGGCTGGTTCCGGCGCACTCGGCGACCTGTGCAGCCACCTGCTGAGCGTTTCCCAGATGATCATGGGCGACATGAGCGAGGTTCTCGGCGTACAGTCCATCGTTATTCCGGAGCGCCCGGTCAAGGCAGGCAGCACGGAGATGGGCAAGGTTGAGAATGACGACCTCATCACTTTCCTCGTTAAGTATGAAAACGGTGCAATCGGCGACTTCTCGTCCTCCCGTGTTGCAACCGGCCGCAAGAACTACTTCTACTACGAGATTCAGGGCACCGAGGGCTCGGTAGTATACGATCTGGAGCGCATGTGCGAGGTTCAGGTTTACTTCAAGGCTGACGCTGACAAGGACAACGGCCGTGACTGCGGCTTCCGCACCGTACTGCTCAACCCGCAGCACAAGGGCTTCAAGTACTTCCAGCCGGCAGGCGGCATCGCAATCGCATTCGACGATATGAAGACGCTGCAGGCTCACGCACTCATGCAGGCAATGCACGGCGGCGAGTACATCTGCAACTTCGAAATGGGCGCTAAGGTTGACGGCATTATCAACGCAGTGCTCAAGTCCGTTAAGTCGGGCACTTGGGAAAAGTGCTAAGGGAGGTTCAAGACTATGTTTAATAATGTAAAACTCGGCATCGCGCCGATCGGCTGGACGAATGACGACATGCCGCAACTCGGCGGCGAGCTGACCTTCGAGCAGATGGTATCCGAAGCGGCTCTGGCAGGCTTTCAGGGCACCGAGGTTGGCGGCAAGTTCCCGACCGACCCGGCGGTGCTGAACAAGGCACTCGACCTGCGCGGCATCAAGATTGCATCCCAGTGGTTCTCGAGCTTCCTGTGCTCGACCCCCTACGAGGAGAACGAAAAGGCATTTATCGAGCAGCTGGACTTCCTCGAGGCTGTCGGCGCAAGCCGCATCAATGTATGCGAGCTGACCCGCTGTCTGTTCGCAGAGGAGTGCTCGATGTTCGGTGACAACAAGCCGATCGCCACCAACGAAGAGTGGGATAAGCTGTGCGATGGCCTGAACAAGCTGGGCAAGATTGCTGCTGACCGCGGCTTCAAGCTGTGCTTCCATCACCATATGGCAACGGTTGTACAGACCTTCGAGGAAACCAAGCGCTTGATGGACAACACCGATCCGCGCTATGTTTACCTCTGCTTCGACACCGGCCACTTCACCTTCTCCAAGGAGGACGCCGTCAAGGCAGCCAAGGAGTTCGGCCCGCGTATCGGCCACGTTCACCTCAAGGACATCCGTCCCGACATGATGGAAAAGGCTTACGCCGAGGGCTTCAAGTTCCGCAAGGCGGTTCTGGAAGGCTGCTTCACCATTCCGGGTGACGGCTGCGTAGACTATCCGGGCGTATTCAAGGCACTGCATGACGCACACTACGAGGGCTGGTTCATCGTAGAGGCCGAGCAGGACCCGGCAAAGGCAAATCCGCTCGAGTATGCCAAGATGGCACGCGAGTATATCAAGAAAACTGCAGGTATCTGATAAGGAGGATTACAAATGGAGAAGATTCGTTTCGGTATCGTTGGTATCGGTATGATGGGCCGTATGCACGCCACCAGCCTGCAGCGTAATCCTCACGCAGAGGTTGTAGCGGTTTGCGCCCGCACCGAGAGCAAGGTTAAGGCATTCCAAGAGGAGTTCGGCGTACCGTACGGCTACACCAATGTAGACGAGCTGGTAAACAATCCTGAGGTTGACGCAATCGTTGTTGCAACCGGCGCAGATGCCCACAAGGCACCGTGTCTGGCAGCCTGCAAGGCCAAGAAGCATATCTTCTGTGAAAAGCCGCTGGCTAAGACCATCGAGGACTGCGAGGAGATCGAGAAGGCAGTTGCCGAGAACGGCAGCAAGTGCTTCACGGTTGGCTTCATGCGCCGCTTCGACCCGTCCTACGCAGAGGCGAAGGAGAAGATCCGCGCCGGTGCGATCGGCAAGCCGATCCTGTTCAAGGGCGTTTCGCTTGACCCGTCCAGCGTGCTTGAGGCACATCTGGAGGGCGTTAAGAAGGGTATTTACGTTCCGTGGTTCATCGAGATGGGCAGCCACGACACCGACCTTGCCCGCTGGTTCCTCGAGGGTGATCCGGTCGATTCCTTTGCAACCGGCGATGCTTATGTCTGCACCGGTCTGGCAGACTACAACGACTACGACAACGGTTTCTCGTTGACCAAGTTCGATAACAACACCACCGCTTACATTCAGGTAGGCCGCACCGCAACCTGCAGCCACGTTGAAAGCGAAATCGTCGGAACCAAGGGCACGCTGCGTGTCAACTCGGTACCGCGCAAGAATTACCTCTCGCAGTTCACCGAGAACGGCTTTGTGGAAGAGTGCCAGGAGAGCTTCCTTGCTCGCTGGGGCGAAGCGTTCCAGGCGGAGATCGACGACTTCGTTGACTGTGTACGCACCGGCCGCAAGCCGGAGACCACCGCACACGATGGTACGATGAGCCTGAAGTTCTGCCTGCAGCTGCATCAGGCCTATCTGGACGGCAAGAAGAAGTAAAGAAAAAATCACACGGTTCGGCGGTATCTGAAAAGTCAGCATCACGGCTTTTCAGATACGCCCATATAAAAGAAAAGGAGAACACATCATGAGCAAGAAAGAACTCGCTATTGGCGTACTGGGCGCAGGCGGCAACATCGGTCACACCCATTCTCAGAACATTGCAACCTATGTAGACGGCGCTCGTCTGGCTGCTGTTTACGATCTGAACACCGAGCGTGCCGAGGAGGTTGCTAAGACCTACGGCGCAAAGGTAATGGCAAGCGCAGAGGAGCTGATCGCTTCTCCCGAGATCGACGCAGTTGTTATCGCATCCTGGGACGGCACCCACGCTGATTTGGCTGTAAAGTGCATCGAAGCCGGCAAGCCGGTATTCTGCGAGAAGCCGCTGGCTACCACCCTTGAGGACGCAAAGAAGGTCGTAGAGGCTGAGAAGGCTTCCGGCAAGCGTCTGCTGCAGATCGGCTTCATGCGCCGCTTTGACCCGGACTACATCAAGATGAAGAAGATCCTCGACTCTGGCGAGCTGGGTGCTCCGCTGATGGCGCACTGCATCAGCCGTACCCGTAGCCATCCGAAGAACCACACCACCGAGCAGCACATCACCAACATTGCGATCCACGAGATCGACATCTGCCGCTGGCTGCTGGGTGAGAATCTGAACGAAGTTGCTGTTCGCTTCCCGCGTGCAACCTGCTTCGCAGAGGGCACCTGCCAGGACCCGCAGCTGGTACTCATGCAGTCTGACTCCGGCGTACTGATCGACGTTGAGGTTTCAGGCAACAGCTACTACGGCTACGAGATCCTGTGCGAGCTGGTTTGCGAGAAGGGCACCATCCGCCTGCCGGTAGCGGCAGAGCCGATCGTCCGCTCCTACCTGCAGTGCGGTCAGGCCATCCCGGAGGACTGGACCAACCGTTTCGTAGTTGCTTATCAGGAAGAGCTGCAGTACTGGGTAGATTACCTGCAGGGCAAGACCGACGTTCCGGGCCCGGGTGCCGAGGACGGCTACGAGGCCTGCAAGATCTCCGACGCGCTGATCAAGGCACAGACCACCGGTCAGTGGGAAAAGGTAGAGGCATAATCCCCCCGCAAATGGTATACAGCAGGGGCGGGAATAGGTGTGAAACCGCCCCTGTTGATATAAAGAAGGTCATATTACCCGGTAATATGATTCCAACAGACAACTTGTCTAACAGGAGGAAAGAAAGATGAAGAGAAGCAACCTTTTTAAGCGTTCCGCAGCAATGCTGCTGGCAGGACTGATGGCAGTTTCCATGAGTGCATGCGGCGGTAGCAGCGCATCCGGCAATGACTCCGGCGATTCCCAGGCAAGCAGCAGCGGTGACACCCATAAGCTGAGTGTAGTGCTCAAGACCACCTCTTCCGAATACTGGAGCTACGTTATCGCAGGCATCGAGCAGGCGGAAAAGGATCTCGGCAACGTAGAAGTTGACGTACGCGGTGCAAACAGCGATACCGACTTCGACGGTCAGCTGAACATGGTAGAGACCATCGTAAACGCAGATATGTGCGAAGCAATCGCAATCGCACCGCTGCAGGCAGACCAGATCGCAAATGCACTGACCGGTGCAAAGATTCCGGTTCTGGCGATCGACACCAATTTTGATCAGGCGGAAACCTTTATCGGCACGGCGCACGAGGACGCTGCATATCAGGGCGGCAAGTATGTAGCCGAGAAGATCGGTAAGGGCGGAAAGGTTGTTATTCTGGCGAATATCCAGGGCGAGTCCACATCTGAGGCTCGTGTAGCTGGTTACAAGAAGGCACTTGAAGAAGGAGGCTGCGAGATTATCTCCACGCAGTACACCGACGGCGTAGGCGACAAGGCTGTTACCGTAACCGATGGTGTTCTCCAGTCCTTCACAGACATCGATGCGATCGTATGCTGCGCAGACGATGTTGCGCTCGGCGCATCCCGTGCCATCAAGCAGGCAGGCCGTGACGGCGACGGCATCATCGTATGCGGCTTCGACGGCATCTCCTCCGGCGTACAGGCAGTTGTTGACGGCGAAATCTCCTGCACCGTTGCACAGGACCCGTACAACATGGGCTACCAGTGTGTTAAGAGCCTGCTCGACGTTGTAGAAGGCGAAAAGCTGGATGACTTCATCGATACCGGCTGTAAGGTTATTACTCCGGACAATGCTCAGGAGTATCTGGACAAGCTGAAGAGCCTGGTATAAGCATTATTTTCTGATCCCTCACTCTCACTCTCGCGCTTGGGAAAACGCTCCAATGTTCTTCCCATTCTTCATGTCATTTAAGACATACTCTCTAATATTTTTATTCTCTCTCTTTTAACTAACCCATAAGTTTTCTTCTCATATTGCTGGAAAAGCCGCTTGTGCGGCTTTTCCTATACCCCGATTCGGTTTGGCGAAAGGATATTTGACCAATGTATCAGATTTTGAAAAAGCAAACGCTGAACGCAAACACCAAGCTGATGGTGATCGAGGCACCGCACGTTGCCCGCAAGGCAGAGCCGGGTCAGTTCATCATCCTGCGTGTCAGCGCAGAAGGCGAGCGTATTCCGCTCACGATCGCAGATTTTGACCGCGAAAAGGGTTCCGTCACGATCATTTTCCAGGAGGTCGGCGCAACGACGATGGCGCTCGGCGCGCTGAACGAGGGCGACTGCCTGCATGATTTTGTCGGTCCGCTCGGCAAGGCGAGCGAGCTTGAGGGTCTCAAGAAGGTCGCTGTTGTCGGCGGCGGTCTGGGCTGCGCGATCGCATATCCGCAGGCCAAGAAGCTGCACGAAATGGGCGCTGAGGTTGACCTGATCGCCGGTTTCCGCAACAAGGACATCATCATCCTCGAGGACGAGATGAAGAACGCCTGCACCAACCTGCACATCGTCACCGACGACGGCTCGAACGGCCGCAAGGCACTGGTTACGCAGGTGCTCAAGGAGCTCATCGACGCGGGCAACCAGTACGATGCCGTTATCGCCATCGGCCCGATGATTATGATGAAGTTTGTCTGCGAGACCACTCGTCCGTACGGCATCAAGACCATCGTTTCCATGAACACCATCATGGTTGACGGTACCGGCATGTGCGGCGGCTGCCGTCTTACCGTTGGCGGCGAGACCAAGTTCGCCTGCGTTGACGGCCCGGATTTCGACGGTCACCTCGTTGATTTTGACAGTGCAATGCGCCGCGGTGCCATGTACAAGGCACAGGAGCGCGCGGCGGTAGAGCGCCGCGAAGAGCATTGCAATCTGTTCAAGAAGGAGGTCAAGTAATCATGCCGAATATGAATCCGAAGAAGTGTCCGATGCCCGAGCAGGCGCCGGACGTCCGCAATAAGAACTTTGAAGAGGTAACGCTCGGCTATACCGCTGAAATGGCGGTCGAGGAAGCACAGCGCTGCCTGAACTGCAAGAACAAGCCCTGCATGACCGGCTGCCCGGTACAGGTTAAGATTCCGGAGTTTATCGCTCTGGTTGCCGAGGGCAAGTTCCTCGAAGCGGCTGCCAAGATCAAGGAGACCTCCGCGCTGCCGGCTGTCTGCGGCCGTGTATGCCCGCAGGAGAGCCAGTGCGAGTGTCACTGTGTCCGCGGCATCAAGGGCGAGGCTGTAGCCATCGGCCGTCTGGAGCGCTTCGTTGCGGACTATGCGCGCGAAAACAGCACCGAGAAGGCTGTCAAGCCGGAATCCAACGGCCACAAGGTTGCCATCGTTGGTGCAGGCCCGGCCGGTCTGACCTGCGCAGGCGATCTGGCTCGTATGGGTTACGAGGTTACCGTTTTCGAGGCGCTGCACACCGCAGGCGGCGTTCTGATGTACGGCATTCCGGAGTTCCGTCTGCCCAAGGCTATCGTGCAGAAGGAAATCGACACGCTGAAGGATCTGGGCGTTGAGTTCATTCTCAACTTTGTTGTAGGCCGTTCCGAGACCATTGACGAGCTGTTCGGTGACGGTTACGAGGCAATTTTCGTTGGCTCCGGTGCCGGTCTGCCGACCTTTATCGGTGTTCCGGGCGAGAACGCAAACGGCGTTTACTCCGCAAACGAGTACCTGACCCGCATCAATCTGATGAAGGCGTACAAGGAAAACGCCGACACCCCGATCTACCACGCCAAGAAGGTCGCAGTAGTCGGCGGCGGCAACGTAGCCATGGACGCCGCCCGCTGTGCAAAGCGCATGGGCGCCGAGGAAGTTTACATCGTATACCGCCGTTCCGAAAAGGAGCTCCCGGCTCGTCTCGAGGAGATTCACCACGCGAAGGAAGAGGGCGTTGTGTTCAAGTTCCTGACCGCGCCGCTCGAGGTGCTGTCTGACGAGAACTTCAACGTCACCGGCCTCAAGTGCCAGCAGATGGAGCTGGGTGAGCCGGATGCGTCCGGCCGCCGCCGTCCGATTCCGGTCGAGGGCAGCGAGTTTGTGCTCGACCTTGACTGCGTCATCGCGGCAATCGGCACCAGCCCGAACCCGCTGATTCGTCACACGACTCCGGGTCTGGATACCAACCGCAAGGGCTGCATCGTGGCTGACGACGAGCACGGCATCACCTCCAAGGACGGCGTGTTCGCCGGCGGCGATGCTGTTACCGGCGCGGCTACCGTTATCCTCGCAATGGGCGCAGGCAAGCGCGCTGCGGCTGCGATGGACGAGTACATCAAGAATAAGAACAAGTAATTTCTGCTTGCTTATGCGAAAAAGAACCTGTCCTACGGCAGGTTCTTTTCTTATGCGTTAAAACAGGTCTAACATATTATCCAGATAAATTTCTTCTCTCACGCGCAGCTGATACGCCGGTTTTGTCATATAATACAGCAAAAACTCGAGGATCAGCGCGCTTCCCAATCCCCTGCCCTCGATCTTGAACTGCGAAAATCCCATTGGCAGATACGTCCGCAGAACATCATCAACGCCGATGAACCCCGGATTTTCCATCGCCTTGGAGAACCGATAGCCGCTCTGTGCATCCGGTGCTTTACACCGGTGCTCGCAGTCCTCGCCGAGATTTTTGCGGCTGACAACCTCGTAGCATTGCTTACGGTCACTGCACCCGAACCAGCAGCACTCATTGCACAAAAATTCTACCTTATCTTTGTGCACCTGCGACAAGGCGTTTAATTCCTCAAACCGTTTATTCAATCGAAAATCCGGCACGACATACCGAAATTCTTCCCTGTCCAGCTCGTGCCGGAAATCTTCAAAATCGGTCAGCACCTTGGTTGTGGACGACACGAGGTACAGCGCCGGATACCGCGTCCGCAGGTAGTCGGTCAGCAGCTCGGAATGCACGATTACGCCGTTCTGCACGCCGTTTGCCTGCGAAAACAGCTCGCAGAGTGCATTGCATTTGCGGTCGGACAGGTGTTCCTCGCGCAGAAGCGAATTGCTGAATGTCAGCCGCGCGGAAACGCCGTACTCCTGTGCCAGAGCCAGCGCTTCGCGTGCGCCGCACTCACCGAAACCCGCTCGTCCCCCTCCCCAGAGGCAGTCCGCCGGTGCGCCGTAAATGGACCCAATCTCACACCAGTCATAAAACCAGTCACGATTCGCGCGGTATAACGGCAGGAATGCACGGTAAAACTCGTAAAATTCAAACAATCCGGGCAGATGATAGTATGCTTTGGCTGACACGGCCGCTCGCCTCCTTTGCTCCGTATAGCATACCACAAAATGCCGGAATACGCAAAAGAACCTGTCGATTGACAGGTTCTTTTGAGACTGTCGCGAAACTACAGTTTCGCCGACAAGCAGGAACGGACCGTGGGCCGTTC
>OIWL01002349.1_pt1 | contig 16089 bp, 12 predicted proteins | sample 1587561 | NCBI WGS metagenome assembly OIWL01 (sample SAMEA3888903, study PRJEB22519) | human gut metagenome | biome: human gut; feature: human-associated habitat; material: faeces | place: Denmark | collected 2010 | reverse complement strand
GAATTCATGTTAACTTTCTCCCTTCAATGTTTGCGAATATAGTACCTTTTTCAAAATTTTCGCGGTATGGCGTCCTCCAAGGTTTCCGTCGATCTGTCCTGTCGACAGTTCCACCAGTGCGGTATGGTGATCCATCCAGCCATGCAGTGAAAAATGAAAACTTTTGTAAATGCGGCATTTTTTTAATGCCTTTCTTGCCGCTTCATCACAGGTATCGCAGATGAAGATCGGTGTAATATAAGAAGCCATATGTCCTGGGCCCACATGGATGCGCTCCATGGCCTCCGCCTGCACATGATCTCTCCACTGCTCGTAGAGCTCCAGTGTCAGATGCGGAATACTTAAAACATATAGAAATTCTTCATTGTCTGCCGACCACAGTTCTGCTTTTTTCGATATGACATACTGCCCCGAATGTTCAAAAAAATCACAGCGGGCTGTGATTGGGGTCTGGTCATCCTCGACCAATTGAATATTATAGCAGGAACTGAAGCTTCGCAACAGCCGCTCGATAGCTGCTTCTCTTGTATAATGCATTTCCAGTATCCATTCCAAAAATTAAATTTTTATAAAGTTTCTAAAAACTTTTTTCATTATAATACTCAATTGGTATTTTCGCAATACTTTTTAGGTTGTTTACAATACTTTTTTGATATTGATTTTCATCTTTGCATATTCATACAGTATTCTCAATGATTCTGCCTGCGCTCCCGCTTCTGTCAGATCTACCGTACACAGCACCTCTTCACACTGATCGACCAGTGCTTTTGCCCTGTTCAGGGATGCTTCATCCATCTCGCAGAACGCTTTCACACTGACTACTTCGGATGCCAGTGCTTTTGCTGCCGGGTAATCCAGGTCATTTTCCCATAAAATACCTGCCGCAAACGGAATTCCATCTCTCTGAAGCTTCCGAAATACTGCCGTACCGGTTCCATTTCCAGCCAGCACAAATACTTTCGGATCCCCCTCTACCTTCGGCAGCTCCAGATCACCCGTACGCTCTTCATAAGACCCAACTGTCATACCGTAGAGCTTCGGTATGTAGCCGTCTGTAAAAATCTCCTCCGGTGTGCCAAAACGATCCACCCGGTCTCCATGAACACAAGCGATCTTGTCAGAAATCCTTCCTGCCAGATCCAGCTCATGCAGAGACATGATGACAGACAGATGTCTGGTACGGGACATGTTCTGGATGATCGATAAAAATTCCAGCTTGTAGCGAATATCCAGAAAAGACGTAGGCTCATCCAACACAATGATATCCGGCTGCTGACATAGAGCTCTCGCCAGCATGACCCGCTGCTTCTGTCCATCACTGGTCTTGGAGAAATCCCGCTCCGCCAGTTCTTCAATATGCACCAGTTCCATGGATTCCTGTACGATAGCCCAGTCTTTCTCAGACAGGATGCCAAATTTTCCCGTATAAGGATAACGTCCTGTTGCCACTACATCCTTGCAGGTCATCATCTCCGGGCGCACTCGCTCCGTCAGCACCACTGACAGCTTCTGTGACAGTTCTTTGCCAGTCAGCTTTTCCATGGAGGATCCATCCAGACAGGCCACTCCGCCCAGTGGTTTTAACTGGCGGATAATGCTTTTTAAAATCGTCGTCTTTCCTGCTCCATTGGGTCCGATCAAGGTCATGATCTCACCTTTTTTCAGACAGAGCTCAATATCTTTGATCAGCGGAACGCCATGGTATCCAACTGTCAGTCCTTTGGTATAAAAATAAAACTCTTCCATGATTTATTCCGCCTTTTCTTTCTTCCGATGGATCATAATATAGATAACAACCGGAGCGCCAAATACTGCGGTTACAGTACTGATGGATAATTCCGTCGGTGCAAACAAGGTTCTTGCCAGCAGGTCGCAGAACAGACAGAAGGATGCTCCTCCCAGAAAACAGGCTGGAATCATCAGAATCGGCTTTGCTGTCTGGAACAGGCTCTTCACCAGATGCGGTACTGCAATTCCCACGAAAGAAACCGGTCCTGCAAACGCGGTAACACATGCGGACAGCACACTGGAAAGCATAACAAGAACTACACGAAACATCTGCACATTGAGTCCCATATTTTTCGCATAAGATTCTCCCATCTGATAAGCACTGATGGGCTTGGACAGAAGAAAGATCCCTACAGTGGTGATGCCAGTTACAATGGTCATCAACACCACATTTTCCCATGTGATACCGGAAAAGCTTCCCTTTGACCAGTTATGTAAATTCACGATATTGGCATCATCTGCAAAAGTCACTACAAAATCAGTAATTGCTGAACAGATATATCCGATCATAACACCACTGACGATCAGCATGGACATATTATCCATAACTCTGGACATAAGGATCACAAATCCCATACAGATCATAGCTCCCACAAATGCCGCCAGAATCATAACCCAGGAGCTTACGCTCCAGGTGTAACCTAAGGATGCTACCATAATCAGCGCTACCACCAGCTTGGCTCCCGAAGAAATTCCCAGCGTAAACGGACTGGCAATCGGGTTGTGGAAAAAGGTCTGAAGCAGATAACCAGACAGTGCCAGTGCTCCTCCCAGGATTGCTGCTGCCAGCGCACGTGGGAAACGGATTCCCATAACAATGTCTGAAAATGTCTCATCTGCTCCATGGCCGCTTAAGATCTTCGGAATCTCTGCCACCGGAATATTCACCGTTCCGATACATACATTCATGGCCAGAAAAATCACCAGCAGGATCAGCAGGATCAAAAATGCCACTCCATATCTGATACTTTCTCTTCCAGCATGTGCTGTTTTCTTTTGCCCGTTTGGCATCTTTATCTCCTGCCTTTCCTGTTTTATGCTCTAAGATGATCCAGAGATATTCGCATGTTACTGAATCAGTTCAACTTGTATAAATAGGTCAGTCCGCTCTCATCACCGGTCAGCATACCATGAATATCTGATGTGATCGTTCCCAGTTCCATGGTAGACTGATAGAGGTTTTTCGTGGTGCAATACACATTTCCATCCTGTACAGCCTTGAATTTTGCCAACAGCGGACTCTTGGCGATCAGGTCATCCACAGATGCCAGTTCACCATCAATGGTGCTGTTGTAGATGATGTAATCCGCATCTTTGGCTCCTGCATAGAACTCTTCCATCTGCATACTCAGAGTGGAAGCCGCATCATCCTCGTCGCCCAGATCCTTGAAAATGTAAGTACCTCCCGCCAGTTCGATCATCTTAGGCAGATAATCGGCACTCTTACGAACATTGGCTTCCCCGGTACTGGTAATATAGAAAAATGCCACTGTCTTTCCCGTCGGCTCTTCCTGGCTCACCGCCTCAAAGGCACCTGCCTCCGCTTCAAATGCCTGCTCTGCCTCTTCTTCATGACCTGTCAGCAGTCCATACAGCTTGACCCACTCGGTTCTTCCCAGCGGATTCTTCTCATAGCTGGAATAATCCACCATCACTGGAATGTTGAATTTCTCCAATTGCTCCTTAACTTCCGGTGTGTGATAGATCATGGTATTTTCAATAGCAAGTCCACAACCTTCTGACAGGATCTGCTCATAGTCCGGTGCAGAATATTTACCAGCATAGATGATATTTCCTGCTTCCATCTCCTGTTTTGCCGCTTCTATATACCATCCGTCTTCCTTCTGAGAGCTGAAACGAATGGAGTCCAATGCATCAATAGATACAAACATATCCATCACTGCCGATGCCACCAGATAAATATTGGTCAGCGGCTGCTTGAGCACTATAATATCCTTTGCAAGATCATCCGGTGCTTCTTTTCCTTCCGGAACGATCAGGTAACGACCATCATCTGCGACGGTGGCCAATGCATATCCATCATTATAATAGTCCACAGAAAACTCTTCTGCATATGTTAATTCCATACTGTGATCGTAGGTCAGCTCCGAACTGATATTGGTATCCTTCTCTTTTCCTGCACCTGATCCGCTTCCGCAGGCTGTCAGGGAAACTGCCATTACGACACTCAGCAGCATAGCTGTTATTTTCTTCTTCATACTTCTTTACTCTTTTTCTTCTTTGTAAGGATCACAACTACCACACCTGCTGCAACTACCACTGCAAGATATATGATCTGCTGTCCTGGTGCTGCCTGTTTGCCGCTGGTAATGGAGTCGGATGCAAATGTCAGGGTATATTCAATCTCATGAGGAACACTCATGGCGGTAGTGTCTGCGATCACATCCATAGGCTTATCCATAACAGTGACCGGAAGTTCAAATACAGAATTTCCATCTGTATTAATGGGGTCATAAGTAGTCTCTCCCACTTTCATATAGTCATAATGAGAACTACTCCATTCGATCTGTGCATATGCACATCCCTCTTTTACGACCAGAGTTGCCGGAGATGTGATGGTTGCACGACCACTTCCTCCTTCAAGAACTACATCGATCTTGTAAGTTCCATCGCTCATGTCCACTTTCATGGGCTGAGCTCCTGCCAGATCCACGCTGGCCAGGTCAGTCTGTTCTTCTGTACTCTCCGCCGCATAGCTTGTCATGGAAATACCTGTCACTCCTGTTACAAGCAGTGCTGCTGTCAGAATTCCTGTCAATTTCATCCAGATTTTTCTTTTCATCTTTGTCCTCTCTTTCCATAGCACAACGACCCGGGCAAATTGCCCGGGCCGTCCATGCGACAGATCTTTCATCACTGGCTTATTCTGCCTTCACCGGATTGGTCACGCTGACTTTGTGATCATACCAGGTTCCTTTTTCACCGATCAGTGCCACATCAAACTCTTTGTCCAGAGCCGGTACCGGAATATCAAATCCGTATACTTCCTCAGATTCTCCATCACTATAAGTAACGGTATCTGTAGTCGGCTCCAGAAGTTCTGCTCCATCCTTCTGTGCATCTTCTGCAAGACCCGGATAGAGGTTCACGATCTTCTTGGAGGCAAGTGACACATGAATGGTCATCTTGCCGTTCTCTACTGTCAGGACACCTTTTCCATCGTTTGCTTCATTTACATGAAACATTCCGCTGTCAGTGTTAAACTCCGCAGTGTAGACACCATCTTCCAACGGTGCTGCAGTCTCTTCTGCTTCCTCAGTTGTCGCTTCTGCTTCTTCTGTGTCAGCTTCCTTAGTCTCCTCTGCAGCATCAGCCTTCGTAGTATCTACTTCAGCAGTCTCTTCTGTCTCCTGTGCAGGCGCCTCAGTCTGTACGTCTTTGCTTCCACATCCTGTCATGATGGCACAGCTTAATGCTGCCACCCCCAGCAATGTAACGATCTTTCTTTTCATGTTCTGTCTCTTCCTCCCTGATCTCCTGTCACAAAACGGTCGATATTTCATATCAGTATACCGGAAGCCGCCCCTGTTGGCAAGGCCCTTTCTGCCCAAATTTCGCCTCTTCTCCCCGGTTTTTTCAGCGCTTTGCGTTAAAAGTACGACTTTGCCCTTTCCTGTGCTCCGAGGCGCGTCCATCCGGGGGCAGATTTCTTCCGTTTTCTCTTGTTTTCTGCGCAAAATCGAGTATACTGGTAGCAACCGGAAACGGCTGCTGCGGCCTGTGGGGGCCGCGCCAGAAAAAAGGAGTCACCATATGAAAACAGGGCTAGTATTAGAGGGCGGTGCCATGCGCGGGATGTTCACCGCAGGCGTCCTCGATGTTCTCATGGAGCACGGCCTCACCACCGACGGCACCATCGGGGTATCCGCCGGTGCAGTGTTCGGCTGCAACTTCAAGTCTCATCAGATCGGGCGCGTCATCCGCTACAACACCGAGTATTGCGACGACAAGCGATATGCCAGCTTCGGCAACCTGCTGCGCACCGGCAATCTCTATAGCGAGGATTTCTGCTACCACATCGTGCCGGAAAAACTCGACCCCTTCGACGAGGAGGCTTTCCGCGCCTCGCCGATGGACTTTTTCGTCGTCTGCACCGACCTTCGCACCGGCGAACCCATCTACCACAAGTGCCGCACCGGCGATGCCGAGGACGTGCGCTGGATGGAGGCCTCGGCGTCCATGCCGCTGGCCGCCAAGGCCGTCCGGATCGGCCACTATGCCCTTCTGGACGGCGGCGTAGCTGACTCCATCCCCGTCCGCTTCTTCGAGAGTCTGGGCTACAAGCGCAACATCATCATCCTGACCCAGCCCAAAGGCTTCGTAAAAAAGAAAAATCCCTTCCTGCCTGCCATCCGGGCGCGGTATCTGCGCTACCCTGCCTTCGTGGCGGCGGTGGCCGACCGCCACGAGCGGTACAACGAGACGCTCTCCTACATCGCCATGCAGGAATCCACCGGCAGAGACTTTGTCATCCGCCCGCCTATCCCGCTGGAGATCGGCGCTATGGAGCGCGACCCCGCCCAGCTGCGCCGGGTCTACGATACCGGCCGCGCCGTGGCGGAGAATCAGCTGGATAAGATCGAGGCTTTCCTGAATGAAGTGAAGGCGATGGAGGAGTAACCTCTCCTATAGAGCACTCGCCCGGCAAGACCTCTCAGTCGCTGACGCGACAGCTCCCCTTAGAAGGGGAGCCATTGGCAGGCCGGGCAGCTTTCATCTGGACGCCTGAAGTCCAATATAACGCAAAAGATAGTGCCCTGCTACAGAGGGTAGCAGCCTCGGAACGATGTTCCTTGTCAAGCTGCTGTGAACCTCTGTAGCAGGGCACTATTGTTTTTGATACAGATAAACTTTGCTCGTCCAGCGTGGGCTTTACCGGCACGCCAGTGGCTCTCCCTCTGGGAGAGCTGTCACCGAAGGTGACTGAGAGGGCTTACTGCGTATCCGTTTCCGAGATGGGCGTATCCAGCTCATCGGCGGGCGCGGAGGCGTCCACTGCTGCTTTTCCGCCCTTTTTCTCCTTGCGGGGCGCTTTCTCCTTTTCGGGCTTGCCGCCCTTGGGGCCGCGCTTGCTGCGAATGCGCTTTGCCAGCAGCAGGAGCAGCACCAGCAGGGCCGCGCCGCCGGCGCAGAACGCCCAGACGGGAAGTTTGCTGGGCACAAAGGCCACTTCCACTTCGGTGCCGGTGACGGTGAAGGTGGTGTAGCTGCCGAAGCTGCCCGTCTCCACTCGCTGCCAGCTGCCGTCGGCCTGCTTGACATAGACCTTGCCCTCGGCCTTGCCCGGGGTCAGGTAGCGGATCTGATGGGTCTCGTTGCCGTCGTCGGTGAACTCCAGCAGCCACTGCTCGGTGACGCCATGGACGTCGGCTGTGATGTCCTGCTGGGTGACCTGCACCGCGTTGGAGCCGCCGAAGAAGCCGTCCACATAGAAGACCGGGCGACCGTTCTCACGGGTCACGCTGCTGCCCAGCGCCGGGATGTAGGAGGTGTACTCCACATTCACTACGGTGTCGGTGTGGAGGGCATCCAGCACGGGGGTGCTCCACTCGGCGTAGTAGCCCTCCTTCTGGGGGATCTCCGGGTAGTCGGCCTCCGTGAAGGACGCGCCGTAGTCGAAGCTGATCTTCTTGATGGTGTGACCGTCAGCCTTGAAGACGAGGTTCAGCTTGCGGAAGGCCTTGGGCAGGCCCTCCTGCGCGAGCAGGGTCTCATAAGTGACCGGCTCGGCCTGACCGGCCCGGCTCAGGCGGTCGATGCCCTGCAGGTCGTCGGAGACGAAGAGGTTGCCCACGAAGCTGCCATCCTGACCGCCGGAGATGGCGCCCACATACTGCTGGCCTGCCAGCACCGAGACGAGGGCGCGGTTGTTGATGGCGATAAGACTGCCGTCGGTGAGGTCGCTGTCGCTGCCCTGACCCACGATGCCGCCGACATACTTCTCACCGCTGAGGGCGCATTTTGCCCAGTTGCTGCGGAGCTTTGCGCTGGCCGCACCAGCGATGCCGCCCACCTGATTGACGCCGGTGACGTCGCCGTAGGACTCGCAGGCCGTCACAAGGCCCAGCTCCTCCTGACCCACGATGCCGCCGACCATGTCCTTCTTGGCGGTGACGCTGCCCTCGTTGGTGTTGCCGATGAGGACGGCGCTGACGGTGTAGGAGGTGCGCAGGAGCGAGGTGCCCTCGTCCTTGTTGTCCTCCTCGGGGTCCAGCAGGTTCTCGACGCCCATGGTGCCGGCGATGCCGCCCACATTCATGTCGGCGTCGATGGTGCCCCGGTTGATGCTGTTCTCGATCTTGCCGTCGGACTGGGCAGCGATGAGGTCTTCGGACTCATCCTCATAGATGGTCTTGCTGCCCGGGTCGCTGATCTCCTGCACGGCGTCCAGCATCAGGTTGGACACGACGCTGACCTGTGCGGTCACAGCCCGCATCTTGGCGGTCAGCTGCTCGCTGGAAGCCCGCATGGTGCTGTTGATGTCCTCCATCTTATCGGTCAGGCCGCTGACCGCATCAAAGAGGGAGTCCTTGGTGTTGGTCAGCTCCGCCGAGGGACGGGGCACCTTGATGGAGTCCTGCTGGTTGAGCCAGTGGAGGATGTCGCGGGTCTGGCTCATCATATCGGTCAACCCGCCGAGGCCGTCCTGCAGCTGGCCCAGCGCCACAGAGGTATGGACCAGCGTTGCACTGGTGAGGGCGGCGTCTGTCTTGAGCAGGTCGATGGAGTCGCTCAGGTCGTCCATGCCATCGCTGAGCTTATCGGACGCATCTCTCAGCCTTTCGATGCCGCTCTTGATGTCGTCTGCGCCGTCCAGACCGCCGACCCAGTCCTTGATGCTGCCCATGATGTCGTCGGTGATGCTGCCCATCCCGGTCAGGGCGTCAGAGGTCTTGGTCAGGGCCGACGCCAGCTCGGGATGATCGGCGGCAGAGACGGCCTTAGCCGCACTGCCCACGATGCCGCCCATCTGGGTCGTGATGGTGGAGATGGTTCCGATGGCGCTGGCGATCTGAGAGGTCGCGCGGGCGATGTCACTGTCGTTGGACAGGAGGGATGCCGTCCGCAGCAGGCCCATGCCTGCGGTGACGGCCTTCATGGCCGGAGAGAGGCCGCTGCCCAGCGTAAAGACGCTGGCCACAGAGTTGGCCACCTTCAGCAGCTCGATGCCGGTCTTGAGGTTCTGATCGGACTTTGTATCCGGGGAGAGGGAGTCGTAGGCCGAGAGGATGCCGGAGATGGCCTGCGAAGCAGCGGTGTCGTCGCCGGTGTTGATGGATTCCAGCAGCTTCTTGATGCCGTTGGAGATACCATGCAGGCCGTCGCGGTTATCTGCGGCGGCGTCTGACACCTTATCCAGACTGTCGCTGGTCTTGGCAAGGGCGCGGGAGGCCATCAGCATCTCCGCAGCCATCTCGCGGATGGCCCACTTGAGGCTGCCGGTGGCTTCGGCGAGCTTGGTCATGGCGTCCTCGCCGGTGTCCATGACCGGCTCCAGCTTGGTGAGGGTATCGGCCAGCAAAGTAGAGGCACGGTCGATCTCGTCGGCCACCTCATCGCCGTAGTCGCTGGCCTGATCGTCCAGCTGGCGGGCCGTGGCAATAGCGGTATCCATCTGGCTGGTCATGGCGTTGAAGGAATTGGAGATGCTGGTGGTGGAGTTCTCGATGACGCCGGTGGTGTCGTCCACGAGGCCCCGCAGCACATCCAGCTCGGAGCGGAGGCGGCGGATGGTGTCCTTGGACAGGTCCAGCTCCCGGTAAGGCTCGGCCTGACCGGCGATGCCGCCCACGTCCTTGCGGCCCAGCACACGGCCCTGATTGACGCAGCCGGACACAAGGCCGTCGGTGCGGCCCACGATGCCGCCCACGTTGTAGCCGATGTGCTCATAGCCGATGGTGCCGGTGTTGACGCTGGTGAGGATCATGCCGGAGGAGCGGCCCGCGATGCCGCCGGTATCGGTGGCGACATTGGTGGTGGAGCTGCCGCTGTTGTCGGAGGAGTCGATGCTGGCCTTCCGACTGTTGATGTAATCCACCATTTTTGCCGTGAAGCCATCGGTATCCAGCGAGGCCTCCTGATACTCGGTGTTGATGCTGCCGACGTTCGTACAGCCGGTAATCGCGCCGAGGTTGTAGCCGGTGATGCCGCCGGTGGCAGACTTGCCGGTGACGATGGCCCGGGCGGTACAGTGGTCGATGGTGCCCTCGGCCTCGTTGCGGCCCACGATGCCGCCCACTTCGCTGTCGCCGGTGACGACGCCGGTGAACTGGCAGCTGATGAGGGTGCCGTGGTTGATGCCCACGATGCCGCCGGTGGTGGTGTCCTTGGTGTCCGAGACGGACACGACGCCCCGCACGCTCAGGGACTCGATGGAGCCTTTTTCCTCCACGATGCCGAAGAGGCCCGCCGGGGAGTACTCGCCCGACACCGTCAGGTCGGAGATGGTATGTCCGTTGCCCTTGAACTGTCCGCTGAAGGACGGGATGGGCGCCCAGAACATCCCCTCGAGGGAGAGGTCCTGCTGCAGGACGACGGTCTTGCCCACCGACCACTGATCGTAGGCACAGCTCTTGGCCAGCGAAAGCAGGTCCGAGACGCTGTTGATGTAAATGGTATCGCTGTCGTCAGACGCGAACACCGGCAGAGCGATGCTCAGCGTCAGCACAGCGGCCAGAAGCGCAGCCGTCAGGCGGCGCAGCAGCTTATTCTTTTTCATTCTGCACCTCCTGCGGTCTGTTGTCATCCAGTTCCTGCGCCACATTGCCCGAGATGACCGTCAGCTGGACGTCACCGTCCACGATGGCGTTCATCGTACCGGCCACAGAGCCGTGGATCTCGCCCTGCACGATGCCGTTGACCCGCATCCGGCCATTGCCGCTGCTGCGTGCCACCAGCTTGGGCACAGCGAAGCTCGTCTTATCGACGATTTTAGAGCCAACCAGCAGGATCTGGGGCAGGACGAAGAGGACGAGGAAGATGGAGATGACGGTGCCTCGGCCAAGGCACTGGCCGATGCCCACGATGCAGGCGTCGGAGGTCATCTGGCCGATAAGGGTGCCCGACACGGCCATGATCGTGCCGGAGGTCAGGATGGTGGGGAAGGCAAAGTTGATGGTCTCGATCATGGCCTGCTCGTGATCCATCTTGTCCTTCAGCTCGCTGAAGCGGGTACCGATGACGATGGCGTAGTCGATGTTCGCACCCATCTGGATGGAGCTGACGATCAGGTAGCCCATGAAGTAGAGGTTGGTGTGGGAGAAATAAGGGAAGGAGAAGTTGAGCCAGATGGCGCCCTGAATGACCACGATGAGCAGCAGGGGCATACCCACCGACTGGAAGGTGAACAGCAGCACCAGCAGGACGATGAAGATGGACACGACGCTGACGACGACGTTGTCGATGGCGAAGGACTTCTGGAAATCGTACTCGTTGGTGGCGTCACCGGCCATGTACAGCTCGCCGTCCGGGTAATACTTCCGGGCGATGGAGCGGATGGTATCGGTGAACTCATAGGTCGTCTGGCCGGCCTCCAGTGAGGGGCTGAGGTAGATGAGGACGCGGTTGTACTTGTCGCCCTGCAGCTGGGCCAGTGCGCTCTCCATCTTCTCCCGGGCCTCGTGGAGGTCGTCCAGTTCCTCCTGCGAGAGGGAGACGATGCCGGTATCGGCCTCGTCGCAGACGTAGAGGAACATATCCACAAGGGGCACCCGGTACGAGGCAAAGTTGCCGATGATCTGGCCGTACTCCTCGTTCTCGATGGCGTAGGCGGTGTAGACGAGCTGGGCGGCCTCGTAGTCGAGGTCGGCCATCTCAGAGAACTGGCGGGCGGTGAGCTTGTCTTCCAGCATATAGCCGTCCTGGGCCTCGATGTTGGACAGGCCCTGCGTGTGGTCGATCTCGTCGTAGCTTTCCAGCTCCTCCAGCATCTTTTTCTCGACGCTGTAGTCGTCATTCTTAGGGTAGACGAGGGCCACGAGGTTGGATTTCGTAAAATTCTCCTCGATCATCTGGTCCGCGATGAGGGATTCGTTCATCTTGGGCACCTTGATGACATCGTAGCCGTAGGCGTAGGGGCAGAGGCTCGAGAAGTGGTAGGCGATGAGGATGACCACCACGAAGATGGCGGGGACGATCTTGCGGGTACGCCATGCAAAGCGGCCCACGAAGGGGATGTCCGGCACGAAGTTCTTGTGCTTGGTCTTGTCCATGTAGGGGCCGAAGAGCATCAGCAGACCGGGCATGACCACGAACACCGAGATCATCGAGAAGAGGATGGCCTTGATGAGGCAGGTGGCCATATCCGCGCCGATCTTGAACTGCATGAACAGCATGGCCACCAGACCGCCGATGGTGGTCAGGGAGCTGGAGCTGATCTCCGGGATGCTCTTGCTCAGCGACTCGATGACAGCTTCCTTCAGCGGCATGGTCTGGTGCTCTTCTTTAAAGTGGTTGCAGAAGATGATGGCATAGTCCAGCGACAGGGCCAGCTGCAGGATGTTCGTCACCGAGTTGGAGACGAAGGAGATGGTGCCCAGTAGGAAGTTGGTGCCCATGTTCAGGATCATGCCCACCACGAAGGTGAGGATGAGGACGGGCACCTCGGCGTAAGTCTGGGAGGTGAAGATCAGCACCACCACAATGATGACGGCGACGTACACCATGATGACCCGCACCTCGGCATCAATGGTCTCCTGCTGGGTGTTGCCCAGCGAGGTGGAAACGTAGATGTCGTAGTCGGCCAGATACTCCTTCACCCGGTCGAGGGCCTCGAGGCACTGGTCATCCTCCTCGGGGTAGTCGAAGGTGATGGAGTAGAGGGCCGATACCGAGTCCTTATTATAGTGGTCTGTGGTGTCGTCGTAGTCCAGCATCTGGACGCCCTTCAGCTCGGTGAGCTGATCGGAAAGCGCGTCAGCCTCGTCGGGGGTGATGTTGGCCACCATGACGTCGGCAGAGCCGTAGGTCGTGAACTGATCCTCCATGATGTCCAGACCCAGACGTGTCTCTGAGGTCTTGGGCAGATAGGTGGTCATGTCCGTCTCGACCTTGACCCATTTCACCGCGAATACCGTGAAAATGGTCGCCAGAACGACGAACAGGAACACAAGGTTGCGGCGCTCTACGATCTGGCGCGCAAGCTTGTGCATAAAGTCTATCTGTGGTTTTTCGTGTTCGTTCAAAGCGTCTGACCTCCTTTACGATGGTTTGTCGGCAGTTTCATCCCCGGGGATGGGCTGCACAGTCGTCTCATAAGCAACCTCCGTCTAATACACAACTTTTGGTGATTTTGTTAAAATCTACACGGCAATATTTGTACAAATGATATAATAAAGCCCGACCTGTCAAAATGCAATCAACAAAGCCGCTCGAATGATAAAATTAACCCATTCTTTGCCGGGGCGAAGCTTGCCTCAGTGCCTGCGCCGCCTGCGCGGGCCTGCATTGACATAGCCGAACACCGTGCCGCATACGCCGCCGACGATATGCATGAAGTTGGCCACGTTGTCCCGCACAAAGATGATGTCATACACCTGCTGGCCCAGATAGAGCGCCGCCACCAGCAGCATGGTCACCGGGATGCCGCCGGAAAAGCCGGACAGGGACGCCAGCATGATGAGCATAAAGACGATGCCCGACGCCCCCAGCAGGGCCGTGCGGGGGAACAGAAGGCACTGCAATACGCCCGAGATGAGGGCCGTGAGCAGGATGCCCTTCAGAAGCGGCAGACTGCCGTACTTTTCCTCCATCGGCGGGCCGACCACCAGCAGCAGGAGCATATTGTTGATAAAGTGGTCCCAGCTGCCATGCCCCAGCACATGGCCGAAGAGCCGGAAATAGAACAGCGGGTCTTTCAGCGAGGAGCGGTAGACGCTGAACAGATGGGTGGTGGTCCAGCCGCCGGTGTACCGGCCCAGAAACAGTGCCCCCAGCGAGAGGAGGAAAAATGTCAGGATGACCGGCGAATTGTACTGGACTGCCAGCGTGAATTTAGGTCGTTTCGTGTCTGTATCCTTCTTTCCCAGCGGGCCGTCCGGGCCGCAAGCTGCGTGATGAAGCAATGATACCATAAGTTCCAAGGCTTTTCCAGATTTTTTCCGCCAGAGAAGCCGATTTTCCGACCATTCAGCCCCGGGTCTGCACCCAGTAGGCACCCATGCTCTGGCCGGGCTGGTCGGTGACTTCGTCCCGGAGGTAGTCTGCAAGGCCCACGGCCTCCGGCTGCCAGCTGCGGGCGGCCTCCACGGTGGGGTACTCCACCTCGGCGTACCAGAACTCCGTGGGCTGGCCCTCGTCCACATGGTTCACCTCCAGCACCGCGCCGTCGGGCAGCCGGTAGCTGCGGCGGAGCTTCGGGATGAGGGGCTTCGCAATGATCTTCGTCTCAAGGTCGCGGAAGAGCGCTTCGTCGATGTCCCGCTCGATCTCCTCCCGGGCCAGCCCGCCGCCCGACTTGAAGCAGAGGACATAGCTGTTCTTTCCGCCGGTGAGGGCCTCTTCCCGGATGCGGACGGTGGGCTGCACGCTGATGTAGCCCTGCCGCATGGCAAACTCCTCCTCCAGCACCAGCCCCTCCGGCCAGCCCGTCACCATCCATTTGCGCTCGATCTCCATGATGTTTTCCTTCCTTTCGGTGGTTTTTGTATTTATTCTAGCACACTTTTATGGTATTATAAATGGTGAGTTGGCCCTCTCAGTCTCGCATTCGCTCGCCAGCTCCCCCAAAGGGGGAGCCGTTGGCAGGCCGGGCAACTCTGAGCTGGACGTCCAAAGCCCAATATGCGCAAAAGGGCGGGCCTTGCTACAGAGGGCAGCGGCTTCGAAACAAGCGCACCTTGTCAAGCTGCCGCGAATCCAGACAGCAGGGCACTACTGTTTTCGAAACATCGTACTTTATTCGTCCAGTGCAGGCTTACCCGACACGCCAGTGGCTCCCCCTTTGGGGGAGCTGTCACGCCTGCGGCGTGACTGAGAGGGCTTCCATCGGGCGAGCACTCTTACAAAAAGGAGTTTCCATGAAATCAGACCGCACCTACCCCATTTATAAAGTAAATAAAAAAGCCGAGGCCAGCCTTGTGGGCGGACACCCGTGGGTGTACGAGAACGACATCCTCGCCTTCCCCGAGAGCGAGCCGGAGAACGGCACCCTCGCCGATGTGGTGAGCACCAAGGGTGCCTACCTCGGCACCGGCTTCGTCTCCCTCAAGAGCAAGATCCGCGTTCGTCTCATCTCCCGCAACGCCAACGATACCTTCGACGCCAGCTTCTGGCGGCGTCGGGTGGAGTATGCGTGGGCCTACCGTAAGACCGTCCTTGAGCCGGACGACCTCTCGGCCTGCCGGGTCATCTTTGGTGAGGCCGACCAGTTCCCGGGCCTGACCGTGGACCGCTTCAACAACATCCTCGTCACCCAGACCCTCAGCGTGGGGATGGAGAAGCTCAAGCCCCTCCTCTTCCCCCTCCTCGCCGAGGTGCTGCGGGCCGACGGCCAGACCATCGACGGCATCTACGAGCGGAACGATGAGGCTCTGCGCGCCAAGGAGGGCCTCGGGCAGAACAAGGGCTGGTTCGAGCTGCCGGGTGAGACGCACCCCGCCTCCACCCAGACCGAGATCTGCGAGAACGGCGTCTACTACCATGTCGATTTCGAGAACGGCCAGAAGACCGGTTTCTTCCTCGACCAGAAGTACAACCGCCGGGCCGTGGCACGCCTCGCCGCCGGACACACCGTGCTGGACTGCTTCACCCACACCGGCAGCTTCGCCCTCAACGCCGCCAGCGGCGGCGCGGCCCGGGTCACGGCGGCAGACATCAGCGCCGATGCCATCGCCATGGCCCAGCGGAACGCCGCACGCAACGGCCTGACCAACATGGACTTCCTCTGCGAGGACACCTTCGAGCTTCTGCCCCGCCTCGAGAAGGAGGGCCACCCCTACGACTTCATCATCCTCGACCCGCCTGCCTTCACCAAGGCACGCCGCACCGTGGAAAACGCCATGCGCGGCTACAAGGAGATCAACTACCGGGCCATGAAGCTCCTGCCCCGGGGCGGCTACCTCGCTACGGCCAGCTGCTCCCACTTCGCCACCGAGGAGCTGTTCATCAAGATGCTCCGCTCCGCCGCCAAGGATGCCCACCGCCAGCTGCGCCAGATCGAAGTCCGCCAGCAGGCCCCCGACCACCCCATCCTCTGGGGCGTGCCGGAGACGAATTATCTGAAGTTTTTCCTGTTTCAGGTGATCTAAAGCCTCTCCCTTTGGGAGAGGTGGCATTGCGGAG
>OIWL01002338.1_pt1 | contig 16143 bp, 7 predicted proteins | sample 1587561 | NCBI WGS metagenome assembly OIWL01 (sample SAMEA3888903, study PRJEB22519) | human gut metagenome | biome: human gut; feature: human-associated habitat; material: faeces | place: Denmark | collected 2010 | reverse complement strand
GCGCGATCTCCACCGGCGGTCCGGGCGCCCTGCTCTGGATGTGGATCTCCGCCTTCTTTGGTATGTCCACAGCTTTCGTTGAGGCGACACTCTCCCAGATCTTTAAGGAGAGAAAAGATGATGAGTATGTGGGCGGCCTGCCGTATTACGGAAGAAGACTCTTAAAGAATGCGGCATGGGCAGGAGCGGCGCTCAGTGTCCTCTACATTATCTATGCGTTCCTCTGCTTCCCGGCCCAGGGCTTCAACACGATCTCCGCGGTGGGAGCGATCGCGGGCGTATTTACGGGAACCGTCATCGAGACAAACTCCGCCCTGTACTGGATCTCCTTCGCGGTCCTCATCGCGGCGACGGCGGTCATCAGCTTTGGTGGAATCAAGAAGGTGACAAAGGTTACAGACCTCTTAGTTCCTGTGATGGCAGTGATCTATATCCTGACAGTCATTCTTCTCATCGTATTTAATATCCCGAGAATCCCGTGGTTCTTCGGAGCAGTCTTCTCCGAGGCATTCCGTCCGGAAGCAGTCTTCGGCGGAGCGTTCGGCATCGCATTAAGCCAGGGCATCAAGCGCGGCTTGATGTCAAATGAGGCAGGACAGGGAACCATCACGATGCCGGCAGCGGCAGCAGATGCGAACCATCCGTGTGATCAGGGCTGTGTCCAGGCACTCGGCGTATTCCTCGACACGATCGTGATCTGCACCCTGACAGGTTTTGTCGTTGTCATGGGAAGAATGTGGCTCACGGAGGACAGTGCGGCATGGTTTGAGCTCGGGAAACTTGACCGTTTCCTGACATCATGCGGCGCACTCACCGGAACCGGAACCATCTACCATCTTGTGACGATGCTCGTCAGCGTCTGCTTCGGATTGTTTGCGTTCACCTGCTTGGTAGGCTTTATGTCCTTCACGGAGATGTGCGCGAACCGGATCTCGACACGGCCTGCATTTATCAATACGATCCGTGTGCTCTGCCTTGTTGTCATTTCCTTCGGCGTCATCACAAATATTGCCGGCATGGATCTGAGTGCCCTCTGGGATCTCAGTGATTTTGCGAATATCCTCATGGTTTACTGCAACCTTCCGTTACAGTATATCGGATTCAAATATGTGCTTCGGGCGTGGGAACACTTTGAAAAGAATGACGGAACCGCGTTTACCTCGAAAGTTGCGGGGATCGATGTTCCGGCGTGGGATGAACACGCAGAGAAGAGAAAATAGAATATATAAAATATAGAAAGAATGCCGTCTGTTCACCTGGTAAAAAACGGTGACAGGCGGCATTTTGTCATGTCTCGTCTTCCTTTGCCTCCCAGAAATCCCTCTGGACAAACCGGCACACATTTTCCACATAATCAGCGATCGTGTAGTCATCGGCCAGCTCCAGGTAGGATTTTAGCGTTGTAAGGTAAAAACTTGACATAAACGAAACATAGAGCGGCATCGCGATCTTCAGGCGGTACCCTTTGCTTTCCCCGTGCCATCCGCTCTCAGCCAGGATTTCAGCGAGATCATGCTGGATCAGGAACATCAGGGACCCGTTTTTATTTACCTGGTAGATCTTCTGGTACTGGGCAAGGTTTTCCTGCGCCTGTGAGAGCAGGAACGTCAAAAAGATCCGCAGGGAGTTCATGTTCCTGAAATATAAAAGGTCCTCCACCGGACGAAGTCCTTCAATATACATTTTGATGCAGTAGTGGAGCAGATCGTACTTATCCTCAAAATACCGGTAGAAGGTAGAGCGGGAGACCATGGATACCCGGCAGATATCCGTCAGGGAAATCTTTTCAAACGGCATTTCCGCCAGCAGATCCAGAAGCGCTTTCATCAAAAGCAGGTAGGTTCTGCGGACAGAGACATGCTCTTCCTGTATAGGCAGCTTTAACATAAAGCACAAAACTCCTTTATCCATTCCAAATTGGACAAAAACACTCAAATTGTCTCATTTGGCACAATTTTTGAAAACTGGTTCTTGAGTATTTTAACATAAACATAGATAATATTGCAAGTAAAAGGAATGAAATAAAAAAGATCCTGCTGCAGGGTGTGCGAGAAAGAAAGGCAGCCGGAGCAGGAGAGGAAAAGCGGAGGCGATCGGATGATCAGAAAGAAAGATGTACGAAGAATGGCAGCAATCCTCTGCGTGATGACCGGAATGACCGGGATTCCCGCCTATGCGGCAGTTCCGGAGACGCTCGGAGCGAAGCCGGGTTGGAATCAGATTTCCGGAAATTGGTACTACCTTATGGGAAACGGTGCCTGGAACACAGATTTTATCGAGGATGAAAATACATGCTACACGTTCACAAAGGACGGGATCTTCTCCTATGCGAGGAAAAATCCGAACACGCGGGGCGGAGCGTACCCTGTTGATATGCTGGATCAGAAGGAACAGGAACTCTTTGATGAGATGAATGATGAGAAGAGCGACCTGTTTTTTGATGCTTATCCGGATGCCGAGGACGACTATGACAACGGGGATGTAGAGTTTTACGATGGGCAGGCGAGCTTTGTCCTGGACCAGACGTTAAATGAAATCGCAGAGAAACGGCTCTCTCTCGCAATGGAGAAGGGATATTCGAAGAGCAGAAATATGATCCCGGGCGAGGGAACGGTGAGCGATTACATAAAGAACGTACTTCCGGAGAGAAAGAGTGCGACATTTTTTGAGATGTACCTCTGGGGACCGGAGGAGACGTACGATCCGTATGATTCTGTCATGATCCGGATGCAGGAAAAGGCGGACCGGAAGAACGATAAAAAATATTCTCTGGAATACTACCGCAGAATGGGAATCGCCCATGAAAACAGAGACGGAAAAGACTACTATATGGTAGTTCTGGAGCGGTAAGAAAAAAGAAATGACCGGGCGGTCCCGCGCCAGATCCGCGGTGCAGGACCGGCTGCATTTCAGAATTGAAGGAGAGAGGACATGGGAGAGAAGTTAAAGAATGCGCTCCGCGGGCATAAGGAGAAGAAAAAGAGCCAGAGCGGCGGCTTTTCCTATATGCTTGCGTCGTTCATCATCCATAAACGCGCGTGGATCGAGACAGTCTTTGTGATCGGCTGTCTCTTATCACTTTTGACGATGAATTTCGTCAATGTAAACTATGACCTGACAAAATACCTTCCGGATACAGCGGAATCGGCGATCGGACTTGACGTCATGCGTGACAAGTTCGGTTATCCGGGAACTGCGCGGGTCATGGTGAAGGATGTCTCACTATATGAGGCGAAGCAATATAAAGATGAGATCGCAGAGATCGATGGCGTGGACCAGGTGCTGTGGTGCGACAGTTCCGTCAACATCTACGCCGGGGAAGATTTCATCAATGAGAGCGACATCAAGGATTACTATAAGGACAGAAACGCAGTCTTCGATATCACGTTTGTCGAGGAGAGCGATTCCAGCCGGACTTCCAACGCGATCAATGAGATGAAAAATCTTCTCGGCGACAAAGGCTGTTATGTCGGAATGGCGGTCCAGAACAAATCCATGACCGAGTCCATGGAGAGCGAGATGAGCAAGATCCTCGTGGTGGCCGTTGTCATGATCTTTGCAGTGCTTTCCGTGACGACGACGGCATGGACGGAACCGATATTATTCCTGTTGGTTATGGGTGTTGCGGTCCTCTTAAACAAAGGAACGAACATTTTTATCGGAACGGTCTCGTTCCTGACGGAAAACGTCTCGATCATATTGCAGCTGGCGACGTCCATGGACTACTCGATCTTCCTGCTTGATGCGTTCATGAATTACCGCAAACAGGGAATGAATGAGGAGGACGCGATCATCAACGCCGTTCAGGAGGCGATCAACTCGATCTTCGCCAGCAGCCTGACGACAGTCGTCGGCTTCCTCGCCCTTGTAACGATGAAGTTCTCGATCGGCTTTGACTTAGGTCTCGTCCTTGCGAAAGGTATCGTGTTCAGCCTTCTGACCGTCGTATTCTTCATGCCTGCAATGATCCTGAAGTTTGCGAAGCTCAATGAGAAGACGAAACACCGTTCCTTCATGCCGGATTTCCACGGCCTTGGAAAGGTGATCTACCGGATCCGCCCGATCGTGTTCGCGGTGATCGTCCTTGTGACGCCGCTTGCCTACACAGCGCAGGGATTAAACGACTTCCTCTACGGAAATGATTCCATGGGTGCATCGGAAGGAACCCAGGTCTATGAGGATGACCAGGAGATCACGAAGATCTTCGGACGAAGCAACATGCTGCTCGCCCTGTATCCGAACACTTCGGAGGTCAATGAGCGGGCGATGGCGAAGGAGATCAAGGATCTCTCCTATGTAAAGAGCGTGACGGCCCTGGCAGACACGCTGCCGGAGGGGATTCCGGAAGAGTTCCTTCCGAAGTCCACGGTGGAACTCTTACATAAAGGCGGCTACTGCCGGATGCTGATCTACACAAGAACAAAGACGGAGAGTACGGAGGCGTTCAAGGATTCCGATGCGATCCAGGAGATCGTAAAGAAATATTATCCGGATGGCAGCTATCTCGTCGGTGAGACGCCGTCGACCCAGGATATCAAGTCCTTCATCGTCAAGGACTATGAGAATGTAAATGTGCTGTCCCTTGCGGGCGTATTCCTCGTCGTTATGATGAGCTTCAAGTCGGCAGTCATGCCGATCCTCGTCATCATCCCGATCGAGGTGGCGATCTTCATCAACATGGCGATGCCGTATTTCCAGGGCGTTGAGATGGTGTACATGGGCTACATCATCGTCAGCAGTATCCAGCTGGGTGCGACGGTCGATTACTCGATCCTCTTAGCAAACAACTATCTGGCGAAGAGAAAGACGCTCTCGAAGAAAAAAGCTTGCGTGGAAGCGATCGCGGCGTCCTGTTCCTCGATCTTTACATCCGGTTCCATCATCACGCTGGCCGGATATATTGTATACATGATCTCGTCCACAACGGCGATCGCCGACCTTGGCCACCTGATCGGACGAGGCGGACTGTTCAGCCTTGTATTGGTACTGACAGTGCTTCCGCTGCTCCTGACCTTGTTTGACAACTTTATCGTCGGGGAGAAGCCGGCAGCGGCGCTTGCGAAACGTCTTCACCGCCGGGTGAAGAACCGGAGAGAAAAACGGAACGCGAAAAAAGGTGAGACGGAAGAAGATACAGAGGAAGGCGCGGATCCCTACGAGGACGATGAAAACGAAGCGGCGGCAGGTAGGGAGCCGGAGATGACAGATAGAGAAGGAATGGAGGAGAACGGTGATGAGACAGAAAAATAGAAAGATCATGGCAGCGGGAATGGCAGCTGTCACGCTCTGCACCAGCCTTGTTTCCACGCCGGTCTATGCGGCGGAGGCGTCTGTGAGCGTCGATGAATCGATGTACGTGAACCTGGATTACTATGGTTCTGTAGATAAGGTGAATGTTGTGAAAGGAGTGAGCTTAAACGGACTCACGAGCTTCACGGACTATGGAAATTATCTCGATGTCACAAATATGACCAACAATACGGCCCCGGAGATCGGAGACGGAAAAGTTACCTGGAATCTCCCGGCCGACACAAAGGGATATTTTTACTATAAAGGAGCGATCGACAAGGACACGGTGACACTTCCGTGGACGATGGATGTCTCCTACAAATTAAACGGAGTCCCGACGGATGCAGAGAAGCTCGCCGGAGCTTCCGGACTCGTGGAGGTCCATGTGACCGCGAAACCGAACGATGCGGCGAGAGATTATGATAAGAACAATATGCTGCTCGTTGTCGCGATGCTCGTCGATATGAGCAAATGCTACAGTGTCGAGGCGGAAGGCGCGCAGACGCAGAGTCTCGGTTCCCAGACCGCGATCATGTATACGGCGCTTCCGGGCGAGGACGGCGACTATACAATCCGGATCGGCTCTGACAAATTCGAGACATCCGGCGTCATCATGGCGATGGTCCCGGGAACTGTGAAAGACCTTGAGCATATCGTGGACTTAAAGGATGCGAAGGACACCTGGAAAGGTGCCGGAGACCAGTTATATGACAGCATGGACCAGCTGGCAGCTTCTTTGGAGAGCATGAGAAGCGGCGTCAACGAGCTGAAACAGGGATTAAACGAGGCGGAGAATGCGAGAGGCATCATCAGCGGTTCCAAAGATGAGATCCTGGACAGCAATGACCAGGCACTTGCATCCTTAAATGCCCTTTCCGAGCAGCTCGGAACGATCATCCCGTATATCCAGACGGCGAAGGATGCCTCCGAGGTTGCCCACAGCAGTCTGACGGATGTTGTCAATACGCTCGGAAATATGCAGGAACCGCTCCGGAAGCTTGATACGAGTCTTCGCGGTTTAAAGAGCAGCTCCGGAAGTGCGTCTGTGAGCGTTGATGACGTGGTATCAGCAGTCCAGCAGATCAAAAGGCTGGACACACAGCTCCAGAAGAGTATCGTGGACTTTATCAAAAATCTTGCATCATCCCAGGCATCCATGGAGGATGCGATTGCGGATTACTACGATGTTGAGGCAGGGGATGCGGATGAACAGGCACTTGCCGAGGCGGCTGCGGGAGCAGATACTTCCGCCGGTCACGCCGGTCTGCTGAATGCCCAGGAGCTGATCGGGATCTTAAAACAGAAGGAGAAAGCGCTCCGCCAGGTGGCTTCCTCCAGCAATGCCCTTGTGGCAGATACAGCAGATATGCTCGACAATGTATCCAATACGTCAAAATACCTGGCACAGACCACAGACCAGATGGACTATCTGATCGAGGATACGAAGGCTCTGAAGGATTCCCTGGACGTCTATTATCCGGATCTTCAGTCTGCGCTGGATGATTCCAAAGAGCTTGTGAACCGTACAACGGATGCGCTGAATAACAGCACGAACTCTCTGACACTTGTACAGAATACGGTCCGTGCGAGCTCTGACAGCCTTGATGCGGCGGCGAAGGATTCCATCAAGGGAAGTCTGAATGTCCTGAACAAGAGCCTGAATGTTCTCGACAGCACCAGCTCCATGAGAAAAGCCGGACGCACCATGAAGGATACGATGGACAATGAGTGGAGTGATCTTGAGGATGACACCAACTTCTTAAATATGGATCCGAGTGCGGAGAAGGTTTCCTTTACTTCCGATGAGAATGCGGAGCCGAATACCCTGCAGATCATCATGCGCACGGAGGAGATCAGCGTGGATGATGATGCAGAGCTTCTCGATGCAGAGACAGAGAAGGCAGCAGTCAATCCGCTTCAGAGAATGTGGAACATGCTTGTCCAGATGTGGAAGGCGATCGTTGAGATTTTTAAGAACAGGTAAATAAAGGATATGTGACAGATCTGTGCAGGAGGACGTGCGGCAAATTTATTTTGCCCTGTGCCGGAGCAGGGGAGACCCCGTACTCCGGAACCGTTTTTCTGCACATATTGACATATGGGAGAAAAATTTCCGGGAAGGAGAAGAAAAAGGATATGAAGAGATTCGGAAAGAAAGCCATCGTTTTTTTTCTTGCGGCGGTCTTTGCTGCTGCGGCAGTAGTTCCGGCTTTTGCTGCGGATAAGACGGCGGTTGGGAAGATCTATCTGACGATCGACGGTACGGTGGGCTTAAAGGATGACTCTGAGGACGTCACAGTGACGCCGTACGGCGATAATACGGACCGTTACTATGTGGATTCCATCTATATCGAAAACAACGACGGAAACGGCTATACGGAGTCCAATCCTCCGAAGGTCACGGTGACGTTATCGGTCGCGGATGAGGATTCTTGTTATTTTTCCGGGACGGCGTCGAAGGATTTCCGGCTCACGCTTTCGGATTCTGCGAAATCGGGTTATGGGAAGGCGGAGTATGTGAAGGCGGTGAAGAGGGATGACAGGAGCACGCTGGAGCTGACATTTCGTCTGACGCTCGATAAGAAGACGACCTCTTCAACGACGAGCACCATCAAGTCACCGGCAGGTGCTGCCTGGTCCCCGAATGCGTACGGGACGGGAACATGGCAGGCGGTCAGCGGGGCGAAGTATTACCAGCTCCGGCTTTTGAAGGATGGAAGTCTCACAGGGGATGAGTTTACGATCTATGGGACGGCTTATGATTTTTCGAGACTGATGGGAACGACGGGCTCCTACAGTTTTGAGGTCCGTGCGGTGAAGGCTTCGAACAATACGAAGAGTGCCTGGGTGCGTTCCGGGGAGATCGGATCGTATGCCTCCGGTTCCTGGAAGCAGAGTGCGGACGGCAGATGGTGGTGGGACTACGGTGACGGGACGTGGCCGGCGGCGAAGTGGCTGTATATCAACGGAAAGTGGTATTATTTCCAGGAGGACGGGTATATGGCGACGGGATGGATCACGTTGTACAATAAGTCTTATTATCTGGATCCGGTGAGTGGAGAGATGTACAGGAGCGAAAGGACGCCGGACGGGCTTTACGTGAATGAAAGCGGCGTGTATGTGCCGGGAATGTAATGTGAAACAGTTTTTTATGGATTTAACATGATCGACGCATAGAAAATGCCGTTTTTCCATGTAAAGCGCGCATCCCCATGATACCGCTCCGCGATCATGCGGATGGATTCTGTTCCGATTCCATATCCGGAGTGCTTGGTGGAGAGAAGCTTATCCCCGGACCAGTTCGGGCTTCCGGAGCTTGTATTGTCGGCGGTGATGGAAAGCATGGAGGAGCCGGTCTGGACCACATGGAGCCGGATGAAAGGCTGGATTTCCGCATCGATGCCTGCACACGCATCCACCGCATTCTCCAGCAGATTTCCGATCAGAACACAAAATTCCGTTTCCGGGATCACCGGCGGGTCATCCATCTGGATAGAGACCTGCATGGTGATCCCGTTTTTTTCTGCCTGTTCCGCGTAGAAGGAGAGGATCGCGTTGATGGCATAATTTTTACAGTAGGAGCGGATATCCTGAGGCTTGAACATCTTCTCATAGTCGCTCAGATAATCCTTCAGGGAAGCGAGATCCCCACGGTCGGCACAATCCCTGATGACAGTCAGGTGCTGCCGGAAATCATGCCTTGCCCGGCGGTTATCCTGAATTCTGGCGGTGAGAAGATTGTACTGGTCCGACTGGATCTTTAGAAGCTTTTCCATCGTTTCGGATTTTGCGGCGGCCTCTGCCTGATCCTTAAAGAACTGGAGCAGCAGGATCTGTGTGTGGCTGGTGAGGAACATGCAGACCAGAAGAAGGATTCTCGCGATAAGATGCGCCTGATTGAAGCTTCCGTCCCGGATATTGCCGGTCAGGAGAAAAATGATCATGGTTGTGGAAAACGGCAGGAGCCAGGCGGTTTTCCAGATCGCAGGAGCCTGTATTGCAGAGAGACTGTCCATGATCTCACTCAGCCGCTTCACCATAAAGCAGGCAGTGAGGAGTACGAGGATCAGTGTGATAATGCCGGACTGCCAGGTGTAGAATCCGCAGTTAAAAAACTTTTTGCAGATAAAAAAGGAGCAGGCGCGGATCACCATCAGGTAGTCCAGAACAAAGGTGTACTGGAACGTGATGATGCCGATATTCGTCTGAACCAGATAGTAGAGGAAGGCTCCAAAAATGGGGATCGCCAGATACTGCACATATACGGCGGGAAACCCCAAATATACCAGTATCGCGAAGATCGCCAGATAAATAGTTTCCGCAAAAACGGAGATCAGGATCGCTCTTTTTCCGGAGCAGCGAAGGTACGCATGAAGGGGCAGGTACGCGAACATATGGAACGGGTAGGTGCTGCAAAATTCATTAAAAAGAAGTTCTGTCATATTGACCTCCCCGGACCATGGAATAGGAATATTCGAGAAACTGTTCCCGGACTTCCTTATATTTTAAACGGCTGATCGGGATCTGGACTCCACTCTTTAAAAGAAAACGATCTTCCAGGAGCTTTTCCACATCTTCAAAGTTTACAAGGATTCCTTTGATGCAGTCAGAAAACCATGGGTACTGAAGCAGGAGTGCGGAGAAGTCTTTCTGACTCATGGAGACTGCCAGTTCCTGCCCATCTTTAAAATGCACAAGGACCTGCCGCCTTACATATTCGGTGTAAGAGACTTCATGGATCAGAAGCTGTGTCCTTCCGCAGGCAGTTGCAACCTCCACGGATCTGGACTGTTCTGCCGCCTGAAGTCCGCACCGGTCGAGGGCGGAAAAAACACCGTCCTTCCCAATCGGCTTCAGGAGATAAAAGGACGCGTTCACATTGTAGCTCTCCACGGCAAACTCCGGAGAGGTGGTGATAAAGATGATCCTGCAGTCATGGTCTGTCTGCCGAATCCGTTTTGCAGTCTCCATTCCGGTGATCCCGTCCATGTAGATGTCGAGAAAAATAAGGTGATATTTTCCGGCTGTAAAGGTGTCTAAAAAGGCCTCCCCACTGGAAAAAAGATCCATGGTCCGGCACTGGAGCCGATGCTGTTCCATATATGTATTGATCAATTCGACAAGCCGGTCGGAATCTGTTTTTAAATCATCAATGATCGCAATGTTCATATTTTGCCGCACCTCCGATGTAATAAGCTAAAGTTATTTTACCATGTTTTTGGGGAAAAGTGTGGAAGAATGTAAAAATCATGGTAAGCCTTTTGCAGTTAAAAAAATATCAATCTTTTACATCTTGTGTCGAAAAATGACATCTTGTGCAGGAAATCTTGACGATAATACGAGAATGGAAGAAAATTTAAGAAAAGCCGGATCAATTTGTGCAATGGCAATGGTAAGAAAATATCGATAAAGGGAGGACAGGCATATGAGAAAACGTCAGGAGATAAGGCGGATCGCAGCGTCGATTATGGCAGCGGTAATGATGGTGACCGCAGTGCCGTTTGGCGGAGCAGCATATGGAAATGAAGTACCCTGGGGGGGTATAGTAAACACTGAAGATACAGAGACGCTTACGGCATCGGATTCGAATGGTGAATATAAGAAGAATTCTGATTCCAATGCGGATGCGAAGATAGAGATGGAAGCAGCAAAAAAGAGGAGCAGATTGCGCTCTTTTGATGCGGAAACTATTATTACGGGATCTGGAAAAGAAAATGATCCCTATGTCATTAAAAGTCCTGAGGACTGGGTCAAGGTGATGACACAGGGAACGAGATATAATAAATATGGTAATCTACAGGGATATTTTGCATTAGGAGAAAATATTGATTTAAGTGAAGCTGGTGAGTGGCGTTCATCAAACTTAAGAGGAACGTTTGATGGACGTGGATATGAAATCAGTGGACTAAAACAGCCGTTATTCTATGTTGTGACCGGAACGGTAAAAAATCTTAAAGTGCAGGTCGAAATAGACAATGGGGAAAAAGAGACCGGTGCAATTGCAAGATATACGCAGGATAACGCAAGGATAACGAATTGCGCAGTAAGTGGAAATGTTGAAATAAGTGCCTGCAAACCGGTGGGAGGTATTGTTGGACAGTGCCAGGGAATAACATGTATAGAGAATTGTTTTGTTGATTTAAATGTAGCGAATACATATGAAGATGCAAAGAAGAATAATGTCCCCTTAGCGGGCGGACTGGTTGGAAGTGTCAGCTCTTACAACCAGTTGAATATTAAGAACTGCATAGCACTCGGAACAGTAAGTACGATCTGTGGGGAAGGCTGCGGAGGCCTGGTAGGAGGACATAGTAGAAGCGTTAACATTTCTCAATGCGTTGCATTGCAGGAAAAAGTTATAACAAATTTAGAATATCTTAGCTATGTAGGAAAGATATTTGGTAATTCATATGGCAGTGTTAATGGGACAGGCAATTATGCATATAATAACATGTCTGGAGGAGCAAAAGGGACTGGTAAATTCAACACAGTAGGACTTACAGGAGGTGTTTCGAAGGACACCTGTCTGACAAAGAAATTCTGGAAAGATACGATTGGCTTGAGTGGTGAAAGCTGGACAGTTGAGGATGGATCTCTTCCGGTGTTAAAGACATCTGGGATCGACCCGGCAAAAGAGCTCACAAGCGGAGAGCCGCCAATCTATCTGGCAAAAACAAATACAGTCCGTGGAACTGTGAAATCTGCAGATGAAACTGTAATTTCGGAAGCGACGATTATAGTTAAAAATGAAAATGGAACAGAGATCACTACGAATAGCGCGCCAGATGGAACATTTACGATTGAAGTTCCGGATGGCACTTATACGATTATCGTGAAAAAAGCGGGATATCTGACAGTGACCAACGAGGAGATTGGGATTCCGTCATCAGAGGACGTGACAATTGTGATGCAGGCAAATCCCGTTACACTTGGAGCCGACACGATCGTCAATGCAGAGTTTAAAACAACCGATTTAGAATCAACAATGGCATCGGATACGATTGAAATTTCCTATACTGGTACAGATGCGTTAGAGGTATCGGATCTTGCAGTGTCTTCGGAAGAGAAGGAATTAAAGGATTATTCTGGCGTGATCATTACAGAAATTGAAACACCAGAGATATCTGACACGTCGAATACAAGAAATGTGAAAATCAGCTTTGCAAAATCTCTGGATCTGGGATTTACAAATAAGAAAACGGCATACCTTTTTTACAAAAACAGTCTGGTCAGTGAAATCACACTGAAGAAAACAATCGGGAAAGTTCAGCTTCTAAAGCCGGCAAATGCAAAGTGGGATGATACGGTAAAAGGAAAAGCAGTATGGGATGCAGTTGAAAACGCATCGGGATATCAGGTACAGCTGTATAAAGGTGAAGTCCTGATAATTTCACAGCCTATTTCCGAGCAGTCTCAGACGAGCTATGACTTTACCTCTGAAATCAAGGAAACGGGAGACTATACATTTAAGGTAAAAGCGCTTGGAAATGAGACTTATGAAGAAAGTCTGGAGACAGAAAGCGAAACATATACTTTTACAGAGCAGAGCCTTCAGGATGTGAAGCTGGCAGCAGAAAATGCGCTGAAAGAGCTGGCTGTGACCAACGAGACAACTGAGGATGTAGTTCTTAAAACAGTTACAAATGTATGTACGAACGAGAAAATTAAAGCTGCATGGTCATCTGAACATGGTTTTACACTTGAGAGAGCGACAGATGGCGATGATCCAGGAACGGACGGTAAGATTCAGGGAAGGATCATTCTGACTTTAAACAAAACTGACGGGGCTTCTGAAACGCTGGAATTAGAAGTAGATCTCAAAATTCTGCCTAAATTTAAGGTGACATTTGAAGCCGGTAGTGAGACATTCACAGGAACAGCTCCGACACAGGAAAATGTGACGGAAGGAACTGTCATCAAGCTTCCCGAGAATTCATTTACCGTATACGGAAAGAACTTTATCGTATGGAGTGCCGGGGATGGAACACTGTATCAAAAAGACTCAGAATATACAATGCCGAGAGGGAATGTCACGTTCACAGCAATGTGGGAAGATGATGTATGGGATGGAACTAAAACGAAAAAACCGGATCAAGATACAGAGGGCTATTATCTGATCAGTACAGGTGCTGAGCTTGCCTATTTCCAAGATAAAGACCTTGGAAAAGCAAAATTGATGTGCGATATAAACCTTGGTGGTTATCCTTTCAAGGCAATAGAAAAAGTGTCAGAATTTGACGGTTGCGGTCATTCCATTAAGGGACTTAATATTGTCAGTGGAAGTTTAATTTATACAGGTTTATTCCAAATATTGACGAACAATAATATAAGCATCAGGAACCTGAATATTGAAAATGCAAAAATCACATATACTCTTAACGCGCCTTCCCCGGATATCGGAATTCTGGTGGGAAAAGTACATTCCGGAAAGCTCTCGATTGAGAATTGCTTTGTGAGTGGTGTAATTGAAGCAGGAGAAAAATATAAAACGGATGCAGGCGGTCTTATCGGGTATGTCACAGATGGATCAAATGTAACGATCCGTTCTTCTTATGCGAATGCCAGAATACAGAACGCCGGAAGTGATTCATTCGTGGGTGGATTTATTGGACTGGCGGGAGGAACCGGAATTGTAACGATTGAGAACTGCTATGCGATTCCCGATATTCAAACAGGAAAATATATAGGAGGATTTGCTGGAGCAGGAAATGGCACAGTCATCAGGAACAGCTATGCGGCAGGGGAGAGCCTTCCGACGGGAATCGTTGCAGGTGACACAAGTGGTCTTGCTGAAATGGGAACAATCCAAAACAGCGTCAGCATCTTCCCTGAAATGACATCCGTAAACAGAATCAGCAAGGGCGGAACACTTTCTGGAAACTATGGATTTGTGGGAACGACAGCGAGTGATAAATCCGGAAACATTCTGACACCAAAGACAGAGGATGTTGGTGAAAATCGGCCATACGGAGCAGATGCGCCGGAGACCTGGCTGAAATCAGAGGAGTTCTATCAGGATACTCTTAGATGGGACTTTAGAGACGTGTGGACCATGCCGTCTGCAGAGAGTGGTTACATGTTCCCTGTATTAAAAGAACAGAAAGAATCCATGATTCCAACCCTCTCTCTGGACATGGATCCGGCGGTTATCAGTGTCAGTCTGGATCAGCAGCAGGCGACTCTCTATCCGAGGGGAAGTCTGAAGCTTACAGCGAGGGTTGAAAGTAAGAATGGCGCATCAAGAGATGTAAAATGGGTCAGCAGCGATCCGACAGCCGTTCATGTGACAGATGATGGAACGGTGGCCGTCCACAAAGATGCAGCGGCTGTTACCTACAAAGTTACTGCAGTCAGCCAGTTTGACGAAAGCAAACAGGCGGACAGCGAGATTACTGTAGATAATCGTGAGCACACGGTCAGCATTACCCGTGAGGATACTAAAAACTCTCCAAATGCCGAGATCGGAGTATATTGGAGCAGAGAGGACGCAGAAGGTGCATCGAATGCGTCTCCGGTGGCAGAAGGCAAAGGAACAGCAGATTCCCTGATCACATTCCAGGCCAAGGCTGGTTCTGAGATATATCTGAAATTTAAGGACCTTGCAGAGAAAGATGTAGTAAACAAAATAGCGGTAACAGATAAAGATGGAAAAACATTTGAAGCAAAGTTGTGCAGCATAGATCCGTTTATCGGACATTTCACGATGCCGTGCGGTGATGTCAAAATTGAAGTAAAATACGCAACAGATATTACATATTACCAGTACACCTGGTTTGTCGGACAGGACTGGAGTACATGGGGAACGACAGCGACCTACACAACTACAAGCTGGGGAAACAGTCATAATGTCGGATCTCTTAAAATTACAAATATCATCAATGGTAAACTGTTTGATGATTTTGTTATCAAGGGAATATCCAGATATAAGGGAGCCCCGATCAGTCCGCAGGAAGTATCTGATAAAGCTTCTCTCACACAAAATGGAATGTACTATGTGGATCATTCAACAGAATATCCAACCCTGTACGTATATCTTGACGGACCTGGAATGATCTCCGTAAATATTAAGGTGAAGGATGATAAGAACGCGTCATATAACATTGTACAGAAATCAGGAAACAGCAGCTACTATACTTTGGATAAACCAACAGCCAAAGCTGGCGAAACGATCACAGCGACATTGACACCAGCTGGTGTTCAGTGGCTGAAAGACAATCCGACGGAAAATGCGGTATTTACCTACGAAGGTGGTTTACACGTTGTCCTGTTCCCGCCGAGATTTAAACAGCAGGCGGATGGAAGCTGGACTGCAGCTCTCACAATGCCCGCATGTGACATTGTGACGAATGTGATCTTCGGGGCGAAGAAAAAAGCTAAAATCGAGGGGACAGACAAAGAATTTACCTATGATGGAAATCTGCACCGAATCGATGAGGACATTCAGGCATCATGGGGCGAGTACGATATTTCTGAGGATCTGCGGAATCAGTATGAAGTGATATACAGCGGTATTAACGGAACCGATTATAACAGCAAAGTGGCACCGACAGACGCAGGAACCTACGAATGCACGGTAAAGATCAGCGACGATAATACGGATTATGAGTGTAACCCGATCACGCTGACACTTACGATCAAAAAAGCAGCAATGAAAACACCGGATACTCCGACAGCTGCAGGGATTGGAGCCAATACGATCACTTTAAATCCGCCGACAACATTTACGGATGGAACTCAGATTCCAGAGTTATGCGGCTTTGAATATCGCCTTGGAGACGGGGAATGGCAGGATTCTGCAGTGTTTGCGGGACTGCTTCCGGACACGGACTATCATTTCTATGTGAGAGTGAAGGA
>OIWL01002314.1_pt1 | contig 16284 bp, 15 predicted proteins | sample 1587561 | NCBI WGS metagenome assembly OIWL01 (sample SAMEA3888903, study PRJEB22519) | human gut metagenome | biome: human gut; feature: human-associated habitat; material: faeces | place: Denmark | collected 2010 | reverse complement strand
GGAACCACTTCTTCATCGGGGCCATGCCGCTGTTGATGAGCAGCAGGCTGGGGTCATCTTTCGGGACAAGCGGGAAGCTGTCGAGGCGCAGGTGGCCCTTGCCTTCAAAGAAGCTCAGGTACTTTTCGCGCAGTTCGTTCAAACCGGTCCATTGCATAACTGTATCTCTCCTCGTGGTTTTTCCGGCGTCCTCCTCCGGACGCAGTATTTTTATGACAGGCGAAAACAAAAACAGCCTCCGCCCCAACAAAGGGACGAAGGCTGTGTGAAAGCTCCGTGGTACCACCCAAATTGCAGGAGACTCTGTCCCCCTGCCGCTTTGTGCGCGGTAACGCTGCGCTGCGTCCGGCTTCTTTCGCCGGAAGCTCCGGGGCGGCTTGAAAAACCCTCTGCCGGAACGCCTTGCAGCCCGAAGCGGGCGTTCTCTCTGGGCGGCATCGTCTGTTTTTCTGACCCCATCGTTGCCATCTGTCATAATCTGTTTTTTCACACAAACGGGCAAATCTCCCCTTTGCGCTCAATTCAGATTATAGCATGGTTGCGGCATTTGTCAAGCCCCTCTCAGGCGCTTTCGCGCCAGCTCTTCCAAAGGGAGAGTCCTTGGCAGATCGGGCAGGCTGCGCGTTCCCTTACGGCACCCAGATGCGGTGCACTTCCACGATTTTGCCCTCCTGTACTACAAGGGTCGTATTGTACACCGTCCAGTTGTCCGGGTCTGCATTGATTGCAGCCGCCACAGCCTGCGCACCGGTCGTCTCCACCGCGTCGGCCTGCGGGTCAGCGGAGCTGTCTTTCAGCACCACATCGTCTGCCAGACTCAGTTCTGTTTCACCGACTTCATAGTAAACCGGATAGTCATCAAATGTTATGGTACGGTAATACTCCGAACCATCCATTAAAATCAGGTCCAGACCACCCTCCTGTTCTATTCCACCGTTGATCGTTACAGTATGATACGGATCGTTCTTCTCGATGCTGGTCACTTCATGCTGGTCACTTCCACTTCGGCATACTGATTTCCCGTCATATATTCTACGTGGAGCCGAATTTTATCGCCTACTTTCAGCGCATCGATGTCAGCTTTCTCGTAGGCATCATAGCTGTAGATTCGGGCTGTGACGGTTCCGTCCTTGACCTCAGAAGCAATATCCGCCGAAACGAATGTGATCGTGTCCGGTGTTTTCGTCACGTCTTCTATGGTAAAACTGCCGACAGGTTCCACAACGCCTTCTTCCTGCACACGGGACGAAGCGGGCACAGCACTGTTCGAAGCCGCCGGGCTGCTGGCCGTAGAAGCGGACGCCCCGCAGCCTGCCAGCCCTACGCCGACAGCCAGAGCCGCAGCAAGCATCCATACTTTATAATAGCATCTCATACGAACCCCTTCTTTCTGTGCATCCGATGATACACGCTTTTCACAAAAAAGGAACCCGGAATTTTTCCGTTCCGCTCGCTTGACGGAACGGCCCGGTTCCGCTACAATAAAAACGATTCAAAGACGCATTCTATTTCAAGATAGAGAGGAAAATTTCCGTGAAGATCGTAAAAGTAAAATGTCTTGCCCCCACCCGGCTCGACAATTATCTGATGCAGCAGTTCCCGGCGCTGAATCCGGGCCGCCTGAACAAAGCCCTGCGCGAGAACAAGATCAAGCTGAACGGCAAAAAGCAGCCGCTTTCCACCCGCGTGATGGCAGGCGACGAGATCAAGCTGTTCATTCTGGACGAGGTGCTGGACGCCGACAAGCGGGTGGAAGGCCCGGCCTGGAAGAACGCCCGCGGCCCGGCGCAGGTCATCTACGACTGCCCGCAGATTTTGGTGGTGAACAAGCCCGCCGGTCTGGCCGTGGACGGCCCGGAGGACGACACCCTGCTCAACCGCGCGCTGCTCTACCTCAACCAGCAGGGCGAGTATAAGGAGAACGACCTCTACACCCCCGCCCTCTGCCACCGGCTGGATACTGGCACCAGCGGTCTGGTCATCCTCGCAAAGACGCCGGAGGCGGAGCAGCTGTTTCTGGAGGTCATCAAGAACCGCGAGGTCAAAAAGACCTATCTCTGCGTCACCTTCGGCCGCCCTGTGCCGCCGGACGGCACCCTCGGCGGCTACCTGCTCAAGGACGCCGACCGCGGCATCGTCAAGATCGTGGAGGACAAGCAACCCGGTGCCAAGGATGTGGAGACCCAGTATGAGACCATCGCCGTCTCCGGCCGTCTGGCCCTGCTCAAGGTCCGGCTCATCACCGGCCGCACCCACCAGATCCGCGCCCACATGGCCAGCATCGGCTGCCCCATCCTCGGCGACAGCAAGTACGGCAACAATTCCGCCAACCGCGAACTGAAGCTGAAGTATCAGGCCCTCTGCGCCTGGGAGCTTGCCCTCCCCCGCTTCACCCAGCCCGACTTCGCCGACCTTTCCGGTAAAGTCTTCCGCGCCCCGAAACCGTGGTATTACCAGCAGGTGCTGGATGGGACGCTGAAATAAACTTGAACAGCAAAGCGGTATCTTCCTGTTTGGATGGAAGATGCCGCTTTTTCTTACTTATTTTCCCGAAAAGTATTCATCGCAGAACGCAAACCAGAGCTTTTCATAATCTCTATGTTTTACTTCAATCAGTTGATAAGGGGATACAATATTTCGCCTGATAGCTTCTGCCGCAAAATCTCTGACATAATCGTCCGCCTTTGTATAAAATCCATACACATTTTGGATTCCTTTTTCAGCCGCCACAAACAACCGGGTATGACCATCCACAGAAACATTGCGATCTTCCCACTTCACAAGCGGAATCACCAAATCGTCTTCTGTGTAAACAAAATCACTTACGGCTCGCTTCTTGATCTCATCCACATAAAATTGTGAAGGCTGAATTTTCGCTATGGAAATTCGCACCAATTCTACCGCAGGATATGTTTTCACAAGATTATTCGATTCATCCCAAAAGTTCGTAATATGCTCAGCGTAGAATCGAAAATTTTCTATTACACTCTCATAGAAATTTGGGTTCTTTCCTCTTATAATTGCATCTGTTTTTGATACAATTTCCACTTCATACGGTTCATCTCCAATAAGAAATGCTCCGTGTTGATTCAGAACTTTTTTCGAAAATCGAGAATCCGTATATGTATTTATTCGATTTACTCCGGGCATGTATTCTTCTTTTTTCATCGTCTTACATCTTTATCCCTTTTATAAAATCTTAAAGGGCCTTATCTTTCCGAATCTCGAACTCCATGCCGTGAATTTTTTCTTTCCGCACGACATCGTATTCGTAGCCCGGAAAATCCTTGCGAATCGTGATTGTATTCAGGCAGTCATAGCCTAATTTCCGATACAACCGGATGGCTGCTTCGTTGCGGGCTGCGGCTTCGATATAGAGTGAAACGGAATATTTCTTCACGATTTCTTCCAGCAACCGAATCGCTTCGCTGCCAAAGCCCTTGCCCTGCTGTTCCGGAACGATGAATAAATCTTCCAGCCAGTCGATTTTTCCACCACGACTTCCCAGATGTGCAAAACCAACATCGGTTTCATCACTTTGGATAAAAAACATCACATGTCCCGGTTTCGTCCAGTTGCAAAGGTCCTCACGGGCTTCTGCTTCGCTTTGATCGTAATGGCTGTGGGCCTTCCAGAAGCCTTGAATCAACGGGAGGATTCGGTTTTCTTCGTTTTTATACTGTTTTAGCGTAATCATAAGTAGATTCCTCTATTATTTCTGTTTTCCCCGCCTTTTGACCACCACCATTTTTATTCTATCATATCTCTCTGTCGTTCGCAACAAAAATGCGGCAGCGCCGCAAATCAACAAACCCCTGAAAAATCGGAAAGAGATCTTCACGCCGCAGGCGGGAATCTCCCGATTTTCAGGGGTTTGTCTACTTCTCTCCCTTTAGATGCGCACCATCTCGCGGGTGATCTCGCTGATGGAGTGTGCCCCGCACATCTGCATGGTATCAGCCAGTTCCCCGGCGATCTTGTCGATGTAGCACTTGACGCCCTCTTCGCCGCCGCCGTAGACCGCCGTGACGAAGGGACGGCAGATGAGCACACCGTCCGCGCCCAGAGCCAGTGCCTTGAAGACGTCCACGCCGGAGCGGATGCCGCCATCGACCAGAACTTTCACGCCGCTGCCCTTGAGGGCATCTGCGATCTCCGGCAGGACCTCTGCCGTCGCCGGGCACTGGTCCAGCACACGGCCGCCGTGGTTGGAAACGACGATGGCGGCCGCTCCGGCTTCCTTCGCCTTGAGCGCACCCTTGACGGTCATGACGCCCTTGACGATGAAGGGACGGCCCGCCAGTGCAACGATCTCCTTCAGCTCGGCCACGCTCTTGCTGCCCGCCGGAGGAGTCATGTTCTTCAGGAAGGGCAGACCGGCAGCATCCACATCCATGGCAACGGCAAAGCAGCCGCTGGCCTTGGCCTGGTTCATCTTGGCCTTGACCGTGTCGATGTTCCAGGGCTTGATGGTGGGCACACCACAGCCGCCTGCCGCGCCGATGGCCTGGGTGGCCATGGTCATGACGTCGGGGTTGGTGCCGTCGCCGGTAAAGGCGGCGATGCCGTTCTCCGCGCAGGCGCGAACCAGCACATCGTTATAGGTCATGTCGGTGTAGGCGTCCGAGTAGTGGAGGTTCACCGCGCCGACCGGGCCTGCGAAGAAGGGCAGGCGGAAGCTCTTGCCGAACAGCTCCACATGGGTGTCGGGGGTGCCGTTCTCGCACAGGGTGTCCATGTTGACCCGGATGTCGGCCCACTTATTATAATTGCGGATGGCCGTGTCACCCACGCCCTTGGCACCGGGGCCGGGGATCTGGTTTTTGCAGGCCACGCCGTTGCACACCGGGCAGGCCTTGCAATACTTGCCGATGTTCTGCCGAGCATTGCTCAAAACGTCTGAATAATTCATTGCGATCGTCCTCCTATTTACATTCCAATCCCTGCGGAATTTCCCATTCCGCGCACTCTCTGCCCTCATCATAGTCCCGTTTGGGGCTTGCGTCAAGAGGATTTATCGGGCAGCGGCATTTCCTTCAGAATTTCTTCTTCGAGCCTGTGTCATTTTTTGATTTTCTGAAATTTTTTCAAAAAAATCCTTGACAAAAGTGCTTCTTTCAGGTATTATAGTGGAGCGCTGAGGGCCACGGCCCGAAACGCTGAAAACCGAAGATGTGGAAAGATGGCTGAGTTGGTCTAAGGCGCACGACTGGAAATCGTGTAACGTGTCAAAAGCGTTCTGGGGTTCGAATCCCCATCTTTCCGCCAAAATGCCCGGAACCGATGGTTCCGGGTTTTTGTTTTATCGGTCAGCGGGCCTGCCCTCTTCGTCCGCTTCGCAGACAGTTCTCCCAAAGGGAGAGCCCCTGGCAGACCGGGCAATTCCCCGCTTTTTACAAAGGCAGCCGGACTCCGCGTTCGCGGCCAGCGGCTGCAAACAATGAGGCAGTTGAATATGCGTGTTGTGATCGCCATGCCGCGGATGAGCACCGACCCGGAGCCGACCGTGGCACAATCCAAATACATTGAAAGTCTGGCCCGCGCCGGAGCCGGGATGCGCTGGGTCGAGCTGAGCGACCCCGAACAGGCGGTGCAGGACGCCCTGACCTGCGACGGCCTGCTGCTGCCCGGCGGCGGCGACATGGACCCGAAGTTCTACGGGCAGGCGCGCATCCCCGCCTGCGGCGAGCCGAATCTTCTCCGCGATGCAGCCGAGCCGCTGCTGCTGCGCGCCTTTCTGGCCGCAGACAAACCGGTGCTGGGCATCTGCCGGGGCATCCAGGTCATGAATGCCGTGCTGGGCGGCGACCTGTATCAGGACATCAAGCCCTTCGAACATCTGCCGCACAACGACCACTGGGCCAAAGTCCACACCGTCACCGTCCGCCGGGGCACCCTGCTTTCCCGCATTTTGGGGCAGGACACCGTGCTCGTCAACAGCCAGCACCATCAGGCCGTGGACCGGGTCGCCCCCGGCTTCACCCTCGCCGCGCTGAGCGAGGACGGCATCGTGGAGGCCATCGAGAAGCCGGACGCAAGGTTCTGCCTCGGCGTCCAGTGGCACCCGGAATGGCTCAGCGACGCAGATCCCGCCATGCAGAGCCTGTTCGATGCGTTCGTGAACGCCTGCTCGAAATAAAGGAGGTTTTTCCATGACTGCTCCCAAAAGCAACAAGCGGGGCCGTGCCGCCCTCGTGGTGGTTCTCTGCCTGCTGGCACTCTGCCTGGCGGCAGGCGGCACGGTGTACGGCCTGCTGTCCCGCAAGGTCAAGGCCATTCAGGCCGGGGCGGACTTCGAGTTCCGCTACGCCGTTACCTCCACAGCCTCCCGGACGCCTGCGCTGTACGGGGTGCTGGAACAGGTCGGGGCCACACAGGGCACTGTCTCCGGCCAGTATGCGCCCGGCAGATTTCAGTTCACGCTGACCTCTCAGAAGAACAATTCCGCCTTCACGCGGGTGTACATCGACGCGAACGAGACGCTGTACGACGCCGGGCAGCTCTACACCTACCTGCGCGGAGAGATCGTGGCTGCGGCCCCGCTGGCCGGGCTGGTGCTGCCCAACTGGTCCATGGGCAGCTACATCTCCCAGACCCAGCTGGCTTCCCTGCTGGGCGTGGAACTTTCCGCCGTGGAGATGCAGGACATGACGAACCTGACACTGGGGCTTGGAGCCCTGCAAAAGGTCACACCAGCCGGGGCGCTGGACGGCTACACCTACTACCAGCTGCCCGCCGGGGAGACCGGCCTCACCTGCATCGTCGGCCTGCCGCTGAAGGAATTGTTCTCCGGCACGACGCCGCTCCACATCCTGCTGACCATCCCCGAACACGAAGTGCGCATCTCGCTCAGCGGCACCGTCACCGCCGCTGAGACTGCCGTGGTGGCCCCCACCTCCCGGATGAGCGACACCGATGTGGACAACTTCGTCCAGCTCCGTCAGGCGCTGGAAAAATTTGCAGAAGTACTTCAGAAAGCCGCCTCTTAAACAGCAAGAGCTGCTGCACCCGCCGTGCAGCAGCTCTTGCTTTCTTTTTTATCGGTCCAGGATGCGGCCGTCGATGGAGAAGGTCACCACCTGCCAGGGAATGAACTTGCCGCTGTTCTTCAGGGCCGTCACGGCAGCGTGTTCGAGACCGCCGCAGCAGGGCACCTCCATGCGCAGCACCGTCACGCTCCGGATGTCGTTCTGGGAGAGGATGGCCGTCAGCTTCTCGCTGTACTCCACGGCGTCCAGCTTGGGGCACCCGATGAGGGTGATCCTGCCCTGCATGAACTCCTGATGGATGTTTGCATAGGCGTAGGCCGTGCAGTCTGCCGCGATGAGCAGCTTTGCCCCGTTGAAGTAGGGCGCGTTCACGGGCACGAGCTTGATCTGGCAGGGCCACTGGCCCAGCTGGGAGGGCATCGCGGCGCCTGCCGCAGGGGCCGGGGCCGGTTTGCGGTCGAACTGGTGCATCTGGTGGCCGGGGCAGCCAGAGTGTGCCGGGGCAGCAGCGGCAGCGGCCTTTTTCTGCTTGTTCTCCAGCACGGCCTGCTCGTCATACGCCGCAGCCTCGCGCTCTTCAAAGGTGATGGCACCGGTGGGGCAGCCGGGCAGGCAGTCGCCAAAGCCGTCGCAGTAATCGTCCCGCATGAGTTTAGCCTTGCCGTTGACCAGGCCGATGGCCCCTTCGTGGCAGGCCGTGACACACGCACCGCAGCCATTGCACTTTTCCTCGTCTATGTGAATGATTTTTCGAATCATAAGGGAATCCTCCTTGCTTTTTCTGTGCACAGTATACTATAATGACAGCAAAGATTCGGTTGTTGTAACCACAAAGAGGGATTTTTATGGATTATCACTCGATTTTTCTGTTTCAGGGCCTGACCGAGGCCGACATCGACCAGATGGAGCACGACCGCTGCCTGCGGCGGAAAGCCTTTGCCCGCCGCCAAACCATCTTCCACACCGGCGACACCGTGCATGAGATCGGCATCGTGCTGCGGGGTACCGTCCACATCGAAAGCATCGACCTCTGGGGCAGCAAAAGCATCCTCAGCGAGGTGGGCGAGGGGCAGGCCTTTGCCGAGACCTATGCGTTCTGCGGGGAGCCGCTGATGGTGGACGTCCTCGCGGCGGCAGACTGCGAAGTACTGTTTCTGGACACGGCTGCCCTTTCCCGCCCCCACGCCGAGCACAGCTGGCAGGACCGCCTGCTGCGGAATCTGCTCCGTGTCTCCATGAAAAAGAACCTTGCCCTCTCCCGCCGCATCCTCTGCACCGCCCCCAAGACCGTGCGGGGGCGGCTGCTGACCTACCTGTCCGGCCAGGCCGTTCAGGCGGGCGGCATGGAGTTCGACCTCCCCTTCAACCGCCAGCAGCTGGCCGACTACCTCAACCTTGACCGCAGCGCCCTCTCCAAAGAGCTGTGCCGGATGCGGGACGAAGGGCTGCTCACCTTCCGCAAAAACCACTTCGTGCTCCGGCAGCTGCCGGAGCTGCTGTGAGTGCCAGGTACAGAAAAACGCGCAGAGCCGCTTCCCCACTTCGGGAAACACGCTCTGCGCGTTTGTTTGATGTTCGGTCTTACTGGCCCATGTCCGCGTGTTCCTGAAGCCACTTGCCGCCTTCGCCCTTGCCGGTCACCTGGCTGTAGGTCACGTTCGTAAGCTCTTTGATCATCGCATCTTTTTCTTCTTTGTACTCTTTTTCCGCAGCATCTGCAATGCTCTGGTCGTAACCATTTTCCCGCAGGTATTGGCGCAGCTCCGTGACGATCTCCTTGAACTCCTTGTCGCATTCGCTCTGCAGTTTGGTCAATTCCATCGTCTTCCCCAGCACGATGGAGACCTTCAACGCCAGATTCCGTTCTTCTACGGGGTGCTCCATATATTCACTGTACGCACTGCTTGCGGTCTGATACAGTTTTTTGCTGCTGCGTTTTTGCAGGTTCCGGAGCCGCCGCACATACGCATTGACCTTTGCATCCGTGGTCTCCGTTGTATGCGAGCTGCCAGACGAGGCCGATGTCGAAGACGACGCCGCATGAGACGACGCATGAGACGAAGCGGCCGAATGCGAGGACGACGACGCATGGGACGAAGCCGCCGAATGCGCTGCGGACTTCGAAGAAGCGGCGTGGCTCGAAGCCGCCGAATGCGCTGCGGGCTTCGAGGAAGCAGCTGCTTCGGACGAGGACGCACTTGCGTCCCCGCTCTCTGCGCTGCTGTCCGCTTCCTCCGAGGATGCGTCCGGCTCCTCTTCCGGCTGCGGCTCCGGCTCACTGGTGGAGGCTGCGGCACTGGCCGCACTGGACGCCGGCGCTTCTGCCTGCTCTTCCGAGCTGCTGGCTGCAGCGCTGGCCACAGCCTCGTCGGTGGGGTCTGCGTTCGCGATGTGCAGTGCGAGCGGCACCGCTGCAATGAGAAGCAGCGCAACGGCTGCGATCAACTGTTTTGTGTGTTTCTGCATCTTCTATCAGACGCTCCCTTCCCCTGAAATTTCCCGCAGGAAGCTGCAAAGTGTCTCAAGCATACCATTTTGCACCCCGGAACACAACCCCTAAATCGTGAAATTTCTGTTTGATTTTCGTTTCAGGCCGGTCCGCGAGGGTTCCCGGACGCAGCGTTCAAAGGCTCTGCCGCCAAAGTGCAGCCAAAAAGAACCGCCGTCTGCTCAAACGAATCCAAAAGCAGACGGCGGATTTCAAACGAGAAAAGAGAGGGACAGTTTTCAGGGGGTCAACGGGCCAGCAGGATGGCTGCGGTCACTTCTTTTGCGTCCGTGCTCAGGTCAAAGTCGCCACCGTCCTGCAGGGCGAAGCGGATCTCGTACACCTTCTGCGCGCGGAGACGACCGGAGGCATTTTCCAGCGACCAGCTGCCCGTAAAGGCGTGATACTGCCCGTCGGTGCCCTTGGCGTAGAGCTTGTAGTCGGAGGCCTTGCCGGTCAGGCCGTTGACCCGGATGGCGGCAATGGTCTGGGGGTGGAGGTTATCAAAGGTGACGGTGTGCAGCCAGGTCGCCGGGGTGCCCTGCCCGCCTGCTGCGGCAAATTCTGCCGCCGAAACGACGGTGCGGCGGGTCTTATCCAGGTCCACCTTGCGGTAGGGCATCTCCGGCAGGTAGACGAAGCGGTCCTGCAGACGGAGCAGCTCCTTGTAGCCGGTGGGGCAGTACAGCTTGTTGCCGTCCCGCCCGGCATACATGCCGATGGCCATGTTGTTGTAGCCGTACAGCGACGCGACGTCCACGGTGAGGGCGGTCCTGCCCGTCTCAAAATCCAGCACGATGTACTGCCACATGCCGCTGTCCACATCCTGCACGAAGCCGTAAATATAACCGGTGGCCGTGGAGAGCTTCATCATGGAGGTGTCGCTGAGGTCGTCGCGGCACCAGATGCTCTTCATGGTCCAGCCGTCGTCGGTCCGGATGGTATCCACCCGCTCGATGCCGGGCATGATCATGCTGTTGCCCTTCATCAGCCAGTTGCGATCGTAGATGTTCTCGTAGCTCTGGATGGAGGAATCGTTGTCGGGTTTGGCGAGGTTCGGGCTGCCGGCGCCGAACCAGTTGCAGACGATGGTGCTGATGGTGCCGGTGCCGTGGTCGTAGACGATGGCGGAGTTTTCCACCGAGACCGGCATATTGGCGGGCAGCTCGTCGATGACGGGCAGACTGGCCACGATGGCACCGGTGTGGATATCCAGCGCCAGCAGGCTCACGGTGTCCAGATTGTCGGTGAAGAAGACCAGGTCCCGGCTGAGGGAGGGCGAGCAGCCGCTGCCCCAGGCCAGGCCGCCGCCGGTGGTGGCGTCGCCCTCATGGCTGTCCTTGGCACCCACGCTGTTGTAGCCGGTGTGCCAGACGACCTCCACACCGTTGTTGGCCCGCAGCAGGTAGCAGGCCAGGTTCGTCAGGATGACCGCGCCCTCCTTGCAGGCGGCGATGCCGTTTTCGGCACCTTCCCCGGCGATGGGCGCATAGACGTGGACTTCGTGGTCGAGGTCGGCCGTGCCGCCCGCCAGGATGGCCTCGATGGCGGCATGGGAGACATAGCCCATCGCGCCCTGCTGGCCCCGACTGGGGTAGATGCGGAAACCGCCCGTCACGAACCAGAGGTTGCCCTCGTAGTCAAAGACGACGGAAAGGAGCTTCTGGTCCAGCGTTCTGCCCAGCACCTTTTCGGCTGCGGCCTTGATGTCGATGTCCAGCACCTTTTCGAACACCGGCAGCGGGGTGCCGTTCTCATCGGCGGGGCGGAGCATCAGGACGTGGTTGTGGCTGGTGGGGCAGACGATGAGGTTCCGCCCGTCCACGAACGAATAGGAGCTCTGGATGACATACCCGCCGCCGTCGTGCTTGGTGGGCGAGAAGAAGCCCCGCGTGGTCACCTCTTCCGCATCCAGGTCCCGGATGGCGAGGCCGCCCAGGAACGGGCTGATGGGGTTGTCGAAATTGTCAAAGAAGATGGCCGGAGAGGCATTGGGGTTGACCTTTTCCATCGCTACATTGACTTCCGGGCAGATGCCGATGGGCAGCACGGCATCCGTAGAGTCGGTGTTGTAGCAGTCGTGGTGGATGTTGGACTCGCTGAAGCCCATAAAGGGGTTGGCATCCACGACCTTGGCGGTCAGAGGCTTGGGCGGAAGGGCGTTCTCCGCCTTGCTGCTCAGCAGCCCGGTCAACAGGCTGTTGGTCTCCTCCGCATGGGCGGCAGGTGCAAGGCCGCAGGCCAGCAGGGTGAATGCAGATGCGCTGAGAAAGCTGCGTCGTGTCATTTTCATCGTGTCGATCCTCCAATTTTCCATTGATGCGTTGTCGATTCGTTATAAATTCAGGAGCACATTGGCTCGGAAAACGTTGTTCTTCGTTTCTACGGTCAAATCGCCGTTGTACTTGCGGACGGCGGTCTCGATGGAGACCAGCCCGATGCCGATCCCCTCGTGCTTGGTGGAGTGCAGGATGCCGCTCTGCTTTTTCAGCACACCGTCGTAACGGTTCTCCACCACGATGCCCAGCATGGCAGGGCTGAGCATCCGGACCATCACCCGGATCTGCCGCTGGTCCGGCGTCAGCTTCCGGCTGGCATCGAGCGCATTTTCCAGCAGGTTGCCCAGGATCATGCACAGGTCGGCTTCCGGCATGGGCAGCAGAACGGGCAGCTCCAGCTTCCATTCGATGGGCACCCCCTTCTGCCGGGCCTCGTGGTCGTAGTGGCCTGCCAGCGCATCCACTGCGGGGTTGGCGCACAGGGTGGGGCGGGCCTCGCTGAGCTCGCTCTCGTACTGGCTGAGGTAGTGTTTCAGCTCGTCCAGCTGCCCGGCCTCGGTCAGGCCGGAGATGACGTGCAGGTGCTGGCGGAAATCATGCCGCAGGCGGCGGGTCTGCTCCATGTATTCTCGCAGCTCCATATAACGGCGGGATTCCACGCCCAGCAGCTGGTTTTCCCGGTCCAGCTGGGTGTTCCGGGTGTACTCCTGCGCCACCCGGTACATCTCGTACAGCAGCAGGAAGATGCCCAGCAGCGAGATGGACACCGCCAGCACCGCAATGATCATGATCCGGTTGAGCAGGACAACCGATGGGTCCAGCGGGACGCAGAAGATGAGGAAGGCCGCATAGATGGCCGGCAGCGGCCACGCCGACTGCCAGAACGCTTCGCCGTGATATTCCTGCAAGAGCCATGCGCTCCACCGGACGGCTGTGAAATGGAAGAGGACGCTCAGCACCGCCGAGAGCCCCAGCGCCAGCAGCGCCGTAGAGACCAGATTGGCCTCCTGCTGGTTGCCGGTCTCGGCGCGGGCGTTCAGCACCACAGCCATCAGCGAACAGACCGCCAGCATGACAGCGGAGATCGAGAACAGGAAGGCCGTCTGGCCGACGGTCACTCCCTCCGTCCGCCATCGCAGCAGCCGGAACGAGACGATGAGGATGGGGAGCAGGAAAACGTTGCTGGGCAGTTCAAAGATCGTGCACAGCGCTGCACACCCAAGGCACAGCGCCGTGAGGGCACCGCCCGCGATCCAGTAGGTCGTTTTGGGGGCCTTCAGGTGATCCCGCAGCGGGGCCAGGCAGAGATAGGCCCCCGGATACAACAATGCAAATTCGAGAAAGTAGCGTCCGAACAACACAGCATCCACGGCGTTTTTCTCCTCTCAGAACTCCCGCTGCATGTGGCGGAATTGATATTGTGTGAATTGCGCAAACAGGCTGTTTTTATCCTTCAGGCGGACGGGCAGCCGGGCACCGTCCAGCATCTCGATGCAGTCGCCCTCGAACCGCAGCACCTTATCCATGTTCAGCAGCAGGCCCCGGTTGCAGACAAGGAAGTTCTCCTGTGTCTTCAGCTGCTGCTCCACCTGTGCAAAGGTGGCAGCGGCCCGGCATTCGCCGTCGTCGGTCACGATTCGGACGAAGTGGTTCTGGGATTCCGCATACAGGATCTTATTCAGCGGCAGTTGCACGGTCTGGCGGGCGATACGCACCTCCAGCTCCGGCTCCTGGCGGCAGAGCACCCGCCGCAGTTCGGCGGTCACCTGCCGGATCTTTTCCTCTTTATACGGCTTGAGCAGATAATCGAACGGATGCACCGGAAAGGCTTCCCACACGTATTCCGGCGACGAGGTCACAAAGACGATGAGGAGATGCGGGTCTTTTTCCCGCAGCTGCCGGGCCGTCCCGATGCCGTTCGTGCCCTCCATGCAGATATCCAGGAACACCACGGCATACGGCCCGGCGGCGGCTCTGTGCAAAAATGCGTCGCCGCTCTCGTACAGGTCGCAGACGACAGGATCTCCCCATGCCTGCCGCAGCAGCCGCTCCAGCTGCTGGGCTTCAAACTTCTGGTCTTCAACGATCGCGATCCGCAGCTCCATCGCTACGCTCCCCCCTTGCAACTTGATTGTACCACATTTTTCCGCCCCCTGCACCTGCCTTTCACGCGCGAAACACCCCCTTTCACGCAGAATTGCCCCATCTGCGCCGCCAAAGCGTATCGAAAAGCACCGAATCCGCCTGGTCTGCCCGGTTCCTGCCGCTTTCTCTATAATCTGTACTTTTTGTTCCTTTTTTTACATTTTTTCAAAAAAGGATTGACAGCGCGAAACCGGCATGATAAGATAACATTCGATTTTGAGAGACAAAGCATGTCGGAGTCTTTTCAAAGCAATTTACCTGGGACCGCCCATCGGGGCTAAGGCCATACGGACAGCCGGGTCCACTGCCGACCGGCGGCATCGCCGCCATTATTGATCGAGTTAAGAGCTCGAATTTTATAAGTTGGTTCCTTTACAGCCATGAAATTGCGCACCCGTTGCGCAGACTTGTGAAACGGTCAATAAGAGTAGTAAAAGTGTAATTGCTATATAGACTCTCCTCATCCCGTCTTTTGGATCCTGCACACCGTCCGGCTCCGGCTCGCCGCCGGGGGCTTTGTGCGCACATTCAAACGCTTTTTGCAAAGCGCAGGTCTGCACCTTTGGGTGTTGGTCCTGCGCTTTTTTGTTTGTCAGGGGATCAGGGACGGAGGAAAAGAACATGAGTGAGAACCGTACACGGTTCCGGCTGGACCAGCGCCGGGCACCCATCTACGAAGCGCTGGAACAGTTCCGGCAGATGCGTGTGGTGCCCTTTGACGTGCCGGGCCACAAGCGCGGCCGGGGCAACCCGGAGCTGACCGCCTTTCTGGGCCAGCAGTGCGTGGGCGTGGATGTGAACAGCATGAAACCGCTGGACAACCTCTGCCACCCGGTATCGGTCATCCGGGAGGCCGAAGAACTGGCCGCCGACGCCTTTGGCGCGGCCCACGCCTTTTTGATGGTGGGCGGCACCACCAGCTCGGTGCAGAGCATGGTGCTGACCGCCTGCAAGCGGGGCGATGAGATCATCCTGCCCCGCAACGTGCACCGCAGCGTGCTGAACGCGCTGGTGCTCTGCGGCGCTGTACCCGTTTACGTGAACCCGGAGGTGGACAAGCGCCTGGGCATCTCGCTGGGCATGAAGCGGGAGCAGGTGGAAAAGGCCATCCGGGAGCACCCCAACGCCGTGGCCGTTCTGGTGAACAACCCCACCTACTACGGCATTTGCAGCGACCTGCGCGCCATCGTCAAGATGGCCCATGACGCCGGGATGCTCTGCCTGGCGGACGAAGCCCACGGCACCCACTTCTACTTTGGCGGTGGGCTGCCGGTCTCGGCCATGGCCGCAGGGGCCGACATGGCCTCCGTTTCGATGCACAAGAGCGGCGGCAGCCTGACCCAGTCGAGCCTGCTGCTCATCGGGCCGAACGTCCACCCCGGCTATGTGCGGCAGATCATCAACCTGACCCAGACCACCTCCGGCAGCTATCTGCTGATGTCCAGCCTGGACATCTCCCGCCGCAATCTGGCCCAGCGGGGGCGGCAGGTCTTCCACCAGGTGGCCGACATCGCCGAGTATGCCCGCGAGGAGATCAACGCGGTGGGCGGCTACTACGCCTTCGGCAAGGAGCTGTGCAACGGCAACTCAGTCTTCGACTTCGACACCACCAAGCTCAGCGTCCACACGCTGGACATCGGCCTGGCGGGCATCGAGGTCTATGATATCCTCCGCGATGAGTACGACATCCAGATCGAGTTCGGCGACATCGGCAACATCCTGGCCTACCTTTCCATCGGCGACCGCCCGCAGGAAGTGGAGCGGCTGGTCAGCGCACTGGCCGAGATCAAGCGCCGCTACCGCACCGACGGCACCGGCCTGCTCAGCCAGGAATACATCGACCCTGTGGTGGCCACCAGCCCGCAGGAGGCCTTCTATGCGCCCAAAAAGAGCCTGCCCCTGCGCGAGACCGTGGGCATGGTCTGCAGCGAGTTCGTCATGTGCTACCCGCCGGGCATCCCCATTCTGGCCCCCGGCGAGCGCATCACGAAGGAGATCCTGAACTACATCGAGTACGCCAAGGCCAAGGGCTGCAGTATGACCGGCCCGGAAGACCCCGACATTTTACACCTGAACGTTCTGGCCTGAGGAGGAAAACATGGAATTTTGGTTTTCGGAATTTCACACCCCGGATGTGAAACACAGCATCCGGGTGAATAAACAGCTCTACTCCAAGCAGAGCGACTATCAGCGCATCGACATCTTCGAGACCCCGGAGTTCGGCCGGGTGCTCACGCTGGACGGCAACGTCATGCTGACCGAGCGGGATGAGTTCATCTACGATGAGATGATCGTCCATGTGCCCATGGCCGTGCACAAGGAGGCCAGGGACATCCTCGTCATCGGCGCAGGCGACGGCGGCGTGGTGCGGGAGCTGACCCGC
>OIWL01002312.1_pt1 | contig 16300 bp, 7 predicted proteins | sample 1587561 | NCBI WGS metagenome assembly OIWL01 (sample SAMEA3888903, study PRJEB22519) | human gut metagenome | biome: human gut; feature: human-associated habitat; material: faeces | place: Denmark | collected 2010 | reverse complement strand
GCTATCACCCCGACCGACGATTTCGATTTCAACCAGTTCGACGAAGTTAAAGAGCTGAACGAAAAGGCTGAGCCTTCTGTCCTGCTTGGTTTCACTCTCGACACCACCTCCATCGCTGATGAACTGGCAAACTGCATCCAGATTGCAGAGCGTTACAAGGGCGAGCTGCTGACCGGTACTGCTGATCCCGAAGTCATGGTTCCCCAGATGATGAAAGAACTGCGCGCTGCCGGCTTTGACAAGATCGTTGCTGAGGCACAGAGCCAGGTTGACGCTTTCATGGCTACCAATAAGTAATCTTTAAAAGTCCAAATACTATCCCTGCTGGCAGGAAAACCTTCGGGAGCGGGACGCTGAGTTCCCGCTCCCGATTTATTTTAAGTACACAAGGAGAATCAAGTATGGCTAAAATCATCGGCAGCGCACTGCCCAATATTCCGTGGCAGGAACCGCCTGCAAACACCCGCACCCCTTTCTGGCGCTATGATGCAAACCCCATCATCGGTCGTGACGGCAACGCCCGTTCCAACAGCGTGTTCAACAGCGCCGTTGTGCCTTTCAAGGATGGCTTTGCCGGCGTATTCCGCTGCGACAGCCTGTCCATCAGCATGGATATTTTCGCAGGCTTCAGCAAGGACGGTCTGCACTGGGATATTGAGGATACCCCGATTCATCTGGTAGGGGACGACCCGGAGGTCACAACCCGTGAATACCGCTATGACCCCCGTGTATGCTATATGGACGGCAAATACTATGTGACCTGGTGCAACGGCTACCACGGACCCACCATCGGCATTGCATGGACGGATGACTTCAAGACATTCCACCAGTTGGAAAATGCCTTCCTGCCGTACAACCGTAACGGTGTCCTTTTCCCGCGCAAGATTCAGGGGCGCTACATGATGATGAGCCGCCCGAGCGATACCGGGCATACCCCCTTCGGCGATATTTTTGTCAGCCAGAGCGAAGATATGATTTACTGGGGACGCCACCGCTTTATGATGGGTGCTGTAAAAGGCGATGAATCTGCATGGCAGAGCATGAAAATTGGCCCCGGCCCCATCCCCATTGAAACCGATGAGGGCTGGCTGCTGATTTACCATGGTGTTATCAACACCTGCAACGGCTATGTATACCGCATTGGTGCTGCTCTGCTGGATATTGACGAGCCGTGGAAGGTAAAATACCGCGGCAAGGATTACCTGCTGGCTCCTCATGAGCTGTATGAGTGTGTAGGCGACGTGCCGAACGTGACCTTCCCCTGCGCCACCTTGACGGATGCCGCGACCAGTCGTATTGCGATGTACTACGGCTGTGCCGATACCGTGACCGGTCTGGCGTTCACCACGGTGGATCGTGTATTGGACTATATCAAGAAGAACTCTTTCTGATGTTAAAGGGGCAAAGAGATGCCACAGGATAACATTTTGCTGATACCACGATTTCGGTGTAGATACGTTCCACTAACGCAAACAAAAATGCAAAAAACAGCCAGCTTTGAATTGCTGGAAGCCTCGTTATGAGGGAAAGGAAAGACCTATGCGCACCATTGATTTTCTTGACAAGCGCGTCACAGGTATCTGCAATGAGCTGAAAAAGCTTTCTGTAAAACAGAAGTTTGAAACGAGCGACTGGCTCATAAAGCCGGGCAACTTCCTGCGCCCGGAAGATGCCGATGCAGACCCTGCACCGTTTGAACCCTTTGACAGCCGCACCATGCATTGGTACGGACCGGACAAGCATTACTGGTTCCGCGCGGATGTGGCTGTGCCGCAGGAAATGGACGGAAAACCGCTGTGGATGCACGTCTGCACCCAGATTGATGAGTGGGACGATGCCAAAAACCCGCAGTTCCTGCTGTTTGTGGACGGCAAGGTGACACAGGGCGTGGATATGAACCACCGCGACATCCTGCTGGACCGCTGCGCCAAGGGCGGTCAAAAGTACCGTCTGGAATTGCAGTCCTACACCGGAACCCTGCATACCGAATTCAACCTGATTGTAGACCTGCGGGAAATCGACCCCGAAATCGAGGGTCTTTACTACGATATGGTTGTGCCGCTGGAGGCTTTTCCCCGGTTGGAAGAGGACGGCAAAGCCCGCCGCGATCTGGAAAACGTGCTGAACGAGGCTGTCAATCTGATCGACCTGCGCACACCTTATAACGAGAGCTTCTATCAAAGCATTGCTGCTGCCCGCCGGTATCTGGCAAAAGCACTTTATACCGACCTTGCCGGTCATGAGGAAGTCATTGCAAGCTGCATTGGTCACACGCACATTGACGTGGCATGGTGGTGGACTGTTGCACAGACCCGGGAAAAAGTGTGCCGCAGTTTTGCAACTGTGCTGAAACTGATGGACGAATACCCCAACTACAAGTTTATGTCCAGCCAGCCGCAGCTGTATTACTTCCTGAAGCAGCGCTACCCCGAGCTGTATGAGCAGATCAAACAGCGCGTGGCGGAGGGACGCTGGGAACCCGAAGGCGGTATGTGGGTTGAGGCGGACTGCAACCTGACCAGCGGCGAAAGCCTGGTGCGTCAGTTCCTGTACGGCAAGCGTTTCTTCAAGGAAGAGTTCGGTGTGGACAACCGCATCCTCTGGCTGCCGGACGTATTCGGCTATTCGGGCGCACTGCCGCAGATTATGGCAAAGTGCGGCATTGATTATTTCATGACCACAAAACTGGCGTGGAACCAGTTCAACAAAATGCCTTACGACACCTTCAAGTGGCGCGGCATTGACGGCACCGAAATCCTGACCCACCTTGTCACAACGCTGGGGGTCGGTCAGAGCGAGAATGACTTCTTCACGACTTACAACGGCATCCTGCATCCCGATGCGCTGATCGGCGGCTGGCACCGCTACCAGCAGAAGGACATCAACAATGATATCCTGATTTCCTACGGTTACGGTGACGGCGGCGGCGGTCCGACCCGCGCCATGCTGGAAACCTCCACCCGTATGGAAAAGGGCATCGAGGGACTGCCCAAAGTGCGTCAGGCATTTGCACGCACCTACTTTGATGAGCTGGCTGAGCGTGTGAAGGACAACCGCCGCCTGCCCACATGGGAAGGTGAACTCTACTTTGAGTATCACCGCGGCACATACACCTCCATGGCGCGCAACAAGCGTTCCAACCGTAAGATTGAGTTGCACATGATGGACTTGGAACTGCTCAGCCTGCTGGCACAAGCCAAGGTCGCATACCCAGAGGCAGAAATCGACAAGCTGTGGCATGGAATCCTCATCAATCAGTTCCATGATATTCTGCCCGGTTCCTCCATCCACGAAGTATACGAAGTCACCAAAAAAGAGTATGCCGAGATGGAAGCCGAAATCACGGCACTGCGCGAGGAGCGCCTGGATGCACTGACCCCCGCCGGGGAAGGCGTTACCGTGTACAACACTACCGGCTTTGTCCGCAGCGATGTGGTTGAACTGGGTGATTGCAAGGCAGAGGCTTTGCAGGACGAAGCCGGCAATATTTATCCCGTACAAAAAACAGCCGATGGTGCCGTGGCGTTCCTGAACAACCTGCCTGCCAAGGGCAGCAAAACGTTTGTGGTCGTACCGGCACAGGTTTCGGCTGCGCCTTTTGAAATTGCGACCGATGGACATAAGATTGACACCCCGTTCTATACTGTCACCTTTGATGAACACGGTCAGATGACCGGCATCTTTGACAAAGAGAACCGCCGCGAAGTGCTCAAGCCCGGTCAGGCAGGCAACCTCTTCCGCGTATATGAGGATAAGCCCATCTATTATGACAACTGGGATATCGATATTTTCTATACCGAAAAGTTCTGGGATGTCACCGACCTGCAGGACTTCACATGGACGGAGAACGGTCCCGTGCGCGCCACACTGCACATCGAACGCAATTACAGCAACTCCACCCTGGTGCAGGATATCCATTTCTATGCAAAGCAGCGCCGGATTGAGTTTGTTACAACCGTGGACTGGCACGAACACCAGAGCCTGCTGAAGGTTCACTTCCCGGTAAATGTCCATACTGACGAAGCTACGTTTGAAATCCAGTACGGCAACCTGACCCGCAAGACGCACGCCAACACCAGCTGGGATCGCGCACGCTTTGAAAGCTGCGGTCAGAAGTGGATGGACCTGAGCGAAGGACATTACGGCGTCAGTATGCTGAACGACTGCAAGTACGGTCATTCCGTCAAGGATTCTGTGATTGGGCTGACCCTGATCAAGTCCGGCATTGAGCCGAATCCTACCACGGATCAGGAAGTTCACCATTTCACATACGCCATTTATCCGCACGCCGAAAAATGGCAGGCAGCCGGCACGGTGCCGCAGGCGTTCTTCCTGAACCAGCCCGCGTTGGCTGTGCAGGGCGGAAAGCCGGGCGAAAGCTTCAGCCTTGCCGGACTGGATGCACCCAATGTGGTGCTGGAAACCATCAAACGCGCCGAGGATGGCGATGGTGCCATTGTGCGTATGTATGAGTGCGAGAACAGCCTGACAAATGTCACCCTGGACTGGAACCTTCCCTTCCATGCGGCAGAAAGCTGCAACTGTCTGGAACAGCCCGACGGCGAGCCGGTTGAAGTCAAAGACGGCAAGATTACCTTTACGGTAAAGCCGTATGAAATCAAGACAATTCGTATCCGTTAAATAACAAAGTCCGAACATTCTGCACGGGCGGTTGGCAATGCGCCCGCCGCCCGTGCCTTTTTTTGGAGGAAATGATGATGGAGTTTATTCCGAATCCACATAAGATCGAACACCCTGCAGGGGTTCATATGCTGGACAATCAGAGCCGAATCACCCTGTGGCAGACCGAACCCGCCGCGTTGCTTTATGCACAGATGCTGCAGGGCTGCCTGCGGGAGTACGCCGGGCTGGAAGTGCCGTTCACCCGCGGTAAGCCCCGGGCAGGTGACGCCGTACTTACGGTGGATACCGCCCTGCCGCAAAACCGTTACACGCTGAGCATTATGCCGGAATGCATCACGCTGAAAGCCGGCAGCGATGAAGCACTCTGCAACGGTGTGCAGACACTGTGCCAGTATATTGAACAGCACGGAGCCGTACTGCCCGCACTGGAAATTGAGGACTGGCCCGATCTTGCCAACAGAGGCTATTATCAGGACTGCTCCCGCGGACGTGTCCCGAAGCTGGACTACCTGAAACAGGTGGCAGATATTCTCTGCCGCTACAAGATCAACCAATGGCAGCTTTATATTGAGCACACCTATCTTTTCCGTGACCTGAGCGAAGCATGGCGTGAGGATACGCCGCTGACCGCGCAGGAGATTATGGAACTGGATGATTACTGCGCAGCCCGGCACATTGAACTCGTTCCTTCCTTGTCTACCTTCGGGCATATGTACCGTATTCTCAGCACAAAAACCTGTTGCGACCTCTGCGAGCTGCCTGACTCGGAAAAGATTCCGTTCAGTTATACCTATGCAGGGAATCACCATACCCTGAACGTATCCAATCCCGATGCGCTGGGGTTTGTAAAAGGGCTGATTGACGAATACCGCCCGCTTTTCCGCAGCAGCAAATTCAATATCTGTGATGACGAAACGTTCGATTTGGGCAAGGGGCGCAGCAAGGCACTCGCCGAGGAGCAGAGCGAGCGCAGCCTGTATCTCAGCCATGTGAAGGCGCTGTGCGAATATCTTGTTGCGCAGGGGGTAACACCGCAGTTCTGGGGGGACATCATGTGGCGCTTCCCGGAAAGCTGTGCCGAGCTGCCCAAGGAAACCATCTGCCTGAACTGGGGCTATCTGCCGCATCAGCGGGAGAATGAGATTCGGGATATTGCCGCCAGCGGGATTACACAGTATGCCTGCCCCGGCGTTTGTGGCTGGAACCGTTGGATGCCTCTGATGTACAATTCTTACCTGAATATCCGTACCATGTGCCACCATGCACACAAGTACAACGCTATTGGCCTTTTGAACACTGACTGGGGCGATTATGGTCATGTCAATGACCCGCGCCTGACGATTCCGGGCGTCCTGTACGGTGCAGCGTTCGGTTGGAATGCAGAGCCTGTGGAATTTGACGAGCTGAATGAAGCGGTTTCCCGCCTGTATTACGGCGATGCCACCGGGCAGTTTGCCGGTCTGATGGCAAAACTGCAGGACTATGAAGTTTTTGACTGGCGGAATACCGTCAACTGGATAGAATGTGATGAGAAAACCCGCGCCGAAATCCTTTCCGAGGTGGACTTTACAAAGATTGACGATGCCAACCGCGCCGTAGAACAGGCAAAGGCAGATATCCTTGCAGCCGCGGCAAACCTTCCTGCCGGCAAAAAGCAGATTGTACAGGTACTCTGCCAGACGGCAGACATCATTGTGCTGTGGAACCGTATTGGCGCATGGCTCAATGCAGGCTGCCCGCACGGCCCCGAAGCAGATGCCATGGCAGCTGCGCTGGAACACTGGCTGCAGCGCTACCGTGCGCAGTGGCGTCAGGTCAGCAAAGAAAGCAGCCTGTCGGTTCTGACAAACCTAATCTGCCGTTACGCGGATCTTCTCCGCGGACGCGCTTACGGAACCGTGGAGGCGCCTGCCGGGAGGTAAGCCATGGGCTGGCTTTATCAGCTGTTTTTTCCTGCGCATACACCGACCGAAAATGAATTGGAAATGGGGCGCTACCGGATTATTGCCGAAGGCGCAGTGGCCGGCGTGATTTATACCGTTGCCACCGGCAACTTTCTGGCCGGGTATCTGAGCAGCCTTGGGGCGTCCGTATCCTTATGCGCCGCAGCGGCCATGATACCGTCTTTCGGGTGCGTACTGCAGTTTATCTCGCCCTTTGTGTTTGAACGGATGCACCACCGCAAACTGGCTATATGGCTTATGTGCGTGGTGTTCCGGCTTTCGGTCAGCAGCATCCTGCTGATACCGCTGGCTCTGCCGGACCCCGGTCATGCCCGCGCTGTGGTGCTGGTGCTTTATACCATCGGCTTTTTCTCTGCGGGGCTTGTTACGCCGGGGCTGGAACACATGGTTTTGGCCATCGCCCCCCAAGGCGGGCGCGGTCAGTTCTACGCCGTCAAGAGCATTATCGGAACCTGCGTTTCCAGCGCGGCAACACTTGCACTTGGTCGCGTACTGGATTATTATCTGGAACAGGGGCAGGGCTATACCGGCTTTCTTATCATCGGTATTGTCAGCCTGTCGCTTACTGTGGTGGATGCCGTTCTGCTTGCTTCGGTAAGAGAGAACCCGGTAAAATTCACCTCCAAAATGCGCCCGGCGGATATTCTGCGCCCAGTGCGCGACCCTGCTTACCGTCCATTGCTTTTTTACTGCATCATCGGCGGGCTGACTGGCGGCTTTGCTTCTCCGTTCCTTTCCGTGTATGAGCTGCGGGTGCTGGGGCTCAGCCACACCTTCATCACATCGGTGGGTGTCGTGTCCGCTGTTGTGGGCATGGCAGGCAGCTGGGTGTGGGGGCGGCTGGCCGACCGCACTGCGTGGAACTGCGTTATTTGGCTTACTGCATTCCTGAATCTTTCCTGCACGCTGGGCTGGTCCTTTGTGCGCCCTTCCTTTGCACATTTGGTTGCGCCGGTTCTGATTGTCGTTGCGGCGGGCTGTGCAGGCGGCGCATCACTGGCAAGCACAAACCTGCAATTTGCATTGAGTCCTGAAAGCGGCAAAACCGCTTACTTTGGCGTAACGGCTGCCATGAGCAGCATTGCCACCTGCACATCGGCCACAGTGGGAACCGCCATCCAGCCCATGCTGGAAAAATCTATGGGGGACAGCTCAATTTCGCTGCTGTTTTTTGTGGCAGGCATCGGCGGTTTTGCCAACCTGATTATAAATGGGCGAAAATTGCCCTCTGTAACATAAAGGGAGAAAAAAGATGTACCCATACCAGAACCCGGATCTTTCGACAGAAGAGCGCATTAGCGACCTGATGAGCCGGATGACCCTTGAAGAAAAGATCCTGCAGACAGATCAGTATTATTCCGGCGATTTTACAACGCAGGACGAAAACGGCAAGGTTACCGCCGTGGATATGCAGCGGTTTGATGCACTGATGCAGCACAATAGTGTCGGCAGTGTGCAACTGCGCGGTATGACTGCTGCCCAAGCCAATGTTGTGCAGCGGTAAGAAGGTTGTAAAGCTGCTGGATTATGCTTAGCAAAACAGAACTGTTCATTTAGAATATAAGCCGCTTGTTCTTTGCGGCATAATAAAAGGTACAAATTATATACCAGTAAGGAGGATCTGCATGAAAACTTCATCTATTCTTGACACCTATCAGACCTGGCTGACCCACCGGGAGTACAGCCCCGCCACCATCCAGAAGTACACCAAAGCCCTGGCCCGCTTTTTTGCCGATACCGGGGCAGGGGACATCCCGACCCGCGAGACCGTTGCAGCCTGGCGGGATAGCCTGACCGAAAAGGGCTATACCCCTGCCACCGTCAACGCGATGCTGGCTGCCGTCAATGATTACCAAGAGAGCATCGACAACGTGGCTGGCAAAGCTAAGCCGCTCAAGCACCAGCGCAGGATCTTCGCCGACCCTGGCCGGGAACTGACCCGCGCCGAGTATTTCCGCCTGCTGAACGCCGCCCGCGCCGCCGGCAACAAGCGCACCCAGCTGCTGCTGGAAGCGCTTTGCTCCACCGGCATCCGCGTCTCGGGACTGCAGTTTATCACGGCAGAAGCCGTCCGCCGGCACAAGGCGTCTATCCGCTGCAAAGGCAAATGCCGGGAGATCCTGCTGCCCGCTGAGCTCTGCCACCGCCTGACCCGTTGGTGCCAGAAACACCGCATTCATGCCGGTCCGGTGTTTCTTTCCCGTGTTGGCAAGCCTCTGAGCCGCGTAACGGTCTGGAAACTGCTCAAAGCCCTGTGCGAGCGCGCCAATGTGGCCGGGAAGAAAGTTTTCCCCCACAACCTGCGGCACCTGTTTGCGCGGACATTTTACAACCTCGAAAAAAATATCTCGAAACTGGCGGACCTGCTCGGTCATTCCAGCATCGAGACGACAAGAATTTATATCATGGAATCCGGCGCAGAACATGAGCGTCTACTCAATAAAATGCACCTTCTATTGTGAATTTGACGAAAGCATAGTTCCGTTCCTGTCGTTAACAAAAGTTAACATTTAATAAACGTCCGTTCGCGTTTTAAATACCAAAAATGAAAAAGTAAGTAAGAAAAAGTTGTTGGGCAAGCGCTGAAATTCCGCGCCTAACAGTATTTCTATGCGCACTTTTTACAATTTCAACAAAATTGTGTACTTCCCCTTGCCTTTTTCACCTTTATGTGCTAAAATTAGCACTGGTTAATCTATTGTAACTTCTTTTTGCAATTTGTTTTGTTATATGTGGTTAACATGCAATTAACAGAATATGCTTCTGTTTTTCTTTGCTCGCTGCACGCTGAAATGACCGGAACACAAATATTGCAAGGACGATGCAACTTGACATCTGAAATTGTGGGTAATCGCTTGCACAAGTGTGGGCTATGTCTGCCTGGTGGCAGCCAACAGCGATTGTGGTTCGCACAACATTTTGGTTGGAAAGCTAATTGGGCAAGATGGCCGCTCCATTGTCGGCAATAAAAACTTCAAACCACTTTGTATGTGGTGCGTAGCCTAGAGGGTATCTGAAAAATCCCCAGCACTGTCTAATTCTACCGGGGCATCCCCGCACAATTCTCGGCTTAAGCCTAAAGCATCGCTGCGACGGCCGCGGCACATGATCAGCGTTGAGAAAATGCTCGGCAATCCACCAAGGATTGCCTGTGCTTCTCTCTTAGCCGGTCACGCGTCTCGCTCGCCGCATTGGCATTTTGAATTGCTCGGTATTGCCCAAAAGCAGCGTCTGCTACGTTACTCAACCTTGCAATACACCAAGTATTGCGGCGGTCTCGCGCCTTGCATCCGTTATCTTTTAGCGAATTTTCCAGCATTTTGGTTTATCAGAGACACCCGAATAAATTTTGAATCTATCCGCTTATGAAGCTTCTGGCATCAGGTGTGCCGATCCAATGCCTCAAGCAAGGCGCGGTAGAGGCGGTCAAGTGGAACAATAGAACGATGTGTTGCTGATGGTAGCGATATCTACCCACTCTATTGTCTGTCCGTCTGCCTGCTAATTTGTTTGGGAATGAACGGGACGATACGTAAAAATGGCGTTGATTCTGTGCCAGGGCTTTATGTAGCTGTTATTGGGCCGGAAACAGGAGTGTTTGCCAGAAGCGGGTTTGGCCATACGCGCACATGCATAGCAGAAATGTATATCTGCTTGACAAATGAGCGCGGCAGACCACGTTTCCTGGTGGATATAAATCAATTTGAGCGGAGGTGGTGCTTAAGGGAAAGCCCAACCGGATCCCTGTGAAAGTATTTTGCTGTGCATTGAATGGAAACGCTTTGATGTGTAATCCCGGACTGTTCTGTTTGAATCAAGAGCGGCGTCATCATTGTAAGTTCCAAACCTCAAAGGGAACAACAGGGTGCTTTCGGCAAAATTACCCGGTTCGGCGCGATTGATTAGATGCATCTGAGAAAAGAGAAATGAAAGGATGTGCTTTACCAATGAAAACAAGAAGTTGGAAACGCTTCGGTTCATGTCTGATGGCACTGGCTATGGTACTGTCCGGTACCGCATTGCCCGCAAGTGCTGCGACCCCCGGCAAAGACGGGTCAGCGGAGATGAACGAAGCGTATGCCGCACACGAGTCCCTGATGCCGATCGGCCCCTCTTTCAGCGTGGCCACTCTTTTGGAGTGGACGCCGGAATCTGACCCGGACGCACGATACAGCAGGGCGAGCATTCCCATGGCAAACCGAGAGGGCGGTTTTGTCGTGAACCCAAAGGCAAATCCGGAAGCAAAGCTCATGCTCTGCTCCCTGGCTAACTCTTCCCACGACACCACCAGTTCACAAGGCACCGAGAACTTCATGAGCTGGTCCTTCAACTACTGGCAGTACACCGATTCTTTTGTGTACTGGTCCGGTTCTGAGGAGGGCCTGATCTGCTGCCCCACCGGCGAATTTACTGACGCTGCCCACACCAACGGTGTGCCGGTCGTTGCTACACTGGGCTTCCCTTGGGGATCTGGCTCGGGCTATGCGGAGGAAGTTGACACTTTCTGCCAAAAGGCGGAAGATGGCAGTTTCCCCGTGGCAGATAAGCTACTGGAAGTGATGGATTACTATGGTTTTGATGGATACTTCTTCAACCAGGAATCCTTTGGCTGCAGTGCAGAGATTGCATCCAGGTTGGATGAGATGATCCGCTACATGCGCGCCAAGTGCCCCGACATCTTGATTAGCTGGTACGACTCGATGCTGCCTTCCGGCAGCGTATCTTACCAGAACGCGGTTAATAGTTCGAACCAGCGTTGGATGGAGCGTAGCGATGATGGCTCTGTGGGAATCAATGAGTTCTTTATGAACTACAACTGGTATACAGGGCAGATTTCTACTACAGTCAGCACGATGAACTCTATTAACCGCAGCCCCTTCGATGCTTATGCGGGCTTGGATGTACAGCAAAACGGCATGAACACGCCTTTCCGTGATGAACTGCTCGTGGACGAGGATGGCAAGCTAAAGCTATCCATCGCGCTGTATTGCCCCAACTCCACGTTAGGTAACTCTGCAAACGGAGCGCAGTTCCACGATGTTGAACAAGACTTCTATGTCAATTCTGCTTCAGATCCGCGGGTAGAAGTGGATAATGTTTCCTCATCCACTTGGCTGGGTATGTCCCGATTCTTCGCCGACAAGACGCCGATCCTCAGCACACCGTTCGTAACCAGTTTTAATTCCGGCCACGGTGTTGGTTATTATGTGAATGGTGAACGCTCCCGTGACAACGAGTGGAGTTACCAGTCCGTGCAGGACGTTATGCCCACCTGGACCTGGATCATCGATTCTGACGGCTCGAAGCTTGATGGCGGCTATGACTTCACTGACGCCTATAACGGCGGCACTTCCATTCAGTTCTATGGTGATCTGGATGCCAACAAGGCAAACGACATCATGCTGTACAGCACCGATGTCGCTGTGACCGATGGCATGACACTGAGCCTGACGGCCAAGAACGATGATGGCAAGGCCAGGTTGGTTGCCTATTATGGCGATGACAGCACTGCCAGCTATGAGGAATGCGAAACAGTCGCTTACAATTTGACTGCCAGTGAGGCTGATACCTGGACCACCACGGTGGTAGATATTTCTGATCATGCCGGCAAGACTTTGTATGCCATTGGTTTAAAGGTGGAAAGCGATACTGCTGTGTCCGACTACCACATCAACCTGGGCCAGCTTGCCATTTTGGATCAGGATCGCGCGGCGCTGTCCGGTCCTACTTCTGTGGCGCTGGACGAGATCCTGTATCACAACGCCTATGATGCGGAAGCACGTATTTACTGGGATGCTGTGGACGGCGCTGCTTCCTATGAGATCTACAAGGTCAACGCGAACGGGACTTCTAATCTGATCATGGAGACCCCCAACACGGCCTTCTACCTGCCTACCCTGGTTCGTGATTTTGACGAAGACGACGTGACGCTGAAAGTCGTCCCCGTTAATGCCAACGGTGTACGCGGTGAAGGCACCGAACTGATAATCGACTGGCTGTATAGCAATGAGGACTCTGAAGTCTACGAACCAAAAGAATTCGAAAACGTCTGCCTGGGGGCGACGGTAACCAGATATTCTGGCCAGAATGAGAGCGAGCCTGCCTCCAAGGCCATTGACGGGACCTCCCTGAATGGTTCCAAATGGTGTGTTACCAATGCGGAGACCGGATATATGGACATTGACATTGGTCGTGAGGTGACGGTCCGCCGCTGGCGCGTAGAACATGCCCAGTACGGTGGCGAGGATGTGTTGATGAACACCGTCGACTTTGCTCTGGAGTATAAGAATGCGTCTGGCCAGTGGGTAGAGGCAAAGCGCATCCAGAACAACACCGCCGCTGTAACGGATGTCTTGCTGGACGAACCGGTGACTGCACAGGAATGGAGACTGCGCATTTATGATGATGGAACTTCCCCCTGGGGCGGTATCCGCATTTATGAATGGCAGATGTTCGAGACCGCCGAGTTCCCCCAGACGGAGCCGGTGTCCATCCAGTTTGCCGCCGCAGAGAATGGCACGGGCGCCAATGATACCTTCACACTGAAGAACGTGCCTGCGGGCCAGACTGTCACGGTCTACACCAAATCCGGCAGCGAGTATAACAAGATCGGAGAGGCGGTTGCAGAAAGCGGCACTGTCACTATCACCGGCCTTAACTTTGGCACGCAAGAAGCCGGACGTATTTACTACACCACCACCGCCACAGGTTCCGCAGAAAGCATCAAGCTGAGCGCGAGCTTTGAGGCGGAAAATGCCGCAAAATCTGAGGCGGCAAAGGATGTTACAGCGAAAGCTTATTCACAGCCTGGCTCGCTTAGCTCTTCCAACGGTGGCGACATCTATATTTCTCTTACGGTGAATGGCCTGAGTGAAGGCGATGTGGTCTACGTTTACGAGAACGACTCTGGTGAATACACCAAAGCCTCTCTCCCGGTGGCTGCTGACGAAACCTCGGTAATTATCCGTGGCATTCGGGTCCCGCGTGCGGGCAGTGAACTCACCCTGCAAGTAAAACGCGTCAGTAAGCTGATCTCTGATAAGTATACTGTCGAAATCCCCGCATTCCCGGAACCGACCGCTTTCTTGAACTTGGTGGCGACCAATGCCAAGGGCGAGAAACTGACCGGCGTTACTTATGGCGTTTACAACAGCAACAACGAAAAGGTCTATACTGTGACTACCGGCAAACCTGCTAAGGTTGTATTGGGGACGTACACCATTAAGTGCGAAAATGTTCCTGCAGGCTACCTGATCAACGACACGGTTGTGAAGCGCCTGGTCGTGACCGAAGGCCAGACCTACGATGTGAATGTTACCCTGCAGAGCGGTTCTGTTGAGCCAATCGTTACATCTGTTACGGTATCGCCCGCTACTGCATCTGTGGAGAAGGGCGCAACCAAGCAGTTTGCAGCTATGGTCAACGGCGAGAATATCACCGACCATTCTGTGACCTGGAGCGTGGACGGCGCGGTCTCTGAGGCGACTGAGATCGACGAGACCGGCCTGCTGACCGTTGCGGAGGACGAGACCGCAGAGCAGCTGACCGTTGTTGCGACCTCGGTTCAGGATCCGAAGGTTTCCGGCAGCGCTGCCGTGACCGTCACCGAGCCTGTGGGCGAGCTGGAACTGGTGTCCCAGAATGCGACCATCGTTGGCTACAACGGCAAAAAACTGGACACTGCCCAGGGCCCCGAAAAGCTGTTTGACGGCGACAAGGAAAACCCCGATACCGGCAAATGGTGCGAGGATGGCAGCAACCTGTGGGTCGCCTTTGACATTGGCGAAGAACGCAACGTCCGGCAGCTGGTCGTCTCCCACGTCGGCGTGGCGGAAACGCCGACGGCCGGCAACGGCAGCATGAACACTGCCAATTACGAGTTCTATGTGCTGAACGAAGAAAAGGTCAACGTGGACAAACTGCTGGCCATGGAGGCCGAGGAACGGAACGCTGTGCTGGCAGACGCTGCGAACTGGACAGAGTGTGCCAAGACCACCGATAACGCGGCCGATGTTACCACCAATGATCTGGGCGATGCGACCGGACGGATCTTCAAGCTGAATGTCAGCCGTACCGATACCACCGGTTGGGCTGCCTGCGTCCGCATCTACGAGGCCGAACTGTACGCTACGGCCAAGCCCACCGAGCCTGTTGTGGACAAGACCATTCTGAATCAGCTGATCGAGCAGGCTTCCGCCCGGGTGGAAGACGATTACACGACCACCAGCTGGGCAGCGTTTGCAACTGCGCTGGCCGAAGCGCAGAGCATCTCTGCCGCTGAGGATGCAAACCAGGTGACTGTCAACCATGCAGCTGACGCTCTGCAGGACGCCATGGAAAGCCTTGTGAAGCGTGCTGACAACTCGAACCTGGTCGCGGCCATCAACAGCATCAAGGAACTGGATGAAAGCAGGTATCAGCCTGATTCTTGGGCTGCCCTTGCCCAGGCTTTGGCAGAAGCTGAGAAGGTCGCCGCCAACCGTGATGCAACCGCCGATGAGATCGAAGCTGCTTATACAAATCTGGAAGCTGCTTACAAGGCACTGGCGCTCCGAGCAGATATGACTGCAATTGATGATATGATCTCCAAAGTGGAGGCCATGGATGCGAACGCTTATACTGCAAAATCCTGGAAATTGGTTGCCGATGCATTGGAGACCGCAAAGACGGTCGCCGCCAATGAAAACGCTACCCAGGAGGCTGTAGATGCAGCAGCACGGACGTTGCAGGCCGCAGCGGCGGCATTGGTAAAGGCTGGCGATGCCACCGAGTTGAATGCTTTGGTTGAAGAAACCAAGCAACTTGACCTGAGCAAGTATACTGTGGAGAGCGCGGACGCTATCCGCCAGGCAATTTCTGATGCGGAAGCTGCTATCGCAGGCCGCGCAAGTGCTGAAGACTTGAAAGCCGCCCTTGATGCAGTGCGGAATGCTGTAAATACTGCCCAGACCAAACCTGCGGCACCGGTACAGAAACCTGCTGATACTGTGAAGCCGGTACAGAAACCTGCTGATACTGTGAAGGATGAACATCCCGATATTGCGGGAGGAATTGCAAACGGCACTTGGGGTGCTGCGCCTACTGCAAAGCCGAATGACGGCAGTGCAGCGGCATCTGGCAGCGGAGCAACAAGCGCGATTCCTCAGACGAGCGATAACTTCCCTTATGAAGTGCTGTCGATTCTGGCTTGCTTGGCCGTGGGTGGCTTTATCGTTGCACTCTACCTGAAAAAACGCAGTGGCAATCGCTGATGTCTACGAGATGAACGTAAACTCCTAATTCTAAAACACATTATGCGCTTGATCGCAATCGACAGATTGACCAAAACTATAAGATTTAATCATATTACTGGCATATCTATCACTGTGTTTGGCAGTCAATCGAAAGGGGAATGAGGCAAGTCCTCGGTGTTGGTTGATGATTAAGGTATAACTGCAAAAGTGCCTCTTGCGGGCTTCGAACCGCAAGGGGCACTTTTGTGTCTACAGGCATGGAGAAAGACCAACAACTCGGAATTCTTGTCAAACAAAATATTGTTGTAGACAGAGGAACGAATGGTGCGCTCAACGCGTTGGTGGACTATAATCCACAGTGCGAAATAATTTTAATCAACATATAGGACCAGAAAAAGCCAATGAAGCGGGGATTTTTTGCTTTTCCCGGCAGTTTTCATTTTGTTTTCAAGTTTCCCA
>OIWL01002300.1_pt1 | contig 16366 bp, 8 predicted proteins | sample 1587561 | NCBI WGS metagenome assembly OIWL01 (sample SAMEA3888903, study PRJEB22519) | human gut metagenome | biome: human gut; feature: human-associated habitat; material: faeces | place: Denmark | collected 2010 | reverse complement strand
CACATGAAAAAATTATATGCACTGACAGCTTTACTGCTCGGCATGACGGGGTGCTCCGAAGAGACGATCACCTACACCAATCCCGTCCCGGGCGACGAACCGTCCGGCATTGCGGCCGAACTGGGCATCTCGTCGAAAAACACATGGTTCGCCGCTGAAGACGAACGCAACGCCTCGATCGGCTTCAAGAGCCTGGGCGGAGAGGTCGTCGTGGACATCCAGACCAACACGACGTGGAAATACGACGCCGTCAACGCCGGCTGGCTGACCATCGAGAAAGACGACGTCGCCGACCAGCTCGTCCTGAACTGCGAGGGCAACAAGGTCGAGGAGCAGCAGCAGGCTACGATCACCATTACCGCCGGCGACAAGACCGCGACCATCTCCGCCACGCAGAACGCGTACGGCACGCTCGAAATCGCCGCATCGAAAAACAACTTCCAGATTCCCGCCGTCGGCGAACTGACCGCCGAATTCGAAGTGCAGTCGACCGACGAAGACTGGATCTTCGAAACCAAAGACTGCCCGTGGCTGCTTCTCGAACAGCAGGGCGACAAAGTCACGATGACGCTCGACCCCAACGAGGAGATCGAGGACCGCGAAACGACCTTCGTGCTGATTGCCGGCGAGGGGGGGGGAAATCCCGTCTCTGAAACGATCCGCGTCACGCAGGACCGCGCCGTCTACGTCAACGTTTCGCTAAAAACCATTCCCCTCTCGCCCACTCCCACCGAATCCGACAAAAAAGAGTTGGGAATCAGATCCAACTACGACTGGGAGTACACGCTTTCCGAAAATTCCGACTGGCTCTCCGCCACGAAAACCGAGCAGGGACTTACAATCACCGCAGAGACCAATTCGAGCGGATCGTCCCGCACCGCAACCATCACCGTATCGGCCGGCGACGGCAAACAGAACCAGACCGAACAGGTCGTCACCGTCTCCCGGACCTCGACGCCTTCATCCTCGGAATCGACATCACCTCGTCGAGCCTGAAGACCTATCTGCCGTTCGACAAGGCCATCGACGCCACCATCGACTGGGGCGACGGCAGCATCGAGGAGAACGTCACCTCCGCCTACCCCTCGCACACCTACACCGACCCGGGCTACTACATCGTCTCGGTCAAGGGCAGCGTGACGTCGCTCAACTCCTACGACATCCCCGACTACGGACTGGGCGAACAGTTCAGGGAGGTTTACAACTGGGGCCGCACGGGGCTGACCTCGATGGCGCGCGCATTCCAGAACTGCCGCGAGCTGAAACGGATTCCCTCCGACAACACCGAAGCCTTCGCCAAGGTCACCACCTTCCACTATGCATTCACCGACTGCCGCGTCCTCGAAGCCGTTCCCGACGGGCTGTTCGACCATGCAACCGAGGCGGAAACCTTCGCCTACTGCTTCCAGAACTGCAACATGGTCACCGAAGTGCCCGCCGACCTGCTTTACAACTGCACGAAGATCACCTCGGTAGGTTCGCTCTTCTCCGGCACGGCGATCACCCAGATCGACGAGGATTTCTTCTCTCGCAACACGGAGCTGACCGACTGTTCGATCATCTTCTCGAACGGCAAACTGAAGACGGTTCCCGAAAAACTCTTCGCCAACAACAAGAAGGTGACGACCTTCAACTCGCTGTTCGCCAACACCGAGTCGTTCGAATCCGTCCCGGCCGGCCTGTTCGCCAACAACCCCGAGGTCGACTCGTTCCGCATGCTCTTCTCGGGAACAAGCCTGAAATCCGTCCCGGCCGGCTTGTTCGCCAACAACCACAAGGTCACCAATTTCCAGAGCGCATTCAGCAAAACGGCCATCCAGAGCGTTCCCGCCGACCTGTTCGCAGGCTGCGACAAGGTGACGACCTTTATGAGCTGTTTCACCGGATGCAGCGAACTGCAAAGCGTCCCGGCCGAGCTGTTCAAAAGCAGCGGAGCCTTCACGACCGTGACGAAGACCGCCTTCAACAACATCTTCAAGGACTGCACCTCGCTGACCGAAGTGCCCGCAGGGCTGTTCGACGGCTTTACCCTGGTCACCGCCTTCAACGACGCCTTCAACGGCTGCGCGTCGCTCACGACGCTCCCCGCAGGGCTGTTCGCCACCAATACGGCGGTCACCTCGTTCACCAATGTCTTCAAAGGCTGCACCTCGCTCAAAAGCATCCCCGAAGGCGTCCTCGGCGGACTTTCCAAAGTCACCTCGTTCTCGGGCCTGTTCGCAGGCTGTACGGGGCTTGAAGAGATCGGCGCCAACATCATCTCCGGCTGCGCCGCCTGCAAGAATATCTCCTCGATGTTCAAGGACTGCGACAACCTGAAAACCGTTTCCGCGGAGGCTTTCGCCGGCGCACCCGCGATCACCAGCATCGGCAGCCTGTTCGAAAACTGCACGCTGCTCGAAAGCGTTCCGGAGGATATTTTCGCCGGGATGCCGAATCTGGCGACCGCCACCAGCGTATTCGCGGCGTCGGGACTGAAAACGGTTCCCGCCGGTCTGTTCAGCCGCAATCCCTCCGTCACGACCTTCGGCAAGGTGTTCCAGAACTGCGCCGCACTGACGACGCTGCCCGACGGACTGTTCGCCGGCAACCCGAAAGTGACGACCTATTCCAACGCCCTGGAGAACTGCACGGCCCTCGAATCGGTCGGCCTCCTCTTCGGGAAGAGCACGGCCTCGGCCAAATGCGACCGCCTCTTCGCAGGGGCCACGGCGCTGAAGAGCGTGCCCGCCGGAATCTTCGACGGACTGACCGGGGCGACGGCCTTCAACAACACATTCTCCGAATGCTCCGCCCTGGAGACGATTCCGGCAGGGCTCTTCGCCAAGAACGTCAACGCGACCACCGTGGCCCAGTGCTTCCTGAACTGCACCCGCCTCACGATGGTTCCCTCGCGCCTGTTCGAAGCCAACACCAAGACGAAGACCCTGACGGAGATGTTCTCCGGCTGCTCGGGAATCGAAAGCATCGCGCCGGACGCCTTCACGGGACTGAACGGCACGTCGCTCAATTTCCAGAAGGCATTCCTCAACTGTACGTCACTCCGGGAGATCCCCGACGGGCTGCTGAAAACCACGCAGATCTCAACCTACACCAGTCTGTTCGCCGACTGCACGGGACTGGTCCGCGTCGGGTCGGAGGTGTTCAACTGCGCTTCGGCCACCATGTTCAATTCGGTCTTCGACGGTTGTACGTCGCTCGAAGAGGTCGGCAAGAACATGCTGGTCAGCCCCGTCAAACTGACCAGCGTCGCGAATCTCTTCCGCGATTGCGGGATGCTCAGGAGCGTTCCGGTGAGCCTGTTCGACGAAGCCGTGAAGCTCAAGACGCTGACTTCGACCTTCCAGGGCTGCGCGTCGCTCGAAGGCGAATCGCCCTACACGGTCGTCGACGGCGTGAAATACCACCTGTACGACCGCACGGCGGAGAATGCCGCCGCCTCGGGACTCACCGCGATCACCGCCGCCAAGAGCAGTTTCGCGGGATGTACGAAACTCTCGGACTACGACAAGATCCCCACCACGTGGAAGGAATAGACGAACACAAAACGATCCCGAACATGAAAAATACGATAATATGCAGCATCGCAGTGCTGTCGGCCGCACTGCTGGCAGCCTGCACCGAAACCACCCGGATATGGCCGGAGGAGGGCGAAAGCAAGGCCTACGTGGAGGTGTCGAGCCAAAAAGTGATCTTCGACGCCGACGGAGGCAACGCCGTGATCACCGTAGCGACGAACGCCGACGGCTGGGACTACGCCGCCGAAGGCGACTGGTTCACCGTCGCCCGGCAGGACGGCAACGCCCTGCTGGTCGAGACCCTGATCAACGCCGGAGCCGAAACCCTGACGGGCAAACTCACGGTCAACGCCGAGAAGAACGGGGAGACCGTTTCGCAGGAGGTCGCGCTCGTACAGCGCGCCGAACGGAGCGTCAACCTGAGCGCCGAAGGCACGGCCAACTGCTACATCGCCCGGACCGGCGGCGTTTACAAATTCGACGCATCGGTCAAGGGCAACGGCGGCGGCGACGGAGTCAGCGACTACATCGCCAACTACGGACTCGCCATCGAGGACGGCGCCTTCGCCGAACTGCTCTGGGAATCGCGCCACGACGGCGACAAGACCATGTCGCGCGAAATCATCGACGGCGCGCCGATCTACCGGGGCGGCTACGTGACCTTCTCGACGGGGCGTTCGGAGGGCAACGCCGTGATCGCCGTGAAGGACATCAAAGGCAACATCGTCTGGAGCTGGCACATCTGGGTCTGCAACGACGAAATCACGGCGCACGACCACATCGACTCGGAAGGCAAAGTCGCCGCCGTGATCATGGACCGCAACCTCGGAGCGCTGAACAACACCCCGATGGACGTGGGCAACCGAGGCATGTTCTACGAATGGGGCCGCAAGGACCCCTTCACGCCTTCGCGCTCGCCCTACCACGCGGATACCGACGGCAACAACGTCCCGGCCTACAACGAACCGAACACCGCGATCGGCGACGGAACGGGAACATGGGTCTACAACGCGCAGGCCGCCGTGCTCGCCACGCCGCCGGCCAACATTCCCAATTCGATCCTGAACCCGATGACCTACCTGCAATCGCCGTACAACGGCCACGCCGACTGGTACTGCACGGGAACAGACCCGAAGGCCACGCATCCGGGACTGTGGGGTCCCGAAAAGACCATTTTCGACCCCTGCCCTCCGGGCTACAAGGTCCCGGGACCCGATCTCTGGGGCATTCCCGCTGGAAACAACTCGATCACCAACGGCGGCGCCGCGGCGGATTACGACGAAACCGGCGTCAGCGTCAAATGGGACTGGAACGCCTACGAAGACTGCGGGCGCCGCTGGAAAAACACCGGCGACTACTACCCGATGGCCGGCAACATCTACTACACGGACTACATCTCGGTGAGCATCTGCAACTACACGGGCGGCATGGCATTCTACTGGACCGCCCAGGCGACTCCCGATGCGACGAAGTCATCGGCCTACTTCGTGAACTTCAACCCCAACTGGTGCAATTACAGGCTCGGCGCGCACGACTGTTCCGCACAGATACGCTGCATCCGGGAATAACACTAAAAACTGATCGTCTATGAAATATCCATTCAAATCGCTTCTCCTGGCGGCAACCGTCCTCGCGGCGGCATCGTGCGCCAAGGACGACACGCAGAGCGGCGGCGAAGAGACCGCGGGTCCCGTCATCGTCAACGCCTCCCCGGCGGCCATCGGCGGCGAGATCATCCTCAAACTGAAGACCGAGGCCTCCGGCATCGTGGAAAAGAGCCGCGCGCAGGGCGTTTCGAAAGGCAGCGGCATCGACGAGATCGACCGCATCCTCAACACGGTGAACACCGTACGTTTCGAACGGCTCTTCCCGGACGGCGGGCGTTTCGAAGAACGCACCCGCAGGGAAGGCCTGCACCTCTGGTATTACGCCAAATACGACCCGTCGGTCCCGACGAGCGAGATGGCCAGCCTGCTCTCTTCGTGCAAGGACATCGAAATCATCGAATACTCGCTGGCCGCCGAAACTTCGGACCACCGCCGCGCGGCATCTCCCGCCGCCGGGGCGCAGAGCGTCACCCGCGCCATCGCAGACGAGGTGCGCAACGTCCCCTTCCCGTTCAACGAGAGCGAACGCTCGCAGCAGATGCAATGGCACTACAACAACACGGGAAACATCTTCGCGCAGACGAGCCAGCTGGGCGCCGACGCCAACGTATACGCCGCCTGGCAGCTCTCGACGGGCAATCCCGACGTGATCGTCGCCGTCGTGGACCAGGGCGTCAAATACGACCACGAAGACCTGGCCGCCAACATGTGGGTCAACGAGGCCGAACTGAACGGCACGCCGGGCGTCGACGACGACGGCAACGGCTATGTGGACGACATTTACGGCTACAACTTCACCAAGGAGACCGGCGAACTGGATTTCTCGGCCGAACTGATGCACGGCACGCACGTCGCCGGCACGATCGCCGCCGTGAACAACAACGGCGTGGGCGTCTGCGGCATCGCAGGCGGCTCGGGCAGGGGCGACGGCGTGAAGATCATGTCGTGCGAGATTCTCGGCAAGTCGGAGTCCGGATCGTCGGGCGCCGGACTGGCCGGACAGATCCGCGCCATCAAGTACGCCGCCGACAACGGCGCCGTGATCTGCCAGAACAGCTGGGGATACACCGCCGGAACCATCTCCGTGACCGACTGGACACGCGGTTCCTACTCGGCGCTCTCGCGTGCCATGGAGTACTTCAACAAATATGCGGGACTGGACGAAAACGGCAACCAGACAGGCCCGATGGCCGGCGGCATCGTCCTCTTCGCCGCGGGCAACGACGCTTCGAGCGAGGTCTGCTATCCCGCCGCCGACGCCAACGCGATCAGCGTGGGCGCAACCGCGTTCACGGGCGCCCCGGCCTACTACACCAACTACGGCACATGGGTCCAGATCTCGGCCCCGGGCGGCGACCAGATGCTGAGCAACGCCTACGGCGGCGTTTACAGCACGAGCGTGGCCGCCGACGGCTCTTCGGGCTACGAAGGCAGCCAGGGGACCTCGATGGCCTGCCCCCACGTGTCGGGAGCCTGCGCGCTGGCCGTCAGCTATTACTACGGCGCTGAAAAACGCAAGGGCCTTACGGGCGAAATGCTCCGGCAGGCGCTGTTGAGCAGCACCCAGTCCGTCGACCGCTACTGCACCGGCAAATACCAGCAGTATCTGGGCAACATGGGCATCGGCAGCCTCGACACCTACAAGCTGCTGCGGAACATCGCCAAGATCGACGGCATCCCGGCGCAGCGGGTCGGCGTGGGCGACACCGTCAGCATCGACCTGAGCAACCACTTCACCGCCACCAATGTCCTGGGGTACACCGTTTCCGTTCCCGACCTCGTGAAGATCGAACTTCGGGGCGGAGTGATGAAGCTCACCGGCCTCAAGAAAGGCCGGACGACGATCATCGTCTCGGACGGCGCGGCCATTCGCAAACCGATCGAGGTAACCGTCGAATGACACATTCACTAACGCAAAAGAGAATCAAACCTATGAAAACCTTTTATAAATACGCGGCATTCGCGGCGGCGGCCCTCGCGGGACTGTGCGCCTGCTCGTCGGACGACGACGCGGCGGAGACCGGCTCCGGCCTGCAACCCGTCGCACAGCCGCAGATCATCGTCAGCGACCTGACGACCACCGGATTCACCCTCCGCTGGGAAGCCGTCGACGACGCAGGGTCCTACGTCTACACGTTCGACGGCGGGAGCGAGACCTCGACGACCGGCTGCCGGCTGGAATTCAACAGTCTGGAACGGCAGAAAGAGTATGTCGTGGCGGTCAAGGCCTGCCCCCGGGACCCGGCCGAATACACCGAATCCCCCTTCACCTACATCCACGTGCTGACCGACGACCTGGAGCAGCTTCCCCAGCCGAAGATCACGCTCGGCAGCGCCTATGCGTCGAAAACCGTCATCTCCTGGACCGAAGTGCCCGAAGCGGAACTCTACGAGTTCTCGGTCGACGGCGGGGAGGTGTCGACCACCCGAAACCGTACGGTCATCCTGTCGAAACTCGACAAGGGCCGCACCTACTCCTTCTCGGTGCGCGCCATGACGTCCGACGCCACGCGCTTCACCAACTCGGAAGCCGCACAGCTCTCGTTCGTCACCTCGGACGCCGACGTTCCGCCGCTGGTCATCGCCCCGACGACGATCATCTCCGACGCCGTGGCGTTCGACATCTACGCCTCCAGCGACGAAACCTACTATTATGAGATTCTCCCGGCCACGACCTTCGCCAAGTATTCGCCCGAAGAGCTGATGAACGCCTTCCAGACCTATATCGTCGAATACGCCAAAAAGCAGGGCATCAGCCTCCAGCTGGCCATGGCCTCGATGCTCAAGTCGGGAACCCAGAGCCTCCAGATGACGGGACTCACCCCCGAGTTGAGCTACGTGATCTTCGCCTTCGGCATGGACCTGCGGGGCAACATCACCTCGAACCTCTCCTCCACGCAGTTCAAGACCACGGCCGACGGCTACTCCGCCGGTCCGAACTACGGCGGCAGCGACTGGTTCACGCAGCGGTTCTACATCACCAACGCCTACCTCGCCCTGACGGGTTACGGCTGGACCAACTCCGTGTGGACCCACTGGAAGGGAGACGACGTGACGGACGTCCGTTACCGTACGCTGACGACCAAGCTCTTCAATCAGGTCTTCTCCGATCCCTACGACCGACAGGCCATCGCCGCATTCCTGAAAGACCCCAATTACGGAGTCCAGTTCAACCCCGAGCTGCTCTCGGCGACGGTAAACAGCGCCGACGGTTACAACGGACTTACGGAAGGAGTCAGCGCCGGCACGTCCTACACGCTGCTCACGCTGGCCACCTCGTCGAGCGGCGCCGAAACGGTCTGCGTCAACTCCGTCACCACGAAGACCAGCACGGCCGCAGCCGCGTGGTTCGCAGCCGCAGCCTCGACCAACGCCAACTACGGCCCGACGCACAACACCGTAGCCGGCGTCATGAAGGGCATCGACATCGCAACGGTGCGTTACGCGATTTTCAAACAGAGCGCCCTGGCGAACGTCAGCACGGACAACTATCCGGCCGTGATCGAAGAGTTCGGACACGACCTCAAGGAGGAGTACCTCCCCTACATCAACGGAAACGGCTTTGCCATCCTCTTCACCGGGGAGAGCGGCGTAACGCCCGAAACCACGTACGTCTTCATGGCGACGGCGACCAACACGGTCGGCGACAAAGTCACCAAATGGGGTTCGGCGACCACCAGCGCGGCTCCGGACGCCGCCCGGGCGAAGGCGCAGGCCGCAACCCGAACGGACGAACCGCTCCGGTCGCCCGCCGGGAAACCCATCGCCAACCCCGAGAAGTTCATCTACCCGATGGAGAGCGTCCAGCTGCCCGCCGGAGCGAAACCCGAAGGCGACCTCTGGACCATCATTCACAACACGCACAACATCAAATAAGAGTACATCTATGAACAAGATAGCAGCAATTCTCTGGTGCATCCTGTCGCTGGCATGGACGACGGCCTCCTGGGCGCAGAACGTCGCCGTCAGCGGCAAAGTCACCGGAGCCAACGGCGAAGCCATCATCGGCGCGAACGTTCTCGTGGAGGGCACTACGCAGGGCATCACGACGAACGTCGACGGAGACTACACCCTGACGAACGTCCCGGCCAACGCCACGCTCGTCGTCTCCTACCTGGGCTACAAGACCGAGAAAATCCCTGTCGGCAACAAGACCCGCATCGACGTCACGCTCCGGGAGGACACCGCCGAGATCGAAGGCGTGATGGTCGTGGCCTACGGTACGGCCAAGAAGGAGTCGTTCACCGGTTCGGCCGCCGTCGTCAAGGGCGGCGAACTCCAGAAGCGCGTCGTGGGCAACGTCACCAAATCGTTCGAAGGAACCGTAGCCGGCGTGCAGGTCGCCTCCGGCGGCGGCCAGCCGGGCGAAGCGGCATCGGTCATCATCCGCGGCATCGGGTCGGTGAACGCCTCGGCGACACCGCTATACGTGGTCGACGGCATCCCCTTCGACGGGTCGCTCAGCGCGATCAACCCCGCGGACATCGAGACGATGACCGTGCTCAAGGACGCATCGGCAGGTGCGCTCTACGGCGCCCGCGGAGCCAACGGCGTCATCGTGATCAACACCAAACGCGGCAACGAGGGCAAGCCCACGGTGAACTTCAGCGCCTCGTTCTCCCTGAACAAGATCGCCAACAAGGCCGACCTGATGGACTCCTACGAATTCGTCCGGCTTCAGAGCGAACTGATCAGCGAGGAGACGATGAACAAGAGCTATTTCAGCGAGGGACTGACGCTCGACGACTACCGCCACATCCCGGGCATCGACTGGCAGGACCAGCTCTACCGCACGGCTTTCCAGCAGAACTACAACGTCTCGCTCTCGGGCGGCAACAAGGAGGGGCTGCGCTACAACGTGGGCTTCTCGGCGCTCGACCAGGACGGCATCATCATCCGTTCGAACTTCCAGCGCTACCAGGGCAAGGCCAACTTCACGCTGCCCATCTCGAAAAAACTCACGCTGAACGCCAACGCCAACTATTCGCGCACGGCGACCAACGGCGTGACCCCCACCACGGCGCAGACCACCTCGTCGTCGTCGGGCTGGCTGATGTACTCGGTCTGGGGCTACCGCCCCGTAACGCCTCCCGGGCAGGACATACTCGATTCGATGCTCGACGAAGCCGTAGACGGATCGAACGACTACCGCTTCAACCCGGTGAAGACCGCCAAGAACGAATACCGCAAGACGCTGGTGGACTACCTCAACGCCAACCTGGCGCTGACGTGGAAGATCACCCCCGACCTGACGTTCAAGACCACGGGCGGCTACGTCCTGAACAAACGCCGCCGCGAGGAGTTCAACGGCAGCGAGACCTACACGGGCTACGCCGGCTCGCCCAGCGGCAAGGGCGTCAACGGCGCCATCTACTGGACCGACCAGACGAGCTGGTCGAACGAAAACACGCTCAACTACAAGAAGCGCCTGGGGCGCAGCCACAACCTCGACCTGATGGCGGGACTCTCGCTCCAGGGGCAGAAGAACACCTACGACGGCGTTGCGTCGACGCAGATCACCTCCGAGGAGCTGGGCATCGCGGGCATCCACACGGGCAACTACCAGAAGGTCCAGAGCAACTACTACGACTGGCGGATGATGTCGGCCTTCCTGCGCGCCAACTACAATTTCCGCTACAAATACTACCTGACCTTCTCATTCCGCGCCGACGGCTCGTCGAAATTCCCCTCCGACAACCGCTGGGGCTACTTCCCCTCGGCCGGCCTTTCGTTGAACTTCAACCGCGAGAATCTGCTGAAGAAGAGCGAGTGGATGAGCAACGGCAAGTTGCGCCTCTCGTGGGGCCTGACGGGCAACAACCGCACGCAGACCCCCTACGACTTCTATTCGCAGATCACCGTCAACCCGGGTTCGGGCAACTCGCTCGACTATGTGTTCGGCGGCGAGCGCGTGCCGGGCTACTACGTCTCGAACATGGCCAACGAGCGGCTCAAGTGGGAGACCACCGAGCAGTGGAACGCGGGTCTCGACCTCGGGTTCTTCGAGGACCGCATCAAGGTGACGGCCGACTGGTACGACAAGGTGACGCGCGACCTGCTGCTCTACGCCCTGCTGCCCGCCTCGTCGGGCTTCGAGCAGGGGATGCTCAACATCGGCAAGATCCGCAACCGCGGCTTCGAGCTGACGCTCGAAACGGTGAACGTCAAGACCCGTCAGTTCCAGTGGTCCACGTCGTTCAACATCGCCTTCAACCGCAACCGGATTCTCGGGCTGGTCGACGGACAGAACACGCTCCAGAGTTCCGTATCGTGGGAGACGCGCTTCAACTCGCAGTTCCCCTACATCTCGCAGGTGGGTAAGCCCACGGGCATGATGTACGGCTTCATCTACGACGGGACCTACAAGGCCGAGGACTTCGACGACAAGGGCAACCTCGTCAGCGGCATTCCCTCGTTCAAGGGCAACGCGATGCAGCCGGGCGACATGAAATACCGCGACATGAACGGCGACGGGGTCATCGACGACTACGACCGCACGAGCATCGGCTGCGGACAGCCCCTCAACACGGGCGGCTTCGGCAACAACTTCAACTGGAAGAACTTCGACCTGAACATCTTCTTCGCGTGGAGCTACGGCAACGACGTGCTGAACGCCAACCGGCTGGTCTTCGAATCGGGATGGAGGAGCCAGACCAACCAGCTGGCCTCCTACGCCGACCGCTGGTCGCCGGAGAATCCCGCGTCGAACATTCCGCGCGTGAACGCCGTCGGCCGCGAGGAGTACTCGTCGCGCGTGATCGAGGACGGTTCGTTCCTGCGGCTGAAGAACGTCTCGCTGGGCTACACGCTGCCGAGCCGTTCGCTGCGCAAGGCGGGCATCAGCCAGATGCGCGTCTACGTCTCGGCCGACAACATCTGGACCCTGACGGGTTACAGCGGTCCCGACCCCGAGGTATCGACCCGCAACTCGGTGCTGACGCCCGGATTCGACTGGTCGGCATATCCCCGCGCATTCGGCTTCACGGCCGGCGTAAACCTCACATTCTAACGGTTTAAACGCAACATTACGCCATGAAAATCAAAAGCATATTGAAACTGGGAACGCTGGCGCTGCTCACCGCCGCCCTTCCGGCGTGCAGCTTCCTCGACACCGATCCGCAGATCATCCCCGACGACGGCTACTACAACAGCGAACAAAAGCTGATCTACGGTCTGGCGGGCGTCTACGGCGTGCTGAACAGCGAAGCGCTCTACGGCAACTACTACTCGCTGCAAATCGCCAACGCCGACGACCTCTGCTACTTCAACAACTACAACAACAGCGAATCGCGTCCCGACCGCTACAACCACAGCGCCGGCACGGCGGCGATCTACGACACCTGGTCGAAGCTCTACGAAGGCATCAAGAACGCCAACCGCTACATCGAGGCCGTCGAAAAGACGGAGATCGACCCCGGGAAACTTTCGGTGGACATCGGGCTTTACATCGCCGAAGCGCGGTTCCTGCGCGCCTACTACCACTTCCTGCTGGCGCAGGCGTGGGGCGATATGCCCCTGCGCGTCAAAGCGACCACCTCGCCCAACCCCAACGACGTGCAGATGGCCGCAACGCCGCAGGAGCAGGTGCTCAAATGGTGCGCCGACGAGATCGAAGCCACGATTCCCGACCTCTACGAGCCCATCGACAACACCCCCTCGCGCGTCAGCCAGACCGTCGCCCAGGGCATTCTGGCCCGCGTCTATCTCTTCATGGCCGGCGAGAGCGTCAAGCAGATCGACGGACTGGATAAAAAGGAGATGTACCGCCGCGCCGCCTACTGGGCCAACGAGGTGATCGCCTCGCACAAGCACGACCTGAACGAGAGCTACGAGGAGATCTTCATCAACATGATCCGCGACCAGTACGACACGCAGTTCCACGAATCAATGTGGGAGGCCGAATTCCTCGGCGACCGCACCAGTGCGACCGACTGGACGAACGGCCGCATCGGCGACCTGATCGGTCTGCGGTCGCAGTCGGGAACGACCAACTACTCGGAGTGGGCCTGCAACTACTCCTACGGCTACTACAACGGCTCCTACACCCTCTGGCAGCTCTACTGGGAGAACGACCGCACGGCAGACGAAACGGCCAGCGCCACGGTCATCGACAAGCGGCTGACGTGGAACCTGCCGGGCTACAACTACCGCGGAATGAACAACCAGAAAATCTCGTACAAGAACAAGGCGGGCGAGACCGTGACGCGCTACTTGCAACAGACGCAGAGCATGTTCAAGACGCCGTGGGTCTACAACAACAATTTCGCCATGCCCGACATCGAGGGGCTGGACCAGACGATCGAGGACGCGTTTGACCCCGCCGATCTGGTTTACGACCCGACGGTGATGTGCGCCGTCCGCAACGCCGGCAAATGGCGCCGCGAGACGGTCTACGAGAAACAGATGTCGGCCAAGAGCCTCTACACGACGATCAACTTTCCGATCCTTCGCTACGCCGACGTGCTGCTGATGTACGCCGAGGCGATCAACGAATACGCCGGGGCGCCGGACGACCAGGCCAAGGATGCCATCCGGGAAATCCGCAAACGCGCGGGCGTCAAGACCGACGAGAGCCTGCTGGGCGACTACCGTTCGTTCCGCGACCTGGTGCGCAACGAGCGCGGACGCGAACTGGCTTTCGAGGGGCTTCGCAAGTGGGACCTGATCCGCTGGGGCACGTTCGTCGAGAAGATGCACAACGCCGGGACCAACCAGCCGACGGAGAACAAGTACCGCAACGTCAGCTATACGAACTATGCGTCGGCGAACTACGCCAACGTGACGGCACGCCACATCTACCTCCCGATTCCGACCAAGGAGCTGGCGGTGAACCACGCGCTCCGACAGAACCCCTTATGGTAAAACGCTTAATTGCAGAGCATACGATGAATACGAAACGAATCACATACCTCACGGCGACGCTGGCCCTCGCAACCGCGGCAGCCTCGTGCGAACACGAAGAGATCTACGAGCCGCTGGAGTTCTCGGTGCAGCTGGCGCCGACGAACACCTACCGCACGGGCGACCCGGTGGTCTTCAACTTCAGCGGCAACGCCGACTTCATCACCGTCTGGACGGGCGACACGGGACACGAGTACAAGCACCGCAACCGCACGAAGGTCGACATCGCCGACATCGAGTCGTGCGAACTGGAGATCGAGATCAGCCAGCAGTACGGCACGCTGAACAACCTCGTCCTGTTTGCGGGCAACAAATTCGCGGGGCTGAACGGCAGCGACGCCGCCACCGACCGCCCCGTGGTCGAAGCCATCGCGGCGAACGACTGCGCCGACTGGACCAAACTGGAGTTCACGCCGAACAACGCGAACAAGTTCGAAACCTACACCTACGACATCACCCGGTTCGCCGACCGTTTTTCGTGGGGCATGCACCTTTTCTATCCGGACCCCAAGACCACGATGCGCACCTATCGGATCAATCCGAAGATCACGGTCAAGTTCAAGGGCCACGACACGCAGGTCTACAACTACCCGGACATGGAATTCGTCCCCTTCTCGCAGGCTTCGCAGCACGCCGACAACCCCTATATCCATAATGTATCGGGCAACGGCAACCTGAAATTCCAGGGCCGGCCGGGAGCGAACAACACTGCCAATATCGTCTTCCAGGGCTTCAGCGCCGGGGCTTTCCCCGAGATCGACCAGTGGGCCTTCATGCAGCCCGTCGCGCTCAACACGATCTCGCCCGACACGGGCCTGAACATCAAGGGCGTGACCGACGACCTGCCGAGCTACTCGTACACCTACACCGAGCCGGGGACCTACACGGTGACCTTCATCGTCGCCGGCGGCAACTACCAGGGACAGTCGGCGCCCGCTCCCTACGAGGTGACGTTCACGGTGATCGACCCGATCGAATAACCCGTCCGAAAGTTTTCGCAAGCCCGCCCTTCAGCAAGAAAGGCGGGCTTTTTCACAATATCCGGTTGCATTTCTGCGTTTTTTCCAGTAACTTTGGAGGTGAAACTTAACCTTTAACAACCAAAACCGAAACAACCTCATCGTATGAAGGCTGAATTACAGGAAATAGCGTCGCAGTTCGCGCTGGAAGGCGCTATCACGGCAATCGACTCGCTGGGCGAGGGATTCATCAACGACACGTTCATCGTCCGCACGGCGGGCGATGCGCCGGATTACATCCTCCAGCGCAAAAACAAGAGCATCTTTCCCGACGTTCCGGCCATGATGGAGAACATCCGCAAAGTGACGGACCATATCCGCCGCCGCGTCGCAGCCGCCGGGGGCGACCCCAGACGCGAGGCGATGACCGTGGTTGCGACCCGCGACGGAAAGCTCTATCACGTGGACGCACAGGGCGAATATTGGGCCGTTTCGGTTTTCATCAGCGACACGATCGCCTACAACAAGGCCGACTCCCCGGAACTGGCCCGCAAGGGCGGCGAGGGCATCGGCAAGTTCCAGGCCCAGCTGGCGGACTTCACCGAGCCGCTGGCCGAGACGATCAAGGGCTTCCACAACATCCGCCACCGCTTCGTGCAGTGGGACGAGGCGCTGCGCCGCGACGCCGCAGGCCGCGTGAAAGACCTTGCGGAGGAGATCGGCTGGATCGAATCGCGCCGCGACGAGATGCTCTCGTTCTGGTCGAAGGTCGAGGACGGCACGATCCCCACGCGCGTGACCCACAACGACACGAAAATCAACAACATCCTCTTCGACAAGCAGGGCGAGGTGCTGTGCGCCATCGACCTCGACACGGTGATGGCCTCCACGTCGCTCAACGACTTCGGCGACGCCATCCGCTCCTACGCCAACACGGGCGACGAGGACGACCGCGACCTTTCGCGCGTGGGCATGTCCCTCGAAATGTTCCGCGCCTATACCGAAGGCTATCTGTCGCAGCGGGCCGGACAGCTCAACCAGGCCGAAATCGACCACCTGGCATTCTCGGCCCGTTACATCACCTTCGAGCAGGTGCTGCGTTTTTTGATGGACTACATCGACGGCGACACCTATTACAAAACGAAATACCCCGAGCACAACCTCGTGCGCACCCGCGCCCAGTACAAACTGCTGCAAAGCATGGAAGAGCAGTACGGCACGATGTGTGAAATCGTACGGGAAACCGTCGCCAAATACAAATAAGGAATGGAAATTCGCAAGATAGCAGGCATCGCGCCCGACGACCGGGCCGCCGTGGACGAGGCATTCGCCGGAATCGAGCCGCTGCCGGTGGCGTGCTGCAACTGGCCCGCGGAATTTC
>OIWL01002296.1_pt1 | contig 16405 bp, 13 predicted proteins | sample 1587561 | NCBI WGS metagenome assembly OIWL01 (sample SAMEA3888903, study PRJEB22519) | human gut metagenome | biome: human gut; feature: human-associated habitat; material: faeces | place: Denmark | collected 2010 | reverse complement strand
ATGCCTACACCGTCACGCTGAACACGAACGGCGGAACGATCAACAACGGCAATGTCACCGAATACACCTACGGCGTGGGCGCAACACTCCCGACAGATGTGACGCGCACCGGGTACACGTTCAAGGGCTGGTATGCCAACGAAAATCTGACCGGCTCTCCTGTTACGGCGATCTGCGGTACAGAAATGGGCAATAAGGAATACTGGGCAAAGTGGGAAGCAAATACCTATACCGTGACATTTTACCCTAATGGTGGCAGTGTCAATCCGGTTGCTGCTACCACAGATAGTTCCGGCAAGCTGTCCTCTTTACCTACACCAACCCGTGGTGGCAACTATCGTTTTGATGGATGGTACACCGAACAGACCGGCGGCATAAAAGTTACCTTAAATCAGGTTTATACGGCAGATACCACCCTATATGCCTACTGGATCTATACTAGCGGCAGTTCATCTTCCGAAGACAGGGACGATCCCTCTGGCAACGCCTTTATCACTGATCGTCCGAACAAGGATAACCCGACCACACCAACTACAGCAAAATCAAATTCTGTAAAAGTGGATAGTAAGGGAAATGCAGTGATTACAAGAAGCATAGTTGCTGATGTTATCTCCGTTGCCCAGTCTGACTCAATAAAGCATGGGAATACGAAAAACGGTATCGCGGTGGTTGTTCCTGTGGAAATCAGCAAAGCGTTAGCTGGTGTGCAGATTACGCTGAAAGCAGATGCACTGGATAAACTAGTGTCCTCTGGTGTCAAACGGTTCACCATCGATACCGACAGTATGGCTGACTTTGGATTTATGCTGGATACCCTAAAGGAACTGAACCGTCAGACTACCGGAGATCTTATTCTAAAAATGAAGAAGACCGCAGTTACCTCTCAGGAAGTAGAAACAGCCATTGGAAATCGCCCGGTCTATGATATTACCTTATGGGAAGTAAAGAACGGCAAGGAAACTGTTGTCAACTTGAGCGGGAAGACCGTCAGCATTGCAATTCCGTATACTCCGGCGAAAAACGAGAAGCCTGGCAACCTGTATGCGGTTTATGTGGACGAAAACGGTAATGTACAGTGGATCAGCAAATCCAGCTATAATATGGATCAGAAAGCAGTGATTTTTGTAGCAGAGCATTTCAGCATCTACGGCATAGGCTACAAGAATCAGATTCCGACGTGAACAACCACTGGGCAAAGGACAATATGCTCTTTGTTGTTAGCCGTGGGCTGCTGAGTGGTACCAGTGCCACCACCTTCAGTCCCAATACCGGCATGACCAGAGGAATGTTTGTCACCGCACTGGGGCGATTGGCAGGTGTTGACCCGACTGATTACCAGGCCAGAATGTTTACCGATGTGAAAGAAGATGCTTACTACGCCCCCTATGTCAACTGGGCGGCAAAGACTGGCGTTGTCAGTGGAACGACAGATACTACTTTCGCCCCGGATACCAACATCAACCGCGAGCAGATGGCGGTCATTATGAAGAACTACGCTACTAAACTGGGCTACACCATCCCGAAAACTCTGGAAGTTGTGAATTTTGCGGATAGCGCAGGTATTTCTTCCTGGGCAAAAGAAGCGGTCAAGTCCATGCAGCAGGCGGGCATCCTTGCGGGCAAGACAAACAACTGTTTCGACCCTGCTGGAACCGCAACCAGAGCCGAAGTCGCTACCGTCCTGCGGCGGTTCGTGGAGATCGTCATCGATCCGCAGACTGCCAACGGCTGGGTGCAGAACGACAGCGGTGAATGGAGTTACTACAAAAACGGGGATTTGGTCAAAGGTTGGCTCTCTAATGATCAGAAGTGGTACTGGTTGGACAAAAATACCGGCAAAATGTTCTCTGGTGGTTGGAAGCAGATTGACGGTAAGCAGTATTACTTCTACGCAGATGGCTCTATGGCGGTGAATACCACCGTAGACGGCAAGACCATCGGTGCGGATGGAGCCAGAAAGTAAGTTTTTACCAGCAAATTAAGAATTAAAACAGGGGCATTCCAAACGACATGTGTACTGGAATGCCCCTTCTACAATAAAAGACTGTTTGCCCGTAATAGCAGCGGACAAAGAATAAACGCGGTCGGGTAAGCAGATACCCAGCCGCGTTTATTCTTTCTCTGGTTTTCCCCTTGTGTCGAGCAATTTGTCAATCAGGGCAAGTAAAAGCTCCTGTTCCCGATGACTGCATTGTAGGACTAAACGCTGTATGCGCTCTACGATTTCACTCTCCTGTTCTATCTGCGGTGCGAGAACTTCATCAAATGAAGCACCAATAGCATTAACGAGACGGATCAGGACGTCCAAGCTCGGCTTTCGTTTGTCATTCTCGATAGCTGATAGAAAACGAGAACTGATTTCGGCACGATCCGCAATTTGCTCACGGGTATAATCCCGTTTTTCTCTAGCGCAGCGAAGGGAACAACCAAATGAGAACATAATTTGTTGCTTTAGAAAGAAAGTGTATTAGTTCTGTTTCTGGTGAGAAAGAGTCCACATGGTGGTAGATATGAAATCATAGCCAGACACAGACGAAAAGAAGCAGCACTATGGGCAGGGCTTACAGGATTCGATTTTGACAGGCGTGAACGTGAGACGGCAGGCAGAAGAAACGTTGTCACTGATAAGGATTTGACCAGAGATGGTAAATGGAAGTATAATTGGACTGAGAGAAAATAACAGGAGTGACAATATGATAAAAAATCAAGGACATTCATCTCAGTCAGGAATCTTTGACATCAGTGCGGCAATGCTTCATATCATTGCCATGACATTTATGCTGATGGATCATCTCTGGGCTACGCTTCTTCCGGCGCAGGACTGGCTGACCTGCGTAGGAAGGCTCGCGTTTCCCATCTTTGCATTTATGGCAGTGGAAGGATATTTTCACACGCACAGCTTTAAAAAGTACATTCTCCGGCTGCTGCTGTTTGCGGTGCTGTCGGAGATCCCCTTTGATCTGATGTATGGCGGAACCTGGTTTTATCCGTTTCATCAGAATGTGATCTGGACGCTGTTGATAGGACTTTCAGGAATCCATTTGATGGAAAAAGTTCGAAAAAAACGGAAGCTGTGGATCTTTTTGCCGACAGCGATTCTGATCGTGCTGGTTGGAAGTGCGCTTGGGACGGTAGGAATGGCAGATTACTACGGTGCCGGTGTATTGACACTGTTTATTTTTTACTTTTTCCGGGGAAGAAAATGGTGGTGTTTTTCCGGACAGCTTCTGGCGCTTTATTGGGTCAACGTAGAGCTTCTGGGAGGTCTGATGTACCCCATCCGGTTTTTTGGGATGGACTTTGAACTCTGCCAGCAGGGACTTGCATTGCTTTCATTGCTTCCGATCTGGCTGTATCGTGGACGGCAGGGCTGCCATACGAAAATCTTCCAGTATAGCTGTTATGCGTTTTATCCGGTTCATATGCTGCTTCTTGCATTGGTGTTGAATTATGTGAATCGATAATGATAAGATCTGTGGCTGCAGGGGATACGACCCTGCAGCCATTTTTTATGTAACAGGAAATTCCGAGGAATTCCCTGTTACATAAAAAGGCACTGACGTGCCAAAGATGCGCACTCGCGCGAAGATGTAGACTGTCGCAAGCGACCGCGGGAGGCGCGAGAACGTGCCGAGGCACATTCTTTTTCACTTGTTGTGCAAAAATCGATCTAATTTGTCAGAGTTCTTCTTCCGGATGAAAATCTGCCATGAATCGTTTCAGGAGATAGGTGCAGAAATACGGGAAGGTGTAAGTACAGTTTTCGTGACCAATATTCTGGGATGAAAATTTAAAGCCATAGCGGATATCCGGATAGCGCTCCGAATTAATCAGGGTGTTCATGGATTTTGCTCTTCCGCTGGCAGCTTTCACTTCCAGTGGAATCAGGGAAGTCATGGAGCGGATAAAGAAATCTGCTTCAAGTGTAGATGTTTCTTTTTTATAATAATAAAGCTTATAATGCTGTTTGACTAAAGCTTCCCCGACAATATTTTCATATAAGGCACCTTTGTAGACTCCGAGATTCTTGTTGGCGCGCAGATCTTCCTGGGATTCATCATCCAGCATGGACACAAGAAGACCGGTGTCGGCAAAGTATAATTTAAAAATATCCGGATCATAATTGCCGCCCAGAGGAAGTTCCGGAAACTCCAGACAATAGCAGATATTTACCATACCGGCATCGACAAGCCATTCTGCACACCCGCGGTAATCACGGAACCGCGCACCGGACGCCACTTTTGAAATCTGGAATTTCTTGTTTTCTTTTGCGAGCTGTGGAGCAATCCGGTTGAAAACATTTAATATTCTCGTCTGATCGATCCCCTGCGCGTATTTACGGATATCTTCTTTATAGTCGGCGATCAGCTGTCTTTGCGTGTCGAGAGAGTTTTCGAAAGTGTTTCTCTGGATATATTCCGCCACTACGGCAGGCATACCGCCCAGAACACAGAAATCAAGAAACAGGGAATGGTACACTTTCATTTCCAGCTCATTAAACGGGCGCAGTTCCCTCATATGAGAAAGCATACTCTGGACAGTTGCATCATCATAGCCTTTTGCCCATAAAAATTCTTCGAAGTCAAGAGAGAACATTTCATAATCTTTCTTATATCCAACACTGTTGCTCTCGATTTTGCGATAGTTTACACCGAGCATGGAACCGCTGCAAATGACGTCAAACCGCCCGTCAATGCAAAAAAATTTCAGAGAGGTAGCAATTTCAGGAAATTCAGTAATTTCATCAAAAAAGATCAATGTTTTTTGCGGAATGAATTTCTTTGACGGATCGATCAGGGAAATATTTTTTATGATATCAGCTGCCTCGTAACCGTCAGAAATGATCCCCTTATACTTCTCGTCTCTTACAAAATTGATCTCTATAATACTTTCATAGTTTTCGGCCGCAAAATGTTTGATGGATTCTGTTTTGCCAACCTGGCGGCTTCCTTTAATGATCAGTGGTTTTCTGTGCGGGTCGGATTTCCATTCACAGAGAAAATTGTCTACCTTTCGTTTTAAATACATGTGTGCACCTCCGTTCTTTATTATGAGTATACACAAAAAAACAGCGAATATCAATTATAATATCACAAAAAAATAGCGAATAATTTTAAATATAACACAAAAATAAATTATATGATGGGTATACGTGTATTTGTCAAGAAAAGCAGACAACAAGAAAGACCGCAGCAATCGATACCTGGATTGCTGCGGTCTCTAAAATTAAGCCAGATCGTCTGATCAACAACAGTCAGCCTGAAATCACTGATCAGCCATGCTTTTCATCGCAATATCTGCACCGATACACCTCATGATCTTTATCATCGAGATAGAAGATATGCGGAAGCTCCTGCTCGATCGAGGTGATGCAGCGCGGGTTCTTGCAGTGGATCACGTTCTTTAAGATCTTCGGGAGATGAAGGCTGCGCTTTTCGGCGATCTTGTCATCGCGGATGATGTTGACGGTGATGTTGTGGTCGATGTAGCCGAGAACATCGAGGTCGATGGCGTCGAGCGGTCCCTCGATCTTGATAATGTCTTTCCGGCCCATCTTGTTGCTCTTCGCGTTCTTGATGATTGCGACGGTGCAGTCCAGCTCGCCTAAACGCAGGTAGCGGTAGATATCCATACTTTTTCCTGCCTGGATATGGTCAAGGACAACACCTTCCCGGATTCCGCTGATATTTAACATGGTTTTTCTACCTCCAGTAATGTCATAATGAGAGCCATACGGACATATACGCCGTTCTGGACCTGTTTAAAGTATGCGGCACGCGGATCATCATCGACTTCGACGGAAATCTCATTGACACGCGGGAGCGGGTGCAGAACGTACATGTCCGGTTTTGCGAGTTTCATCTTTTCTTTGTCGAGAATGTAGCAGTCCTTCATGCGGATGTAGTCTTCCTCGTTGAAGAAACGTTCCTTCTGGACTCTTGTCATGTAGAGGATATCGAGGTCGGCGATCGCATCATCCAGGCTTGTTGTCTCTCTGTATTCGATGTTTTTCGCGTCGAGAACGCTCTCCTTTATGTAATCCGGAACTTTTAACTCCGGCGGGGAGATCAGGATAAAGCGGATCCCCTCATAGCGGGAGAGTGCATTGATCAGAGAGTGGACCGTGCGGCCAAATTTTAAATCTCCGCAGAGTCCGACCGTCATATTGGAAAGTCTGCCCTTTAAGGAACGGATCGTGTATAAATCAGTTAAAGTCTGTGTGGGATGCTGATGACCGCCGTCTCCGGCATTGATAACAGGAATCGAAGATTTGGTGGAGGCAACATAGGCTGCGCCTTCTTTTGGATGTCTCATTGCGCAGATATCTGCGTAACAGGAAATAACACGAATTGTATCGGAAACACTTTCACCCTTGGTCGCGGAACTGGAATCGGCGGAAGCAAAACCGAGAACGGAACCTCCGAGGTTTAACATGGCCGCTTCAAAACTTAAACGGGTTCTTGTGCTTGGCTCATAGAAAAGGGTTGCTAATTTCTTTCCGTCACACACGTGTGCGTATCGGGAACGGTCTTTCTCAATGTCGGCGGCAAGCTCTAAGAGATTGTCCGTCTCCTCAAGAGAAAAGTCAAGAGGATTTAACATGTGTCTCATGATGTTTGTAATCTCCTTCCAAGTGTTTTGCGTTACCATGCTGGGTAGGAATTTTCTGAACTGAAAATTCCGTACAGTTATAGTAGGGGGAGTGGATTTTGCCGATTCGGAATGCGAAGCATCGGCAAAATCTGTTATCGTTCATGCAGTGCAGGAACGATAACATTTTTATTATTATAGCGAATCCGGAGTGGAATTTCCACTATTTTTTTGAAGAAAATTATGATAAAATGAAGATCAGTGAGTGCAATGCACAAAAGAAAAATAAGCGGATGCCTCTGGAAGGCCTGTGTTTCCGGGAAAAAGGAAGCCGGAGCGAAGGCGCACCGGGCAGAACGGATCGTTGGAGGAACCATGAAAAAGACGATGGAGCAGATCATCCTGGAAGGTCAGGTCGCAAAATGCCGCTCCCTGGAGGAACTTTATGTGCTGTGGGAGCTGATGCAGCAGATGGAGGAAGATCCGGACGGAAAGACCTGTTATCCGGAACTGGATCAGAGAAATTTTCATATTGACGGAATCGTGGACCCGGTGCACTATGACGGGACCCTTTATATATTAAAAGAGACGAACATGCGGAAAATGATCCAGAAAGGCGAGACGATGCCGGTGGTCTCGGATATCCGGGGCGACTTTCTCTCCGGGAAGAGTCCGTCTGGCCGGGTGGAATATCTGGAGTATCTCACTGGCATGCAGAAGGTCCTCTGGGAGGAACGTCATCCGGGGGAAGAGTGCAGACTTACCGGGAAAAAGCTCCGCGAGAAGGCGGCGGTCCTCTATCTCAATAAGCGCGGCGGAAAGGGCGCGGCCGATGAGGTCAGCCTGGATTATGGTCAGTACTATATGGAGTTTATCAAGAAGCAGATCCGGCTTTTAAACCCGAAGACCGTGGTCTGCTGCGGAGAGGACCTCTTCCGCCTGATCGTGATGGAAGTGTTCCAGAATAAGAAGCAGAAAAAGAACCGGGAGATCTACATGAAATGGAAAGATCTGGTCCTGGGAGATGTCTTTTTTGCGGACCGGGAATACCGTCCGATAAAAGAGGCAAAGAAAGACGAGGCGGCTGTCCGCGTTGTGAGGATGTGGAATCCGTCCTACCGGGTGAATAATGGACAGTATGTGTCGCTGGAGGAGTATCTGAAGGAGTTCCGGAGAAGACTTTCCGGCGGGAAAGAGGATGAGCAGGAGAATCCGCAAAGCGCGGAGCCAGATGAGGAAAACACGGAGTCCCCGATGACGGAGGATCCGGCTGTGGAGAAATCAGAATAGTGCAGGGATACAAGGGAATTCTGGAAGTTTGAAAAAATGGACAGAGTTCCTTTTTCTATGACAGAAAATTTCAAAGGAATTTCCTGCTGCACAAAAAATGCAATGTATGAGAGATGTACACTTGTACGAAGAGGAAGGTCTTCGCTGGAGACTGCACAAAGAGCCCGAATGTGACAGGTCATATTTCTGATCTGTAAGAATTGCTTTTCACAGGAAGAAACTTTCTGAACAGATGATCTTAAAACAGACAGGAATCATCATGGATTTCGCCAATCTGAAATATGGTAAGAAATTGTAAGAATAATTAAGTAATTTTATATAGTCAGAACATGATGCAGACAGTATACTTGAGGTACAAAAAGAACTTTGACGTCAAGATGAAACGTCAGGAATGACAGGCGCGGCGGAAAAGAATGCTGTGTAAAAATTGTAGAAAAAGGAGGCGGACGGATGCAGCAGAGCGACGAAGCGGTGATCCGGGTAAAGGATCTGTACAAGGTATACCGCATGGGCGAAGAAAAAGTGTATGCGCTGAACGGGGTCAGCTTTGAGATCCACAAAGGCGAGTTCTGCGCGATCACCGGACCGTCCGGTTCCGGTAAATCGACGCTTTTAAACATGCTGGCGGGTCTGGAGCATCCGACAAAGGGTGAGATCGTGATCGCCGGAAAACATATAGAAAAGTTGAATGAAAAACAGCTTGTGACCTTCCGAAGAGAGCGGGTCGGGTTTATCTTCCAGTCCTACAACCTGATCGGGACGATGGATGCGGTGGAAAATGTGGCTTTGCCGTTATCGTTTCGGGGAATGCCGAGGACAGAGAGGATCAAGCGGGCGAAGCAGTATTTAAAGCTTGTGGGACTTGAGAAATTTATGACCCACATGCCAAATCAGATGTCCGGCGGACAGCAGCAGCGAGTCGGAATCGCGAGAGCCCTGGCGATGAACCCGCAGATCATCTTCGCGGACGAGCCCACGGGAAACCTGGATTCGAAGACGACGATGGAAGTATTAAAACTCATGCAGAAGGTCGTAAGAGAACAGAAACAGACGCTTGTGATGGTTACCCACGACAATAATCTGGCGACCTACGCGGACCGGATCTTTAAGATCATCGATGGAAAGATCGTGAGCATCGAGGAGAATCACCACGAGGTGGATCTTGTGCAGTTAGAGGAGTCCATGCAGGCGGCGGCAGAGGCGCAGGCGGAGGGAAAATCTAAGAATCCGGCAGTAGAAGAGCAAATAGAGACAGTTGTGGAAGCAGAAGAACACCGGATAGAGGGAAAGTCAGAATAACAATCGACAAAATTTTGGAATAAACGCAAAAATATGGAAAGCTGGCACAAATAACTAAAATAGAACAGCCAAGAGGAGAGGAACAGTATGAAAATAAAAGGATTACGCTGGATGGCAACATTCCTTGCTGCGTGTATGCTGATGGGCGCAGTCCCGGCAACTGCATTCGCGGCGAAGGAGACAACAGAAGCGGCGGAGACGATCCCACAGGTATACCGGATGGATGACGACAATGATACCGTCCGCCTTGTGATCGGAAAGACGCCGACCTTATATATCGGAAAAAACGGAACAGTCTCCGTGACACTCATGAACATGGAGGACAAAGATTGGGTCGAGACAGAGATCTGGATCGCCTCCGAGGATGATTTCCGGAACCATTATTCCGATGAGATCACAAAGACGGAGGACCGCGACAGCGAGGAGAGCAGCATCGTCCAGTCCATGAAGACGATCTATCCCTTTGAGGTGACGGATTCCTTAAACCGCCATTATAAGGTCGGTCATGTAAATAAAAAAGCAAAAAAGACCGTCAACCTGAATGTCAATGTAAAAAAAGGTCTGGAAGAGGGCTATTATCCGATCCTGATCTACATCTCAAAGCGCGCTCAGGGCGAGGACGGAATGTCATCCGAGTACGCAAAGACGATCATGGCGTGGATCGAGACAAAGAAGACAACAGGAACCAGTGAGACAAATGAGGACAACTCCGAGCCGGTAGCATTCGCCCTCGGTGAGAATCAGTCCACTCCGTCCGCAAACTATTCCGAGGTCATGAATTTCGATGTAAACGTGAGAAATACCGGTTATAAGACTGCCTATGATGTGCGCGTCGATATGGAGCTCTCTGAGGATATCACGAAGTTTCCGTTTGAGATCAATGACGGAAATTATGACCGGCAGATGGGAAATATGAATCCGGATCAGACGGTGGCAGTTCCGTTCAGCATGGCGGTGCGGGAAAAGGCGAAATCCGGCTATTACCCGATCAAGTTTAAGATCCGTTACCGGGAAAATGAGAATGGAAACTTTGCTGCTCCTGTGGAGGATACCTTTTATGTGCGGGTCTATGGAAAAGACGAGGGTGATTCTCTGGATTCTGAAGCAGGCGAGAACGAAAGAACAAAGGCGCGTATCATCGTCGACAGCTTTGAGACGGATCCTGCGGAGATCTATGCCGGACAGGATTTTACGCTGAAGGTGCGCATGAAAAACGCTTCCAACAGTATCGCAGCCAGCAACATCCTGTTTACCTTCGAGTCGGAAGCAGTGAGCGACAGTCCGGTATTTACGACGGTGAACGGTTCAAACTCCGTGGTTGTCAATTCTCTGGCACCGGGAGCATCTGACACGCTGACGATAAAATTTTCTTCAAGTCCCACAGCGGAACAGCGTTCCTACACGATCACGATCAATGAGCAGTATGACAGCCCGGAATTCAAGAACGCGAAGGAAGCCGTAAAGATCGCGGTTGGATTAAAGCAGGAGGCACGGTTAAATACCGGTACCATCGAGGTCATGCCGGATGCTATTTCCGTAGGCGAAGAGTCAAACGTGATGTTTTCCATCAACAACACCGGAAAAGTCATGCTCTATAATGTGAACGCGGTCTTTGAGGCAGACTCTATCCAGAAGAATGAGGCTTATGTTGGAAATATCGAACCCGGAAAAAGCGGAAACGTGGATACGATGATCAACGGAATTGCCCCGACCACGGATGATGGAAAGGTAAAACTCTCCATTACATATGAGGATGAGAACGGAAAAGTCTCCACGGTCGAGAAGGAGATCCAGCTTATGGTAAATGATGATCAGAGCATGGATGAAAGCAATGTTGACGATACCTGGAACAGTGACGATGTACAGCCGGAACCGTCCACGACGGATAAACTGAAACATCTCGCAATTCCGGTGGGAATCGTGGGAGTGGTCCTTGCAGCTGTGATCCTTGTGGTCATCAGACGCAAAAAGAAGAAAGCGGGAATGGACGATGAGATTCTTTGATCTGCTCATCATGAGCATCAATAACCTGCGCAGACGGAAACTCAGGACGGGACTTACCGTTCTGGGTGTTGTCATCGGCACGGCCTCCATCGTAGTCATGGTCTCTCTGGGAATCGGATTGAAGGAAAATACCGTGGAATCCTATGCTTCCTTCGGAAGCCTCACAAGGATCCAGATCAGTTCCGGATACGGGAACCAGTCCGAGGACGATTACCTCGTGGACGCCACGGTGACGAAGCTTGCGAAGATCCCACATGTGAAGAGTGTGTCCCCGATTCTGGAGACAGATGTGAATCTGAAGCAGGGAGTTTATCAGGGATATTCGAACATTGTGGGAATGCCCAGAGAGGAGCTGGAACAGATTCCGCTGGCGGAGGGAAAACTTCCGGACAAGAATGCGGCGACACTGGAGTTTATCATCGGAAATATGGTTTCCGACAACTTTTATAACAGCAAGACCGGAAAGGGAAACTGGGACGGAGAGGATCTTTCCAAAGTGGATCTTATACACAAGCCGTTTTTTACCATGTTCCAGAATATGGGAAACGGGGATGAAAGCAGCCAGAAAAAGTATCTTTTCCCGGCCTGCGCTCTGGTGGATGGCGGTGAGAACGGATTATCTGAGTATGGATACCAGCTCTACACGGATATTGATCTGTTAAAGACCCAGCTGAAAAAAATCTACCGGAAGAACCCGATCCCCGGACAGCCGACAAATAAAAAGGGAAAACCCTACAATTATTTTGTCTACAGTATGGTTTACGTGAATGTGGACGATATGGAGCATGTGACGGAGGTCCAGAAAGCGATCACAGATATGGGCTACGAGGCCTACAGTAGCATGCAGTGGCTCGAACAGGCCCAGCAGCAGACGGATATGATCCAGGCGGTCCTCGGAGGCATCGGTGCTGTATCGCTGTTTGTGGCGGCCATCGGAATTGCAAACACGATGATGATGTCCATCTATGAGAGAACGAAGGAGATCGGTGTGCTGAAGGTTTTGGGATGTGCGCTTGGAGATATCCGGACGATGTTTTTGATGGAGGCGGGATTTATCGGATTTATGGGAGGCGTTCTGGGACTTGGCTTAAGCTACAGCGTCTCCGCGGCGATCAATAAGTTTCTGGGAGCCAGTCTCTCCGGCATGACCGGCGGTTCCGGAGCGATCTCAAGGATCCCGCTGTGGCTTTCCGGATCCGCAGTGGTCTTTGCGGTCCTGATCGGCATGCTGGCCGGACTTTTCCCGGCACTGCGGGCGATGAAATTAAGTCCGCTGGCGGCGATCAGAAATGAATAAGATAAATGAGTCCTGGGTGCGTTGACACCTTAAAAATCTGACATTTCAGCCAGTCCGCAGGCAGGTTGGGGAACAACAGAAAAAAAAACTCTACAGTTATGCCGCACATGGAGAGGCGGACGGTTGACAGGCAACAGAAAAATCGGGATTAAAAGATCCGGTAAAACAAAAGACACGCCATACAGATTTCACTTAAAACCTGGATGACGTGTCTTTTTTAATTCTTAAAATATCTGATCATTTACCCGGCACTTAAGCCTTGGCCGCCTTCTGTCTGGACAGTGTCTGTACACCTTCAATAACAAGGATGATCGCAAGGAAGATCAGAAGGATTCCGAGGATCGTCTGTGCCCACGGACCCCAGTCAGCGCCGCCTGCGGCAATCATGCCGATCTGGTTCTTAACTGTGAGTGCAAGGGAGGTGATCGTAACGATGATCATGAATGCCATCGGGATCAGGAACATCTTGTTGTTTTTGCCCATGTTTCCGAGCCATGTGGCAACGGCTAAGAGGCCGATACCTGCGAGAAGCTGGTTGGCAGCTCCGAACAGTCCCCAGATCTTTCCATATCCGTTCATGCCGAGAAGAATGCCAAGAACAACCGTGAGGATCGTAGCGAAGTACGGATTTACCATAACCTTTTTCCAGCCCTCTTTGATGTCGGCAGCAGTTTCACCCGGCTCAAGCCAGAATTCCTGGAACATGAAACGCGCAAGACGTGTTGCGGTATCAAGAGAAGTAAGACAGAACGCGGAATATGTAAGTACCAGTAAAGAGTTTAAGATGCTGTAGCTTCCCGGGATGATATCGTCGATCATGTGAGCGATACCGCCGCCGAAGATCGCTGTCGCGCCCTTTAACGCCTGGTCCGGATGAACCGCGTTCCACTTGTAAGCATAACCGATGGCGCAGAGAGTTAAAACTGCGAGAACACACTCTAAGAGCATTCCGCCGTAAGCGATCGGCTTCGCGTCAGTCTCTTTGTCGAGCTGCTTGGATGTGGTACCGGAAGATACCAGAGAGTGGAAACCGGAGATCGCACCGCAGGCAACTGTTGTAAACAGTACCGGGAACATGTACTGAACGCCGTTTCCGTTGTCAACTGCAAAGCTTGTCACAGCCGGGAAAGAGGAGTCGAAGGTCGGATGAGCGACGATGACGCCGAATGCTGCAACTGCTAACATTGCGTAAAGCAGGAAGGAACTTAAGTAGTCACGCGGCTGGAGAAGGATCCATACCGGTGTTACAGAAGCGATGGCGATGTAAAGACCAACGATCCACATCCATGCCTTTGTGGAGAGGTAGATCGGATGAAAGTTCATTCCGATCGCCATGATCAGAACGATCGCAAGAACGCCGAATACGGAAGCGATACCCATCGGCATGTTGCGGCGGTATACACAGAAACCGAATACGATTGCGATCAGGATGAACAGGATCGAGATCATCGCTACGGTTGCCGGAGTCGCGGATTTCGCCATATCAAGTGCGCCGCTCTCATCGTACACTGCGCCGAAGGTGGAAGCAACGATCGAAGCGAAGGCTGCTACGACTAAGATCAGTGTCAGGTAAGAGAAGATGATGAAGAGCTGCTTTGCACGTTTGCTCATGTTTGCGGAGATGATCTCTCCGATGGACTGTCCTTTGCTGCGGACAGATGCGAACAGTGCGCCGAAGTCATGGACACCGCCGAAGAAAATACCTCCGATGAGGATCCATAAGGTCACCGGAAGCCATCCGAACATAGCTGCACCGATCGGTCCGGTGATCGGGCCTGCGCCTGCGATGGATGAGAAATGGTGTCCCATAAGAACCGGAGCTTTTGCCGGTACATAGTCAACACCGTCTGCCATTGTATGAGCCGGTGTCTCTGTTTTGCTTTCGCCTACGCCCCACTGCTTGCACAGCCAGCCGCCGTAGCAGACATAGCCGATGCCAAGAATGGCAACACAGACGATGAGAAGTACTAATGAATTCATTGTTGCTATCTCCTTTTCTTTTAAAATATAATAATGTTGGGGTCAAAAGTTTTTGACCCCTTTGATACCGTATTGTTCCGCACTTTGTGCTCTCACAATACTCAAAAACATTCATAATCCGCTCATTTTTCTGCGAAAAATGGCTGCTTATTCATGTTTTTGGCGGGGTCCAAGGTCAAAAAACCTCTTGCAGGCAAGCCTGCATCGGATTTATGACCTTTTCCCCCTGGTATCATATAATACTTTTTTCAAAATTTTCGCAACATGGTGACCGCTTGCGTTTGAAGTGACCTTCCCGTCAGCCACCTCCACCAACGCCGCATGAAAATTCATCCAGCCATGCAGGGAAAAATGAAAACTTTTGTAAATACGGCATTTTTTTAAGGCTTTCCTTGCGTCCTCATCACAGGTATCGCAGATAAAGACTGCCGTAATATAGGAAGCCATATGGCCTGGTCCAACATGGATCCGGCCCATGCCATCCTCGTGGATCTCATTCTTTAAGCTTTCAAAAAGATCCAGCGTCAGGTGCGGAACATTCACGAGATACAGGAATTCCTCATTGTCCGCGGACCACAATTCTGCCTTTTTTGAGATGACATACTGTCCGGAATGCTCAAAAAAATCACAGCGGGCTGTGATCGGGGATCGGTCGCCATTGATCATCATATGAATATCGTAAAAGGGTTCATAATTCTTTAACAGCCGCGAGATAGCGGATTCTCTTGTGTACTGCATTCCATTTTCCAATCTAATTGTTATACAAATATTAAAATTATAAAAAAATTATAAAATCAGTTTATTATACTCCTGCCAGTAAAAATATGCAAGATTTTTGCGAAAAACAGAAGCAACAAAATGAAATATTAACAAATAGGTGAGCGAATGGTGCGGATCCGATGAGATATAGATAAAGAAGACCGTAGATCCATATTCTGACGAAAAGGGAATGACAGTTCTGCAAATTCCAAACTGATTAATAAAGAAGGTAACTGGGTACCACTGCATCACCCTATACACCAATTCAATTTGACATCATTCTACCCATCCGATATAATACATAGTATACGAACAACCGCAAAATCACCAAACCAGGAGGGAATTTTATGACAAACGCATACCCCCATCTGCTTGCCCCCATTAAGATCGGCAAGTTTGTTCTGAAAAACCGCATGCAGTCCTCTAACTCGCTGCCCCATTTCTCCCAGGGCCCCGAGGAGTACCCCGCTGAGGGCACCATGGCGCACTTCATTGGCCGCGCCCGCACCGGCGCAGCCTTTGTGACCTTCGCCGGCGTGGAGGATACCTATCAGATGCCCCAGCTGCCCGACACCCTGGACATGTCCCATTTTCCGGAGTTCGACATGCGCAACGCCAAATGTCAGAACTACATGGTGGAGATGGTGGAGGCCATGCACTACACCGGCTCCATCGTCAGCGGCTCCCTGTTCTCCGCCAACCGTACCTATCGCTATGAGAACGAGAACGGCGAGATCGAGGCTGTGGACGCCAATCCCAAGGGCCCCGTCACCGACAGCTCCGGCATGAGCGGCAGCATCGGCGATGATGTGCCCACCGAGAACCTCTATAAAATTGCAAAGAGCTACGGTCAGCGGACGGCCCTGTATAAGCGGCTGGGCTTCGACGCTGTGACCATCCATATGAGCTACCGTGCCCAGGTGCCCGGTCAGCTGCTGTCTCCGCTCACCAACTTCCGGACTGACGAATGCGGCGGCAGCTTTGAAAACCGCTGTCGGTTCCCGCTTCTGATGCTGGAGGAGATCAAGAAGGTGGCGGGCAACGATATGCTCATCGAGATCCAGTTCTCTGCCGAGGAGCCGGAGGGCGGCTACACTCTGGAGGAGGGCATCGAGTTCCTGAAAAAGGCCCAGAAGTATGTGGACATCGTACAGGTGCGCGCAGCCGACGGCGATTATAACCATC
>OIWL01002271.1_pt1 | contig 16596 bp, 16 predicted proteins | sample 1587561 | NCBI WGS metagenome assembly OIWL01 (sample SAMEA3888903, study PRJEB22519) | human gut metagenome | biome: human gut; feature: human-associated habitat; material: faeces | place: Denmark | collected 2010 | reverse complement strand
AGAAGTAAAGGCAGTAGATAAAATATTGAATGACATCCAACGTCCGTTCACTGCTATCATGGGTGGTTCTAAAGTTTCTTCAAAGATCGAAATCATTGAGAACCTGTTGAACAAGGTTGATAACCTGATTATCACCGGCGGTATGACTTATACATTCACCAAAGCTCAGGGTGGCCAAATCGGTCTGTCTATCGTAGAAGATGACAAACTTGATCTTGCTTTGGATCTGATGAAGAAAGCAAAAGAAAAAGGAGTTAATCTGGTATTGGCTGTGGATGCTAAGATCGCTGACTCTTTCTCTAATGATGCTAACACTAAATTCTGTGCCGTAAACGAAATTCCTGACGGATGGGAAGGTCTTGACATCGGTCCGAAGTCAGAAGAAATCTTCGCTGAAGTTATCAAGAATTCTAAAACAATTCTTTGGAATGGCCCAACAGGTGTATTTGAATTCGAAAACTTCACTCACGGTTCTCGCACAGTAGGCGAAGCTATTGTTGAAGCTACCAAGAAAGGTGCTTTCTCACTCGTAGGTGGCGGTGACTCTGTAGCTTGTGTCAACAAGTTCGGATTGGCCGATGGTGTTTCTTATGTTTCTACAGGTGGTGGTGCACTGCTTGAAGCTATCGAAGGAAAGATACTTCCGGGTATTGCTGCTATCGAAGAATAATAAAAAAACATCTTCATTATAATATAAAAGGCAGCTCTTTTTTCACACAAAAAAGAGTTGCCTTTTTCCTTTCCGATAATGAAAAAGCTACTGTTACTCAGTATATCTGCCCTCTTTATCCTTGCATGTCATAGCGGATCCAAAGAGGTAACGACCACACAAGTCAAGCTTCAATCCGTCACTTTAGGATTGATGCCTACCATGGATGGTTTTCCGTTTATCGTTGCCCATCGACAGGGCATTTATGATTCACTGGGACTGGAAGTAAATTTAGTGCGTTTTAATTCAGCTAATGACCGGGATGCTGCTCTTCAGGCAGGTCGCATTGACGGAATGATAACCGACTACCCCAGTGCTGTATTGCTACAATTGCATCATCCGGGATTAGCCGTTATAATGGAAAACAACGGATATTTCTGTTTTATATCAAGCAAGAAAAGCGGAGTTAACCAATCGGAACAATTAAAAAAGAAAAGTATAGCCATCTCCCGCGGGACTGTGATAGAATATGCTACCGACCTGTTTTGTACAAAATCCGGTATCAAAACAGAAGAAATAAACAAGCCTGAAATAGCACAAATCCCATTGCGCCTCAACATGCTGGAATATGGACAAATAGAAGCTTCCTTCCTACCCGACCCTTTTGCAACCATAGCTATGAACGATGGAAACAGATCCTTGATCAGTACCCGCGAACTGAATATCCATCTTACCGGAACGGCTTTTACAGAAGCTGCACTAAAAGAGAAGAAAGCGGAGATAACATCACTCATCCAGGGATATAACCTTGGGGTAAAGTACATACAAACACATTCATCCCAAGAAGTGTCAACTCTATTAGCCGAAGAATTCAGAATATCAGAAAACCTGGCCAGGCTTATCTTGTTACCATCTTATACCCCTGCCAGCCGGCCCAACATTCAGGAGATCAACAATACTCTTAAATGGTTGAAAGAAAAAAACAGGATACCAGCTCATTATCAGGGAGAAAATCTGATAGACACCACCTTCACCGTTCCATATAAAATACCCTCTTACCCCCCAAACACCAGCCAATAAATATTATAAATGCCAAATTTCGTTTATAATAAATAAGAAAATAACTTCTTTTTGGCATTATTTTTGTTCTACTAACTATGATAACAGTACAAATACCTTGAAATTATGAACGAAAGAGCTATCAACGAGCAACATATATACATTTGTAATTTAATCGAACAAAAACGATTAAAAGAAGCTTTAATGCAACTGGAGTCTTTCCTGTGGCAATGTTCGGATTGGGAGCTCCGCCACCAGCTGGAGCAGCTACAAACCTCCTATAATTTCATGCTACAGTATATGAAACAGGGCATAGCCGATCCGGAACGAGAAAAATTATATACAAAACTTCGTGCTAATGCATTAGAAATAGCCGATAAGGGACGTCTATTGATGCTTGATGATGTATCAACGCATTTCTATCACATAGTACGCAGCAAGCGTACACAGGAGTTAGCGCCTTATACTACAAGCGTTCTGATGCATGTATTGGAATCTTTTAACGACGATTTGGCAGTCAGCGGATTGTTGTCAGACAATAATTTGGATGAAGTTCTGAAAAGACACGAGGAAACACAGAAATTCCTATTTCTGCAAACCTGGTCAAATAGTAGCTGGACTGTAGAAAATGAAGCCGAAGCACAAGCTATGCTGAAGTCGGAACTACTTCCGGTCAATGACCTGTGTCTGTTTACCAGTGCTGTAATGTTGAGTCTGATGGAGTGCTTTGATCTGCGAAAGTTGATGTGGTTGTTAGATGCATACCAATGCAATAATATACACGTCAGCCAACGGGCATTGATCGGAATCATTTTTGCTTTACACATCTATAATGCCCGGCTCGATCTATACCCCGAATTCAGCAAGCGTCTGGACCTGGTCAATGAAGAATTCCCATTAGACGAAGACCTCGCACGTATATACCGTCAACTCCTCTTGTGTCAGGAAACGGAAAAAATAGATAAGAAGATGCGTGAAGAGATCATTCCGGAAATGCTGAAAAATGTCTCTTCCATGCGTAATATGAAATTTGGATTCGAAGAATCTGATGAAGAAAAAGACGATCGAAATCCAGATTGGGGCAATGTGTTTGAAAACTCACCATTAGGCGATAAGTTGCGCGAAATGAACGAACTGCAAATAGAGGGGGCCGATGTATATATGAGTACATTTTCACAATTGAAAAATTTCCCTTTCTTCAAGGAGTTACACAACTGGCTTTATCCTTTCGACAGACAACAGTCAAATGTTATCAAAATGATGCGAAAGGAAACCAGTAAAGAAAACAGGATGATAGACATACTCCTGCAATCGGGATTCTTCTGCAGCAGTGATAAGTATTCGCTCTTCTTCACTATGGAGCAATTTCCACAGTCACAGCGCAATCTGATCTTCAGCCAACTCACCGAACAACAGGCGGAAGAGTTTGCCGAACAGTCTAAAGCTGAAACCCTAAAGAGGTTTTCCGAACGTCCGGGTACGATCAGTAGCCAATATCTGCATGACTTGTATCGCTTCTTCAAATTAAACGTACGCAGAAGTGAGTTTAGAGATATATTCAAAGAAAAGATAGAGTTACACAAAATATCAGCATTGAAAAATATCCTGTACCAGGAGGGCACACTAACCTCCATAGCAGATTTTCACTTTAAAAAAGAACATTGGGCAGAGACTGTTGAACTATATAAGGAAATAGAGCAGATGAATGGCCCTCTGAGCACACAGTCGGAGTTTTATCAGAAGTTAGGTTATGCTCTGCAAAAGCAGAAAAAATTGGAGGAAGCCATTGCTGCCTACCTGAAGGCAGATACCATAAAACCGGATAATATATGGATAAACCGTCATCTGGCCAGTTGTTACCGCCTGCTGCGCAACTTCAAAAAAGCACTGGAATATTACCGGAAAGCCGAAGAAGCTTTGCCGGAGAATCATAGTATTGTGTTTTATATAGGTAGCTGCCTGGCCGAATTGCAACAATTTGAAGAAGCACTGAATTACTTCTTCAAACTTGACTTCATGGAAAACGATTGCATCAAGGCATGGAGAGGTATCGGCTGGTGTTCATTCATCAGTGGTAAACTGGAGCAAGCGATCAATTATTATAATAAGGTGATAGAAAAAGCCCCACTTGCAGTAGATTATCTGAATGCCGGACACGTAGCATGGGTGTCCGGAAATATAGAGAAGGCCGCAGAGTTTTATGCCCGTTCTAAAGAGATGAGCGGAGATCAGGAAATATTTCTGGATATGTTCAACAAAGATAAAGTCTACCTCATCAAGCAAGGAATAAAAAAAGAGGATATCCCGTTAATGCTGGATTTACTATAATTCATCGAGGGGGGCAATAGTAAAATCAACTATTATTAAAACGCAGATTAACACTGAATTACGTAAAGAATAAATTATATTTGTGATAATTAGCGTTAATCTGCGTTTCTAAAGTTGCATATTGATAATTTCCTTCCGGCTTTTGACATACCTATAATGACTCAAACGTTAACTTATGACCTTTATTCACAAAAAAGGATATAATATAGCAAATAAACAGCCTTACATAGTGTGATATCCCAAAAGAATGTCGTTCTTTGCAGTACGAAACAATAAGAGGTTTATAATAATTTGCTTTCATATATGTATCTCCTCAGTTATCCACATTGAGTATTTCCATTCTGATTACTTTTTCTCAAAACTTTTTTATTGCATTATTAATTTTTTTATATTTACGTTTATGAACATGTATGTTGGAAACCTTAGCTACAATGTTAAGGAATCAGATTTGAGACAAGTAATGGAAGAGTATGGAACAGTAGAATCTGTAAAACTCATCACCGACCGCGACACAAGAAGATCAAAAGGTTTTGCCTTTATCGAAATGCCGGAAGCATCGGAAGCAAAAAATGCAATCACAGAATTGAACGGAGCAGAATATGCAGGCCGTCCGATGGTAGTGAAAGAAGCATTGCCCAGAAATTAAGATTAAACTCTGAGATAAGAAAGAAAAGGATATCGCTTGGCGATATCCTTTTTTGTTTATTGGAATTATTCCTTAAAGCAGGCACACACTATTACAGCCGTTTGAGCTCCTGATATAACCGCTGTATAGGCAATCCCATTACATTAAAATAGCTTCCTGAGATAGATTCCACACCGATAAAACCAATCCACTCCTGCACACCATAAGCCCCGGCTTTATCCATCGGGGTATATTTATCAACGTAATAAATGATTTCCTCTTCGGTCAATGTGGCAAATGTTACATCCGTAACAGCAGTAAAACTTTTCTGCCAATCACTGGTAGTAAGGCAAACCCCAGTAATAACCTGATGAGAAGTTCCGGAGAGCTTGCGCAGCATATCTATAGCCCCTTCCCTACCCTTAGGTTTCCCAAGCACCTCCCCATTCAACCACACAATGGTATCTGCTGTAATAAGTAACTCATCCGGCTGAATAAGAGATTTATAAGCATCGGCTTTCTCACGGGAGATATAAGCAGGAATTTCTGTCCCCTGCAAAGTATCGGGATAAGATTCGTCTACATCCGGAAGAGTTTTTACCACATAATCCACTCCCAGGCCAGACATCAGCTCTTTTCTACGAGGAGAATTAGAGGCTAACACAATATTGTATTTCTTTAAATTATCAAGCATAATAAATAAGTAGTCAGTAGTTAGTAGTCAGTAGTCAGTAGTCAGAATCCGTTCGGCACAACTCCAATACACAAGATTCTAATTACCAACTCCTAAACTCCAAATTCCAATTCCATTCACCACCCAAAAGCATCATCTGACATCCATTTTCCGTGTACCTTCAGTACCTGTTCTATCACATCACGACCACAACCGTAACCACCTGCAGCGTGAGAGATGTATTTTGCCACCTTCTTTACTTCAGGAGCAGCATCTTTCGGGCAACATGGAAGACCACATTCCTGCATCACTTCAATATCGGGCACATCATCTCCCATGTACATTATTTCCTCATCCGTAAAACCATATTTATCACGAAACTCACGATAATCATGTATCTTCACAGCCGAACCCATATACAGATCAGTCACTCCCAAAGCTGAGAAACGAATACGCACAGCCTCCGTACGCCCGCCAGTAATAATGGCAATGCGCAACCCTTTTTTTACAGCCAACTGGATAGCATAGCCATCTTTAATGTTCACAGTACGCATCGGCTCACCCGACGGATGTAATGGAATCATATCCGCACTCAACACCCCATCTACATCAAAGGCAATGGCTTTTATCTTTTTGAGGTCGTAATTGATTGTACTCATAATGATATTTACGATTAAACGGTTTACGATTTACGATTGAAAATACTGCGGCTGATAAGCTCATAAAGTTGCTGCATTCCGGGATCATCAGAGAGCATGGCGAGATGATTGTTGATTACATTTTCATCATAGCGTATAGCAGGCCCGGTTTGGGCAGCCTTAGGGCTCAACTCATGTACTTTACGGGCTGTCTCGTCAATCAAAGGAAGCATTACATCGAACGGGAGATTATACTTCTCCAGCAATTCAGCTGCCAGCGCATACATATGGTTCGTAAAGTTACAAGTGAACACAGCAGCAAGATGCAAACTCTTGCGTTGTTCGGAAGTAGCTTCGTAAACACGCTCGGACAAAGTGACAGCGATAGCTTTGAGCAGTTCCGTATCCTCCGGTGTGGACGCTTCAATAAAGAAAGGAATCTCACGAAAGTCTACTTCACGTTGTTTACTGAATGTCTGCATAGGATAAAAAACACCGTAATGCTCTGCATGCCCCTCCCAGATACTCATTGGGATACTACCAGCCGTATGTACCATCAAAGCTTCTTTTCGTTTCCCGGACACAATTGCAGGAAGCAATTCCGCAACAGCCGAATCTTTCAGCGAAACGATATACAGCCGGGCAAATGAATTTATATCTTCCGGATGAATAGTAAATTCCGCTTCCACTTCTTCTGCCAACCGGCGGGCCGAATCTTCCGTACGACTATACACCTGCACGATACGAAATCCTTTACGATACAATGCCTTAGCCAGGTTTGTCGCCAGATTTCCGGCACCAATAAATACAATTGGCGTATCTTCTATACTTCTTTTCATCGCGTTGATATCAAATACAATATTCCTCCGATTATCAGCAATGCCAAAGGCAGCAGATAGGCGGACATACTTCCTAACAAAGCTACAATCAGACCGATATTCATCACAAGCCAAAGCCCTATCAGCACCAGACCAACAGATTTATCATGTTTGAGAAATAAGAAAATAACAGCTGTATACAGCAGGAAATTATCTTTATTCATCACCCACGGCAATCCGATGGCAGAAAAGTGTATCAGCTTGTCAATCAGGTAAAGCACGCCTATCACAATCAGAGTGACAGCAGTTGCCTTGTATGTATCTCTATTGTTGTTGGCTTTAGCAGCACTCACTGTTATTTTCCTCCGAATTTATTAATATGAATTTTCTCCCACTGCAGGTGGCTTTCGTCAAAAGGTTTACGTTCCATGCCTTTGTGTCCGATGGCGATAACAGACAGAACCTGAAGTTGCAAAGGTATATCAAGTACGCTACGCACATATTCGTCCGACGGCATGCCGGTAACAGCATAGCGTTCACGGATCTGTACCCAGCAACTACCTAATCCCAGATCTTCAGCCTGCAATTGAAGCATAATAGAAGCAATAGAAGCATCTTCAATCCATACGTCACTTGCCAATGGATCAGCAGTAACAACGATGGCAAGTGCAGCATCGGCAATAAAAGCAGAAGCCTGTTCCTTACAGTGCGAAAGCTTCTCCAATGTCTCTTTATCATCTACGGCAATAAACTGCCAACCATTACTACGTTTAGAGGTAGGCGCCATCAGTGCGGCTTTTAACAAGGTCACTACCTGCTCTTGTGAGAGTTCTTCACCGGTAAACTTCCGCATACTGCGGCGGTTCTTTATTAATTCACTGAAATTTTCCATGCTATTTTTACTTTCTTTATACTTGCAAAGACAAGTGCAAAGATAATGCAAACTGAGAACAGAATAAAGTGAACTTGTTCATTTTTTATGCCAAGGTGCAGCTTATCTTCGCTTTTCGACAAAGATAAGGATAAAAACCGAAAAACTAAATAGTTCAGCAGGCTTGCTATAAACTGGAAAGTCATATAACAAGACTGTACACTTTGGTATGACAAGAATGTACAGCTTTGTAGTGCAAGGTTGTACACTTTTGCATGGTAAGGATGTACAATCTAATAAACGCTGATTATCAGCCACTTACAAGCATCTTTATGAGATATTTTCCCGGCATCACTATCTTTGCCCACGAGGTCTGTGCCAACACCTTTCACACCGGAGTACCGATCTCCCCATAATTCGACATTCGTAGAATGGCCTTTATATCTCCGGTGTCCGTCACCTTAATCCGATCCAATGCCAGTAGCAAGCCGTCATAATTGTGCGTCTTTTTGTTGAGCGCATATTCCGGAGGTGGAGGCAAAACAGAATCTTCCTCCCTCTTCTTCTTTTCTTCTACTTTACTTTCTTTTACTTTACTTTGTCTGAAAATGTCTGCATTTTCCAGACTCAACTCCATCTGAACAGGAAAAATGTTCGCATTTTCTGAGTTCATACTCTCTTTCTGTTTACATTTTATCTCTTCCCCCTTACATTTCACCTCTTCTAACAAATAGGGTAATTTTGATAAATCCCTCTTTCCCAAGCTATTATTAAAATTGAAATAAAATCCGTATCTTTGCACTGATAAACAAATTATCATTATGGAAAATCGAATAACCCGAGACGATTACATCAAAGCGAATCGTAAAGCCAGCCGTGAGGCTGAAATTGAGAAGTACGGTCATCCTATTTGCTACAAACGGGTGTACCAGTCAAAAAAAGTATATAACCGCAAAAAGATGAAGGCAGGCGATAAGGCTCTGCCTTTTTTTATACAATCTGCGTAAGCTTTCCGGTGAGTGAGTCAATGATAAAACCATGCACACGAACATCAGAAGGAATCAGCGGATGACGAATAATAGAATCAACAGTTTCGCATACAGATTTCTCCGTATCATCAAAGCCACCCAACCAGGAATGAAAATCAACACCACAAAAGTGAATCATATCGATCAGATCTTCACGAATCCCCCGGGCTTTCATTCGTTCAAGGATCTCCTCGCTATCCATGTGATGAGCTCCGCAATCAGAATGAGCAATAACCATAATCTCCTCTACACCAAGTTCATAGATAGCGACCAACAAACTACGGATAACACTACCGAAAGGATGGGAAATAACGGCCCCGGCATTCTTTATTATTTTTGCATCACCATTTCTCAGACCAAGAGCGGCAGGAAGTAATTCTGTCAAACGGGTATCCATACAAGAAAGAATAGCAAGCTTCTTATCAGGGTATTTATTAGTTATATATTTTTCGTAACCCTTATTCTCTACAAACTGCTTGTTAAAAGCAATAATTTCTTCTACCATAATTTCAGTCAATTTCTAAATGTTATGACAAATGTAGTAAACATCTGCATTATGTTACAACAAAACAATCGTCTTTCTTGTTGAAAAGATAAATAAAAAGATGTAAATTTGCCACAAGATGCCCTTAAAGCTTACTACATATTATCGCGGGAGTGAAATTCCCGAGCTACCGGGAAAAAATACATTTCACTCCAAGGAGTTGTTTCTGATATATGAAGCAACACCAGGATATGCGCCGGTGTTTATCGTTGCAACTGACAACGGAAAACCGATAGCCAGACTGCTTGCGGGGATACGTACAAACAAAAGACTTTTTCCTCCTTCTATCGTTCGTCGTTGTGAGGTGTATGGCACGGGAGAATATCTGTTAGAAGATACCACCGACAAAGAAGCCATATTCGGAGAAATGCTGGAACATCTTACTACGGAAGTACTACGGGATTCTTTTATGATAGAATTTCGTAATCTGGATAATGCACTATTCGGATACAAACATTTCAGGGCAAACGGATACTTCCCCATCAACTGGCTTCGGGTACGTAATTCATTGCATAGCCAGAAGACAGCAGAGGAGCGGTTCAGTCCTTCACGAATCCGGCAAATAAAGAAAGGATTCAGAAACGGCGCCAAAGTGGAAGAAGCGCACTCGGTAGAAGAAATACAGGAGTTCTCACACATGCTGTATAAAATATACTCATCACATATACGCAAACATTTTCCTCACATCGAATTCTTTCGTCACATGGAGGAAAGATTGATGCATAGCGATCAGGGAAAAATTTTCATTGTTCGATATAAAGAGAAAATCATTGGCGGGGCTGCATGCATCTATTCGGGAGACAGTGCTTACTTGTGGTTCTCGGGAGGTATGCGAAAAACATATGCATTGCAATATCCTGGTATTTTGGCAGTATGGATGGCACTAAAAGATGCATACGAACGCGGATACCGGCATTTGGAATTCATGGATGTAGGGCTTCCTTTCAAAAAACACGGATATCGTGAATTCGTTCTTCGTTTCGGCGGAAAACAAAGCAGCACACGCCGTTGGTTCCGTTTCAGATGGACATGGCTGAATAATTTATTTACCAAGATATACGTTTAGAGCGATTTTTCCGTTATTATCTCATTAGGCAACGATAGCGGATATGAATAAGCGTCTCTCAAATCTATTTCTATTTTTACTATTCACTTTCCCCGTCCTGGCTCAACAGGTCAAGATAGGAGGTGTCATTACTGATGAAAACGGAGAACCCGTAGAACTGGCTACCGTACGTATAGAGGGAACAGCTATTGGTACTGTCAGTAATCTAAAAGGAAAATATTCACTTAAATTTACGTCAAGAGATACAGTAACGGTGATATATTCAATGATAGGATATAACACCCGGAAACGCGTATTGGTAAATCCACAGGGAAATATCAGTATCAATATGACCCTGCCTGCTTTAGGATATGAACTGGGAGAGGTAACCATTACAGAAAGCCGCCGGCAAACCAACACAGTACAACAGATAGACATGAAAGCCAATAAACTGATGCCGGATGCGTCAGGAGGAAATATCGAGTCGATCATTGCAACACAAGCCGGAGTAAGCTCAAACAATGAGCTGAGTTCTCAGTATAATGTACGTGGAGGAAGTTTTGACGAAAATATGGTTTATGTGAACGGAATAGAAGTTTACCGTCCGTTGCTGGTGCGTTCCGGCCAACAGGAAGGATTAAGCTTCATCAATCCGGATATGGTGGAGAGCGTAGGTTTCTCATCGGGTGGATACGAAGCACGATACGGAGACAAAATGTCATCTGTACTGGATATCACCTATAAAAAACCAGAGCATTTTGAAGCAACAGGAGCATTCAGCTTATTAGGAGTTTCTGCTTATGCAGGTTTTGGCAATAAGAAGTTTTCATGGACCAACAGTATCCGTTATAAAAGTAACCGCTACTTACTGGGAACACTGGATACAAAAGGAGAATATGACCCACAGTTTATAGATTATCAAACATTTATAAGCTGGAGACCAAGTAAAAGATGGGAAGTAGGATTCATCGGGAATATATCTGAAAACAAGTATATCTTTCAACCCGAGGACCGTACCACACGATTCGGGACATTAGAATCTGCACGCGAATTCAAAGTATACTTTGACGGACAGGAACGAGATCTTTTCCGTACTTTCTTTGGTGCAGCCAATGCTACTTATAACTTTGACGAAAGTAACAGCCTGACCTTTCAAGCTTCTGCTTTCCAAACCAAAGAACAGGAAACTTATGACATCAGCGGACAGTACTGGCTCAATGAGCTTGACTCTTCCGGAGAAGATTCTGATACTGAAACAGGCGAAACAATAGGGGTAGGTACGTATATGGAACATGCCCGCAACTATCTTAATGCCAAAGTACAAAGTTACTCCTTTACAGGACGCCATCGTATCAAACGCCACGCCGTCCAATGGGGATTGGAGTTAAAGACCGAACGTATCAAAGATAAACTACGTGAGTGGGAAATGCGTGACTCTGCCGGATATTCATTGCCACAGGTGCCGGACGGCCCAGAGTTGATTTACAGCCTCTCCTCCAAAAATGATATCAATAGTAGCCGTCTCTCTCTTTATGCACAAGATAGCTATAAGTTTCAGACCGGAGCAGGGCTATTCACTCTTACAGCAGGAATCCGTGGCAGCTACTGGAGCTGGAACAAAGAATTTATCGTAAGCCCAAGAGCCTCACTTGCACTCATCCCCAAACTTAACGAAAAGTTTACAATCCGGGTAGCAGCAGGTGTATATTATCAGGCTCCTTTCTATAAAGAATTCCGCGATACGACTATGGTGAACGGAATGGCAACCGTAACACTCAACAAGAATATCAAATCACAACGTTCCATACATTTTGTTGCCGGAAGCGATTACAGTTTCCGGGCTGTAGGACGCCCATTCAAATTCACGGCAGAGGTGTACTACAAAGCGTTAAGCAATCTTATTCCTTATAACGTTGATAACGTCCGCGTCAGTTACTACGGACGCAATATGGCAAGCGGTTACGCAACAGGACTCGATATGAAACTGTTTGGAGAGTTCGTACCCGGAACTGATTCGTGGCTCACATTTTCGGTAATGAAAACCGAAGAAAAGATAAACGGCAAGTGGCTCCCCCGCCCTACCGACCAGCGATATAATCTTTCGCTCTACTTCACTGATTACTTTCCGGGAAGTACGAAATGGAAGATGAATCTCAAAGGTACTCTTGCCGGTGGACTTCCTTTCGGACCTCCCCACAGCGGACGTGAAGAAGCCGTATTCCGTACGCCTTCCTATCGCCGTGTAGACATTGGTATGTCTCGTGTTTTGATAGACAATACAGACAAGCACAAAACCGGATTCGGACGCAATATTCGTAGCATGTGGTTAGGGCTGGATGTTTTCAATTTGCTCAATATCAGCAACGTTAACTCCTATTATTGGGTAACTGATGTGCACAATAACCAGTTTGCAGTACCCAATTACCTTACATCTCGTCAAATCAACGTCAGACTGCTGATTGACTTTTGAAATTAAATGCTGAAATATTTCTTTATTAACGAAGAATTGATTTTCTTTGTGCTGGTTTAAAAGGAACCAAAAAACTAATTTAAAGCCAATATAAAGAACACAGTTATGAAGATTTCACACATTGAACACTTGGGCATTGCTGTAAAAAGCATTGAAGAAGCCCTACCGTACTACGAGAATGTATTAGGTCTGAAATGTTACAATATCGAAACAGTAGAAGACCAGAAAGTGAGAACAGCTTTCCTTAAAGTAGGCGAAACAAAAATCGAACTGTTAGAACCAACCTGTCCCGAAAGTACCATTGCTAAGTTTATTGAAAATAAAGGTGCAGGCGTTCATCATGTGGCATTTGCTGTTGAAGACGGCGTAGCCAATGCATTGGCAGAAGCTGAAAGTAAAGAAATTCGTCTCATCGATAAAGCTCCCCGTAAAGGTGCCGAAGGACTTAACATCGCTTTCCTTCACCCGAAATCAACGCTGGGCGTATTGACTGAACTTTGTGAACACTAAAATCATTGACGATTAGACAATTTACGATTGAAGTTTCTTTTACTAAATTACTAACAGTTATTTCAATTGTAAATCGTAAATTGTCTAATCGTAAATTATTCAAATCGTCTAATCGTAAATGTCTTTATTTACCTTGTGGTTTACCGGTATGGTTGAATACCTTTGTTGCTACCGGCAGGTTCTTGTCCTGAGCAATACGGGTAGTAGTAGGATATTCAAGTTTTTCCAGTTCGGTAATTGCATTTTTGATATCGCCCAACAACATGTCGGCCATGTCTCGGCTGAATCCCTGACGGACAACGATACGCATAACGACGTAATTCTCCAACTTAGTAGGCAATGTGTAGGCCGGTACCATCCAGCCACTCTGAGCCAGTTTGTCCTGCAAATCATACAGTGTCCACTTAGCATCTTTTGCGTATTCCGGTTTCATGTACCAGATGAACAGTGGGTTCACTACATCTTCTGAGTAGTTCACGAATGGCATCATCTTGGCTATTTCGTTATGGAGGTATTTCGCAATGGTCAGTGAGTTGTATTGCACTTCTTTGTATCCCTGGAATCCCAGACGGATAAATTGATAGTACTGTCCTAAAATCTGAGCAGCAGGACGGGAGAAGTTCAAACCTACCTGTGTGATGTTTGCACCTAAGTAGTTTACACTGAAAGACATTTCTTCGGGAAGATATTCTTTGCCTTTCCAGCAAACCCAACCAAGACCCGGATAAACCAAACCGAATTTATGACCGGAAGTACTGATAGAAAGTACCCATTTCAAACGGAAGTCCCATTTTACTTCAGGATACAGGAATGGAAGGATAAAACCACCACTGGCGGCATCTACGTGGATAGGAATGTCATATCCGGTCTTGGCATTGTAAGCATCGAGTGCTTTGTCAAGAGCTTCTACGTCGTCATTCAGTCCTGTCCATGTAACGCCTTGGATAGGGACGATACAGATAGTGTTCTCGTCACACATTTTCAGTGCTTCTTCCGGATCGAGGGTTGTTTTTTCCAGTGTCAAAGGTACTTCACGCATTTCAATCTGCCATAGCTGAGCGAATTTTTCCCATACTACCTGGAATCCGGTTGAGATAACGAAGTTTGGTTTGTCTACCGGTTTTCCTTGTGCCTGACGTTTTTTGCGCCAACGCAACCATGCGGCAACACCACCAAGCATACAAGCTTCGGAAGAACCGATAGCTAACGCACCTGTTTTCCAGTCCTCTTTTTCAGGAGTATTCCACAAGTTGGCCATGATGTTGATACATTTTCCGTTCATGACGGCGATACGCGGATATTCTGTTTCATCAATATAGTTGATGTTGATTGCTTCGTTCATCAGCTTAGTGGCATACTCATCCATATAAGTGGTGACGAAAGTAGCCAGGTTCAATCGGGGCTGAGTCTGTGCAAATGTTTCATCTTTCACCATCTGATAGGCAATCTCAGGAGTTGTAGGGCCGTCGGGGATTTTCTCTACCGGAGAGGGTTGCAACATTCTGTTTGAACCAAATACATCGGTCTTGGCATCACCTTTTCTGAAATTTAAATCTTCCATTTTGCTATTGTTTTTAGTTAGGTTTAGGCGATGGGGAGTTTCCCCGTCGATTTTTCCACAACAACAGTACGGGGTTTTTAAAGTTTAGCCATTTTACATTATTTTGCGTTTATTGTGCTTCGTGCTTCCTGCACGGGAGGTTTCGGCAGGAGATGCTCTAACTGTATAAAGAATGAATAATGAGGTAAATTCACCACAGAGGACACTGAGAACACGGAGTTTTAAATCTCTGATGAAACACAGATTAACGTAAATTATCGCAGATTAAAATTCGGTTATTCTTTCTCTTATTTTTGTTTTCCTTTGCGGTAATCTGCGTTTCAATTAACCATCGCCTGCCGAACCTCCCCGTGCGGGAAGCACCGCCTGGCGAAACCTCCCCGTGCGGGAAGCACTGAACTTTCTGGGGGGATGCGTTGTTGTTGTCAAATCTAAACCCCAAATATTAAAGAGAATATGAGAATACAAACAGGACGGGGCACCATTCCCCTTATCACCCTTATCGGCATTTGGTCTATATCTGCTCTGAATGCTCTACCTGGCTTGGCCGTTAGCCCTATCCTTGGAAAATTGTCTGTCATCTTTCCTCATTCCACGGAGCTTGATGTTCAGATGCTTTCATCTTTGCCTTCTTTGCTGATCATTCCTTTTATTATTCTGGCGGGAAAACTGACGGAGCGAGTAAATTTTATTCGTTTGCTGCAAGTGGGGCTTGCTATCTTTGCCCTGAGTGGTATTCTTTATCTGCTTGCCAGTGAGATGTGGCAACTTATTGCTATCAGTGCCATGCTTGGGGTAGGTTCGGGAATGATTATCCCCCTTAGCACGGGGCTTATTTCTAAATATTTCACAGGTCCTTATCGGGTAAAGCAGTTCGGATTTAGTTCTGCTATTACGAATTTTACGTTAGTGATAGCTACAGCTGTCACCGGTTATCTGGCAGAGGTGAATTGGCATTTGCCATTTGTGGTATACCTGCTTCCATTGGTTTCGTTGGTGCTGTCCGTTTATCTCAAGCGTAGTATGATCAGTGAGGAAGGGGCTGCTTCAATAACTAATACGGAAGAGAAGGAGGCTGATGCGCCGGTTGATCCTGAAGTAGCAAAATATAAGCGGGGTATAAATGTGAAATATCTTTTGCAGGTGATGCTGTTCTATGGGCTTGCTACTTATTTAGTGCTTATTGTTACTTTTAATCTTCCTTTCCTGATGGAGGAATATCATTTTTCAAGTGGTAATTCCGGTATTATGATTTCGCTGTTCTTTCTGGCTATTATGGCTCCGGGTTTCTTTTTGAATCAGATAGTGGGACTTTTTCGTGAGAAGACGAAGTTTTACAGTTTATTGTGCATCGCCGTTGGACTGGCACTTATCTGGTTATCACCCAAAGAGTGGGTGATAGCTCCGGGATGTATTCTTGTAGGGTTAGGATATGGGGTGATACAACCTGTTATATATGATAAAACCACTCATACTGCTATTCCGAAGAAAGCAACGCTGGCACTGGCTTTTGTGATGATGATGAATTATCTGGCAATTTTGCTTTGTCCGTTTATTATAGATTTCTTTCAGTCAACAGTATTTCATGTTAAATCTCAGCAGTTTGCGTTTGTATTTAATCTTGTTATAACGATTGTAGCACTAATATGGGCCTATCGTAAGCGGAATACGTTCCTGTTTGATGATGGTTTGAAATAGCTTAAAACCGTATGGTATTTTACCACAGAGTACACAGAGGGCGCAGAGTTTTAAATCTTCATTGAAACGCAGGTGAACG
>OIWL01002265.1_pt1 | contig 16644 bp, 17 predicted proteins | sample 1587561 | NCBI WGS metagenome assembly OIWL01 (sample SAMEA3888903, study PRJEB22519) | human gut metagenome | biome: human gut; feature: human-associated habitat; material: faeces | place: Denmark | collected 2010 | reverse complement strand
TGCTTTTACACCCTGCCGGAGTTATTGCTTAATGAAACAGGTTCTTTTACAGATGGATGATCTGTGACATCTCATCCCGTTTTGCAACTTCGATCGGAAAATCCTTCGCCTTATATGGAGTATCCCCCTGGTCAATCTCAAAGCGGACCGTCTCATAGGCAAGTGCCTCATAGTTGTTCTCTTTGCTCAGATGACCCAGTAACACATATTTTAACTTATCATTCAGAATATAATTTAAAAGCCGCCCCGCATTCTCATTGGACAAATGTCCATGATCCCCTAAAATACGACGTTTCAGATAATATGGATACGGTCCTGTCTCCAGCATGTTGACATCATGATTCGCCTCCAGTAAAAGCGCATCCAGATCCTTTAGATGGTCAATGACATACTGATCATAATGTCCCATATCCGTTGCCACCGCTACACTTTTACGCTCATGGCTCACCCGGTAAGCTACCGGATTGGCCGCGTCGTGATGGATGGAAAAAGGTTCCAGGGTAAGATCTCCTATCTGAAAATCCACATCCGGAAGTATCGGATGCAGAAGTTCTTTCGGATACTCCCCAAGCCTCGTATTGGCAGCTATTTCCTTCAGAGTTTCCTCTGTTCCGTAGATCGGCACATGATGCTTTCTCGCAAGAACGCCAAGGCCCTTGATGTGGTCGGAATGCTCATGGGTAATGACCACTCCGTCCAGCTCCGCGCCCTTGAGTCCGATATCATTCAGGCCCTGTTCTATACGCTTATTGCTTATTCCGGCGTCCACCAGAATATGGGATTGATCGGAGCCTACATAAATGCAGTTTCCGCTGCTGCCGCTGGCAATGCTTACTAATCTCATTGGTTGTTTCCTTTATGCTTCCAGCCGATGTTTTCAAGAATCTGACGGATCTGAATTTCCGCAGATTCCACCGTGCCGCTGTTATCGATGACAAAATCCGCCAATTCGGTAAACTGTTTCCGGTCTGCCTGGTTCTGCATGATATGAATGCATTTTTCCCTGGTATACCCGCGGTTTGCCATCAGCCGCTGAATACGGATTTCATCCTGCGTATCTACATACAGCAGATACCGGCAGACTTCCCGGCTGCGTTTATCAAAAAGCGCCGCCTCCACGACCACCAGTTCCGCACTGCTTTCGCGGATCTGGCGTTTGATCTCATTCCATGTGAGTGGATGGATCAGGGAGTTGACCCGTTTGAGTGCCTCCGGATTTTCAAAGATCTGCTCCGCAAACCGTTTGCGGTCCAGTGTACCATCTGCCTGCAGGATACCGTCTCCAAACAGGCTTACCAGTCCGGTAAGCCCGGGCTGCCCGGGTTCTTCCAGCTGCCGGGCCACAAGATCTGCCTGGATCACCTGCGCACCGTATTCCTCAGAAAACAATTCAAGGATCCGGCTTTTACCGGCTCCTACTCCGCCGGTGAGGCCAAGTACCATCATATTAGTTGCCCATCTTCTCTCTCATTTTGGTTTCATGCTGCTGTAATAAGGACAGGAGAAGCTGCTTGGTGATGCTGATATTTTCCCCGTAAGGATTGATCACAAATCCCTTTAAGTCATTGACCTGACGGATCAGAATGTTGCCAAAATCCTCCATGGTCATGATCAGCGCCTGGTCATGGCTTCCATCTTCATTCCATTTGGAATACTCATCCATATCGGTAAATGCAAGATAATATTTCTCGCCTTCCGTGTTGGTGATACTCTCGAAACGGATCCAGGTAGAGGGACCCTTTTTCTCGGTCAGAACCGTCTGCTTCTGGATCGGAGAAAGAAGACGTGCGTCCATCAGTGCTGCTGCCATCTGGCTGCGTGTGATGAAATCGTCATGTTTTAATACTTCCTGAAGTGCTGCTACCAGCTTCGGATTCTTAACACTCTCAGAACTCTGATTTGATTTATTCATAGAAAAACCTCTCTTTTCTTCTCGCCGTTCGCCGTAACCGTGCAAGCACGCTTCCAGCTCACTTGCGCTCGTCCGGCTCGTGACTTCGTCACTCTTTTTCCTCGCCGTTCGCTGTAACCGTGCAAGCACGCTTCCAGCTCACTTGCGCTCGTCACATTATAACACACATTTTATTTTGCGTCTAGCCAGTTGTCTCCGGTATGGGCTTCTACCTCAAGAGACACCTTCAGATCTGCGGCATGCTTCATCCTGTCGGTTAAGATCTGTATCACCTGCTCTGTCTCGTCCCTGTGGGTCTCCACCAGAAGTTCATCGTGGACCTGAAGGACTATGCGGGAACGCAGATGCTTTTCCCGCAGTTCCCGGTCTACCGCGATCATGGCCAGCTTCATAATATCTGCCGCCGTTCCCTGGATCGGGGAATTCATGGCTACACGCTCACCAAAGGAACGCTGCATGAAATTGCCGGATTTCAGTTCCGGGATCGGACGTTTCCGCCCGTACATGGTGGTAACGCAGCCCTGCTCTTTACCAGTCTGTACCTGTTCATCCAGAAAGCGCTTCACACCCGGATACGTCTCAAAATATTTATTGATATACTCCAGCGCTTCCTTCCGGCTGATGCTTAAGTCCTCACTCAGTCCAAATGCACTGATGCCGTACACAATACCGAAGTTGACTGCCTTGGCATTGCGCCGCTGCAGTGGTGTCACCTCATCAAGCGGCGTGTGGAACACCTCCGAAGCCGTGATCGCGTGAATATCCTGGGCATCCCGATAGGCACTGATCAGGCGCTCATCGCCGGACATATGCGCCAGAATGCGAAGCTCGATCTGAGAATAGTCTGCATCCACGAACACATAGCCATCCTCCGGTACGAATACCTTGCGGATAGCACGCCCAAGCTCCATGCGCACCGGAATGTTCTGCAGGTTTGGCTCAGTGCTGCTGATTCGTCCCGTAGCTGTGATGGTCTGATTGAATTTTCCGTGAATACGTCCGTCTTCCCGGATAAAGCCGGCCAGTCCCTGGGCATAGGTGGAATTCAGCTTGGTCAGCTGACGATAATCCAGGATCATCTGAACCACCGGATAATCCGGCGCCAGCTTCTCCAGCACATCCGCCGCAGTGGAATAACCGGTCTTTGTCTTCTTTCCGTAAGGCATTTCCAGTTTTTCAAACAGGATCACGCCTAACTGTTTTGGAGAATTGATATTAAATTCTTCCCCTGCTTCCTTATAAATCCGGGTTTCCAACTCTGCAATCCGGACTGCAAGTTTCTCCCCGTACTCTTTCAGATTGGCTGCATCAATGGCAATTCCTGTGTGTTCCATGTCTGCAAGCGTAAACACTAACGGCATCTCAATAGTTTCATAGAGATGTTCCATTCCGGCCGCTTTCAGATCTTCCATCATTGCCTTTTTGCTGGCAAATGCAGTGTATGCCATAAAGCAGACTGTCTTTAAAAATTCTTCCGGTTTCTCATCCATTGCCAAATCATAGCTTAACTTTCCAAGCAGATCCACTCTTGATGGGATCATAAGGCTGCTGTAATCCTTTGCGATGTCTTCATACGGATATTCATTTTTTAACGGATTCAGCAGGTATGCTGCAATGACGTTATCAAAAATATTTTTCTGATTGAGACATCCGTTTTCTTTCTGCTCGATCATATGGAGCAGTCCTAGCTGCGGTTTTAAATCCAGTGTCATATATCCTGCCGCCGCAGAATGTGTGAGAAGGTCTAATAACACACCGCTTGTCAGTTCTTCGCCTGCCCTGAAAAAATAGGTATCCTCCTCCCCAAAGCAGACTGCCATTCCAAGGAACTCCTTCGTCTGTGGTGTTGCAAAAAGATTCATCTGCCCACCAGCATCCATGTTCGCATCCTTTTTTTCCTCCATCGGAATGATCTGAAATGCACATTCTATGCCTTTGATCTTTGCAAAAATCTTTTCGGCTTCTTTCTTCTCTGTCACAAGCTTAAAATGTTCTTCCGCCTGATTCTTTGGTGCATCCACCTCAAATCTGCCAAGCATATTCTTAAACTCCAGACGTTTGCACAAAAGATATGCTTCCTCTGTATACAGATCCTTGATCTGCTCTAATCTTGCACTCTGCAGATCATAGTCAATATCTGCATGGATCTCGATTGTCGCTAATGTCTTACTCATCTGTGCAAGCTCATAATTTTCCTTTAAATTCTTGCTTGCCCGCGGTGGTTTGATCTCATCCACATGCGCATAACAGTTTTCAATGCTGCCGTACTGCGCAATGAGTGCTGTTGCTGTCTTTTCCCCGATTCCCGGAACGCCCGGGATATTATCCGAAGTATCTCCCATCAGTGCTTTCACATCAATAAACTCGATCGGTGTCACCTGATATTTTTCTAAAACTTCCTTCGTATTATAATCCTCAATCTCGGTTCCGGTGCGCTTTGTTTTCGGAATACGGATTTTAATATGATCAGTAGCAAGCTGCAATAAATCCCTGTCCCCTGACACAACGGATACTTCAAGTCCTTCTGCTTCGCTGCGTTTTGCAATGGTTCCCAAAATATCATCCGCCTCATAACCACCTTTTTCCACGATGGTCACACCCATGGCCTTTAACATTTCCTTCATCAGAGGCACCTGTTCGCGAAGTTCCTCCGCCATCGGCTTTCTGGTTCCCTTGTATTCTGCATACATCTTATGACGAAAAGTTGGCTGTGATACATCAAAGGCAACCGTCAGATAGTTTGGCTGTTCCTCCTCTAAAATCTTAAATAAAATATTTAAAAATCCATAGACCGCATTGGTATGAAGTCCCTCGGAATTCGTCAGATCCGGGATTCCGAAAAATGCCCGGTTTAAAATGCTGTGTCCATCGATCAGTACCAGCTTTTCACTCATAAACTTTGTGTCTCCTTCTTATTTTTTCACTGCTCATAAAAAAGCAGTAAAGGGGCTGCCGCATGCGGCAGTCCCATCCTGTGACAAATTAAATTGCACGGGTATACTTCTTCAGCCATTCGTTCTCTTCCTCTGTCATGTAAGGAGAGAGCACTTCATATACCTTCTTATGATAATCATTTAACATCTGCTTCTCACGTGGGCTCATCTGCTCCGGATCGATTCCATCCAGATCGATCGGTGCGTAAGTGATGTTCTCAAATTCCATAAACTGACCATATTCATTCTTCTCTGCTTTGCGGCAGACCAGTTCATTCTCCGTGCGGATACCATACTTTCCTTCCAGATATACACCCGGTTCATCGGTTGTGATCATACCCTCTTCCAGCACACCGCTGTCATGGCGTTCCGGCACGATCTTCCAGCGGAAGCCGTTTGGTCCTTCATGCACGTTTAAGATATAACCGACGCCGTGTCCCGTACCGCATTTGTAGTCAATCCCCATATCCCACAGTGGGCCACGTGCGAGAATATCCAGATTCAGACCACATGCACCATATAAAAACTTTGCATTGGCAAGCTTCATATTGGAACGGCATACTGCTGTGAAATGCTGTTTCATCTCATCACTGATCGTTCCTAACACAAAAGTTCTCGTGATATCGGTTGTTCCCTCATAATAATGTCCGCCGGAGTCTACCAGTAAAAAGCCTTCCGGTTTTAATTCGGTATTGGATTCCGGTGTTGCAGAATAGTGCATCATCGCTGCATTTGCACCGTAGGCACTGATGGTCGTAAAGCTTAAATCAATAAAGTTCTCCTGCTCTCTTCTTCTTGCCTCCAGATAATCGGACGCAGAGATCTCTGTCATTGGGATTTTGCCGATATTTGTTTTCAGCCAGTACATGAACTTTGTCACTGCCACACCGTCTTTGACATGTGCAAGGCGGGTGTTATCCACCTCAACCGGATTCTTGACTGCCTTCATCAACTCGGTAGGGTTGGGTTTATTTATAACCTGAATGTTCTTATTTAATTCACTGCAGATACGATAATTGACACTGCTCTTGTTCATCAGAACCACGGCACTCTCCGGAATGGTCGGAACATAAGTGTAAATATCATCGTATGGTCTTGTCTCGATATGATTTTCCTTCAGATAAGCGCGGATGGTATCATCCACCACTTCTTCCTGTAAAAACCAGATACACTGATCCCTGGTCAGAACAAGATAGGACAATACTACCGGAACGCTCTGAATATCACCGCCACGGATATTCAAAAGCCATGCAATATCGCAAAGGCTCGTGAGAATGTGGACATCTGCACCTTCCTCTGCCATCTTTGCACGCACATCTTTGATCTTCTCTGCAGTGCTCTTTCCGGAATATTTTTCTTCCAGTATAAATAATGGAGCTTTGGATAACTCCGGTCTGTCTGTCCAGATCAGATTGATCAGATCTTCCCCTACAAAAAGAGAACCTTTCTTTTCCTCTGCGATTGCCACAAACTTTTCACCCCAGGCACCGTTTACGGTTCTTCCGTCAAAACCGATGCAGCCGCCCTGTGGCAGTTTGTCTTTTACAAATTCTTCTACGGCAGGCACACCTTCCTCTGCCATGCGGTATAATGTGACGGTGCTTCCTTCTAACTGTTTCTCAGCCTGCACAAAATAGCGGCCGTCTGTCCAAAGTCCTGCCTCTTTTAACGTGATTACTGCCGTTCCTGCGGAACCGGTAAATCCTGTAATAAACTTTCTTGCCTTAAAATGCTCCCCAACATACTCTGACTCATGAAAATCAGCGGTTGGTACTACATAAATATCAATACTTCTGCGTTTCATCTCTTCGCGAAGCGCAGTTAATCTCTCTGGTATCATTTTTCTTCCTCTCTCTATGTCTCATTTATGCCTGTATGGCATATTATCAGTTACTGTTCACTCGTATCTCGTTCCAGTAACGATTATCACTCTTAATTCTCATCCGTGAACTCAAAAAACTTCGTGTCGATCTCCGGATAAGACCTCTTTAAGGAAATCGGTCTGCCGGAACGGTTCAAAAAGCAATGTGAACTCTTTGCCGTTGTGCGCAGCTCCCCGGTCTCTTTGTCTGTCATCCGGTATTCCACATCCATCTTGATTCCGTTATACTTTGTGATCTTCGTCTCGATCACCACCGTGTCATCAAAATGAACCATACTGTGGTACTCACAGGACACCGACAATACCGGACTGATGATCTCCATCTCTTCCATCTGCTTATAACTAAGTCCGATCTGTTCCATCAGATCCATCCTTGCCTCTTCCATCCATTTAATATAGTTGGAATGATGGATAATTCCCATCTGGTCTGTCTCATAATACTTTGCGTGATGCTCATAAGGGCGGATCCTGATCGCGCTCTCATCTTCCCCATAAATCCGTATCTCTTTTCCAGCCATGATCTGTCACTACCTTTCTATTTATCTTCAATAGCTGCCTGTGACTATCTTATCACTGCGGTAGTTTTATTTCAATGCCACTCTCTAAAATATTCCTGATAATCTTCTTCATCTGCAAAAAGCATGTACGTTCCGTCCACATATCCCATATAGCCTGCTTCGATCACATATCCCTTCATAAAAAAACACTCCTTTCAACCTTTTTACGTTCTCTCAAGTTGAAAAGAGTGTATCTTATTTACTGTCCAATAAACCGTACTTTTATGGTGTCTTAGAAAAAATTTTATTTGTTATTGGCTTTTTCCTGAAATTTTTCATTGTCGATCACGAATCGTTCATGCGTTCCCTCACCGATCCTGCCACGCTCGTCAAACGCTTCCACTTTAAACACCAGTCTCTTGCGGTCGATCTCTACCAGTTCACTCTTGGCAGTCACTTCCATTCCAAGCGGTGTTGCTGAGATATGGGATACGTTCATCAACGTTCCGACTGTTCCTTTTCCCTCCTCCAGTTCTGCTGCAACACTCTTGTAGGCAGCCTGCTCCATCAATGCGATCATGGAAGGTGTTGCATATACCTTCAGTTCACCGCTTTTCATTGCCTGTGCTGAATTGCTCTCTGATACTACCTCTTTTGCTTCTCCTCTGATACCTGTCTCTAACATCTGTTACCTCTTTCCTGTCTCTTAATCACTTTCTTCTATATTAGTTCTGTAAAGATAAACTTATTTTAACACAGGCTTTCCGATACAACAATATTCTTTTCCTGTTTTCCCCTCCAAAAGGCAGAGAGCAGGAAAAGAACCAGACAGCCGGCACTTATCATGGCGCCAGTCTTCAGTCCGGGTGTTGTATAAATAAGTTCTATGTCATGTTTTCCATCCGTCAACGGCACACTGATAAACGCCTCAGCAAATGTCTCCGGCTCTGTCTCTTTTCCATCTACATACACCGTCCAGCCATCTTCCCTTGCAATCGAAAATACGAGATTCCCCGCTTTTTCCACATCGATCGTACCTGTGATCTTCCGGTCTGAAAACGAGGTGAGTTCCATTGTCTGGCTGTTTAACGTCTCATATGCGGTATCCAGTGCATCCATATTCAACTGATAGGCAGTAATATCCACACGCTCGTTATTGGAATTTTTAATCCGGATCACATCTCCGGATTTTGCATACCCCAGATCTAAAATATATCCGTGGGACGCCTTCGTAAAGGACTTCGTTCTTCCATCACTGACCTCTTCCTCAAGGGTGTCGGATGTCACAGAACTGTATGCTGCAAAATAATATCCGTCCTCCGTCACCTGAATCGTAGACACGCCGACTTCCGATTCCGCTGGAACTACTGAGAGCATCTCTTCCTGTGCCCCCAACAGTTCCGCAAGTTCATTCTGGTTGGAGACACCGCCGCCATTTTTATAGTCCCAGCGTTCTGCCACCTCATCGTCTACCATAAATCCCAGTGGAAGGGAATATTTATTTTCATATAAATACGTGTTCCCGGATGACGCCACAAGGGTACGCAGCGGGCTTTCCTCCATTGCATTGTCCGCGATCACATATTTTAAGGAAAGCATGGAAGAGATCAAAGGCGACGCGCCGTTGATACAATAAAAATTCTTTCCACCTTCCATTCCAAGATCCTGATAAATATGACTGACATTGATGTTCATCAGCGAAGAAAACTGTGTTGCAGAGTAATAGCCGGACAATGCCGCATCATTTTTCGTTTTCCGCTCCATCTCCTCCGTCCGGTAAAAATACACCGCGCTGTTTTCACTTTCCTTTTTCTTCGCCTGCTCTAAAACGTTTTCATAATCCTTCCAGTCTTTCACATAAGAAGTTCTGCTCACCGTATCCAGACCTGTCATATCAAAGTTGATCGTCAACTCTGTAATCACTACAATTGACGTAATCAAAAAAACATAATCTCTGACTTTTGCAGTTCCTCCATACCACACCAGAAGCAGCACCGCGTACACAACGATAAACACTGCCGTCGTAAAGAAACTGTCGCTTCCGGTCAGTTCGCTGTCAGACCAGCGGTACGCTGCATACAGGAATGCCCCATCCAAGACCAGTGCCACAAGCACGTGATACCAGCGGTTTTCTTTCAGATGCAAAAATGTCTCAAAACACAATACTAACAATAAAAAACTGTATAAAAAGCTCTGTCTGCCCGGCAGCGAATCCGGGAAATGTAATCCATGCCAGATAAAATCCAGCATATTATTGGCAAAGCTTAATGCCATAAACGCAAGCAGTAATACGCGCGGCAGTTTCTTTTTCCAGCTGATCCCGCGGTTCGTCAGATATAACAGGATCAAAAACAATGTAAACACGCCAGTATAAATGTTTGGCCAGTGGTCACGTCCTGTATACGTTTCTACAAAAATACATTGCCTTCCCAGTTCTGCGATCAGATTAAAATACCATTCCACCGCACTTGGAAAAGAAATCCCCTGCGAGCCGCTCTCCCCTAAAATAATCGCTTCCGGGATCAGCAACACTGCACCTGTTCCACCCGCCAGAAGGGAATACCATGCAAACCGTACACATGCCCCGATTTTTCCTTCCCTCTGCTCCAATAAAAGGATCAGAAAATAGAGCACAAGAAAAATGCAGATCATAATCGAAATGTAATAATTGGACAAAATGGCTGTGGCCAGTGTCACATAATACAATGCAGCCTTTTTCTCTTTTACAAGCTGTTCCACACCGAGGATAATGAGCGGCGCAAGCACCAGACAATCTGTCCACATCACATTCCAGGCATAAGCTGCCATAAACGCAGACAGTGCATACGCCGTTCCAAATACCGCGATTGCCGGGTGATTTGTGTGAAAGTGCTTTTTCAGATAATATGCAAATGTCAGTCCACAGAGCGAGATACGAAGAATCATAAGGATTGACATGAATTCAATCACGTATCCCTTCGGGCACAGCAAAATAAACCAGTTCAAAGGGCTTGCCAGATAATAGGCAAACAGTGACACAAAATCCGCACCAAGCCCGATCGTCCACGAGTACATGAGGCTTTCGCCGCTTCTTAATTTATCCACAAACTCTGTAAAAAAAGGACAATATTGATGATACATATCCACCTGTAACAGACAACGCTCCCCAAATGGATACACTTCATGATCGATACAAATGATCACCGAGATCAGAAGTGGTATCAGAAAGGCGGCAAGCAGTGGCAGCCATTTACACCACTTTTTCGATTTTGTCTCATTGATTTGTGTCTGATTCATTCTTACAAACTCCTGTTTTCTTTCCTTCATTTCTTTCCTGATGAGCGATCTGTCTGCACACTCACTCTTTTTTCCAGTCAAATAGCTGATAATACTGCAGACTCTGGTAATCTTTCAGTTCCTGTTTTAAGCTGGATGAATTTGTATCCAGACCATCTTTCGTGAGCACACGCATTGCAGAGATAACTGGATAATTCTGTTGTAATTCCAACAGATAAGAACCATATGCATTCTCAGAAATTCCTGCATAGTGTAATACGTCCGCCGCAAGATAATTTGCACTTGTATCTTTTCCGCTCTCTGCATCAATGTCATAATTCGCCCAGATCACATATGGCACTTCATACCGCAGTTTCAACTGATCCTCTGTCAGTGTCTTTGTCGTCATACCATTCAGATTCAAAATCGGCGCTGCCACCGTGTCATTTGGCTGATGATCCCCAAAGAATACTACAATTGTCTTTTCGTCTGTCTCCTCAAAATAGGAAATCAGTTTTTCCAGTGCCTGATCCGAAAGTCTGACAAGCGATAAATACTGGCTCAAAGGTGTACTTTCCACACCCTCCACTGTGATATCCGGGGTAAAATTATCATAAGTATCCGAGTATCCACCGTGATTTTGCATCGTCACATTGAAAACGAATAAAGGTGTTCCCTCTTCTTTTTTCTCATATAATTCAATGATCTTATCCACACAGCTATTATCACTGACGTACTTGCGCACATAACCTGCTCCCCAGTACTGATCTTTAAAAATACTCTCTGAAAAGCCAAGCAATGGATATACCTTATCCCTGTCCCAGCCATCCGCATAATAAGGATGCGCTGCCACCGTCTCATAGCCCAAAGATGCCAGATACGCCGGGAGCGCCGGAAGTTCTTTCGTGATGTACTGCTGATACGGAATACTTCCCTGTGGCAGAAACGCCATACTGTTTCCCGTCAGGAACTCAAACTCTGTATTTGCGGTATTTCCTCCGCACACAGACACATTCAGATAACCTGTCACCGTATTTTCCGCCCCGTTCTGTAAACTGTGCAGATACGGCATATAATCTTCATTTGTTGTAAAATCTCCCAGCACATTCAGATCCGAAAAAGACTCATTCATCACAACAATGATATTGGGCAGTTCCTCTTTCTTTTCACTGCTGTCTGTGTCATCTTCCTGCCCTGCATAACTTTCCAGCAGCGCCTGCTCTTTTACAGCGTCATAACCTGCCGGTTTTTCTACAGTCATATATGCGAGATCCATTGCAAACGTCACTGCCACTCCATTTACCTGCGTCATAAATGCCGGAGTAAATAAAAATGGATACAATCTGTGTCCGGTCTGAAAATCTTCATCCTGTAGCAGATTGACAAACAAGACCAGCACGATACAGCATACGCCCGCCGGGATCAGACGCTTCCATAATTGAAACTTCGGTATTCCGGTTTTTACAAACTGCAGTAAAACGATCATTCCAAGAAACACAAGCGTCACCACAACCATTCTCGTGTCCGGTTTAAAATCATAATTGGACGCCACACTTGCCGCCGTCTTCCAGGAAAAAATATCCCATGGCACGATCGGATTGGTCCGGAAACGGACCACATAAGCATTTGCGATTCCATAAATCATCGCGGTTACCAGCTCGATCCGAAGCCCGCACCGTATCTTTCCGGTCACACTGACAAAAATCCACGCCAAAAGCTCAAAGAGCAAAATATTGAAAAACTGCGCCCATGGTCTTACCTCCTCGAATGGATTGTGTGTGTAGGCTTCCATGAGGTAAAATGCGATCACCGGGAATACGATCAGTGTAACGATTGCTGCAATGAGCTGTATCTGTTTTTTATATTTCATCTGTTTCATTTTATTACTTCCAACTTTTCTAATTCATCTTCTGCCACGAAATTCTGCAAAAAAAATGTGCCAAAATGTTTTTCCGTGACCACAACACGGTACATTTTAGCACATCTCTTTTTCAATTGAAATCCATTCGCAGATTTTTCACATTTTTATAAGAATTCAGTGACAGATTTTTCCCTTTTACATCATTCCATCCGAATTGAAGTTTCCGGAAGAACCTCTGCTTAAATTCAGATAAAAATGAGCCGTTGCCATATGGGTATATGGATTTAAGAATAGATCTCCGATTCCAAATGTACATGCACTTAAAATCATCCAGCCGATAAAACTGAAATCTAGACAAAACAGCGACCATTTATTGCCATCCATCATCTGTTTGGATGCCTCAATCGCCTCCATGATCCCCATTTCCGGATGTTCTGCCATGATGTATGGTGCCATTGCATAACGATAGGTAGCGATGAGTCCCGGTATGATAAATAACATCGTCCATAAGAAAATAAAAATAGAAGTTACAATACGAAGCCCTAGTGCCTTTCCGAAATACTGGAAATAAGCAAACTCATCCTTAATGTCCGCATTCTCGCCCAATGCACGTTTGGAAAAATAAGCACACATACCAAGTTCCACTACACCACCGATCACAAACTGTGCCAGTGCATAAATGCTTAAAATGCTCATCATGACAGCCAGGATTCCGAGCATTTCTGCCGGAAGCTGATTCAGGCTCATATTTATCCCAAAAATCTGTACGCTCATTCCCTCCCCATATTGATAATTTGCGGTAACAGGTATAACGGACTGGATTCCTCCAAGCAATGCTCCTACAAAACAAACAAGAACTGCCATTCCCCAGTTTCCACTCAAAGATGCTCTTGCACGCTCACGGTAATCTGCTGCTCTCAACATAATCTCTCTCCTTTTTCTCCTAAAAATCAGTTCATTATCCATAATAAGTCTTTTTCTCCAAAAATAAAAGCCCTATTGCTTTATTTATAAAAATATTATATTGTGTTTTCATCACTTAAACATGCTTCGCTGCTTATACCTCATGGGCATGCGAACGGAAACAGAGAAAGGTAAGGTATTGTTATGGATGAATTTTTTGATCAGTTTTTTCCCACTGAATTTTTGATAGAATATTTAGAAAACGGTCCCGAAGAAAACATGGATCGTTTTCAGACTTATGTTGTGTATCGTTTTCTCACTTTTGCGGCAAAGGAAAATCCGGCTGTTATAACAGAATTAAGGGATACGTTAGAGTGTCCGCTCTCTATGGACAATCTCTCTGATATTTACCGTTTTCTGGATCAGGATTTTTATTTTTCTCCTTCTTTTTCCGAGAATTCTTTTGATCCGGTTCTTTTATGCTACGCCATCGCCATCATTGACGACAAATCCGGTTTTGGTCTTGCGATCTTAAACCGCATTTTCAAAGAGGCATGCCCTGAGATTTCTTCCGTGGATTTTTCAAATGTGGATGTGGATCTGGAACTTTTATTGCAGACAGAAGTACAGTTTTATGCTGCCCTTGCCATCTGTTCTATCCACTATAGTACACTGATCGCATTGCTTCCAAAATTTGCGGCCGCCTATATGGAAGATCTGCATTTTACGTGCGAAGATTTCATTCTCTACGATTTTATGGATGAATATTTTGAAACAAAGAACTGTTCTGCCAACCCTGCTTTTCAGGAAATGACCGATACTCTGGTGCTGGCAACCCTGCAATCTTTTGATACGGATCTTGAAAACTTTACGTTAGATGGTTTATTCCAGTTAAAACACCCTGCCGGACGTTTTGCAGCCATTTACCGCAGCGGCGCGATCGATATGAAAGATCTCCCGGTTCCGGCTGACGCTGCTGTTCTGATGAAGCATATCCTCTCCTATGCAGCCGCTTATGAGCTTCGCAACAACCTCTACGATTACCATCTCGATGAGGACAAGACGATCACGCTCACCAACTGGAAAGAAAACCTGAAATGGCATTATGTACAATACACCAATGTATACAATCTCGCCCTTTCCTCTTTTGTAGCTGCGTGCTACTCCAGAAAGCTGCTCCAAAAACAGTTTGAGGAAAACCTGCGTGAGCTGAATTATTAATGGAAAGTCCCCGGAATCACTGGAAACCGGGGACTTTCTCGTTAATAATTGCTCACGACAAGACGTTTTTTGAAGTGGATATCCATCTGGTCGATGGCGGTTCTTGCCTGACTGTAACGATTACGATTGGTGTTGATCACACAGATCTGACTTGCACCATGAAATTTCCTGCGAAGAAAAAAAGGAATATTGATCCAGCTCTTGGTAAACGGAATATGATTCTCCATCAGAACATGGATTGTCTGCTCACTGGTCTTCTCATTCGTTGTTCTGCATAATTCGATATCTTTGTCAATGTCTCTGCCATTTCCTAATGTCACACTTCTGCCCATAACATAAAACTCCTTCTTCACTTAATCCTGATCTGTACCTGTTTTCCAAGACTTCCTGCCACCTTGATCAGGAAATCAAGGCTTGGATTATATTTGCCGCTCTCAAATCTGGAAATATTAGACTTTTTCGTTCCCACACGCTCCGCTAACACTTCCTGTGTCATATCCTGCGCTTTTCTTGCATCCTTTAACTGCTGGACCACTTCATACCGAGGGGTAAGCTGTTGACCTGCAAGATGTTTCTTTTCTCCCTGAGCCAAACTGACGCCCTCCTGCATTCGCTCTATCTTTTGCTGCAATGATTTTCTGCTTATTCGTTCATTGCTTTTTTTACTGTAATTCTTTTTTCACATGTTATTAAGTTATCATATATGATAACTTTCGTCAACAAAAAAGCCTGAAAATCATTATTTTTCATAATACGTTTTTCATTTCTAAAATACGGATAAAATAATGGATAAAATAATTCTTGCAGGAATCAAAAAATTTCTTGCAATCTGTCTTTGAGTATGATAAGATATTTCTTGCTTGAGCGATTTTGTTCAAGAAGTTTATAAGACGCAGGAGTGGCGGAATGGCAGACGCATCAGACTCAAAATCTGACGCTGGCAACAGTGTGTGGGTTCAAGTCCCATCTCCTGCACTAACACAAAAGAGCCGTAAACATGCGATTTTCATTGAAAAATCAAAGGTTTACGGCTTTTTCTTCTTAATGACTGCTTCCACAGCAGCCACGTTTGTTTCTGCAACGTCTGCGATCTGATCTAATGTATAACCTTTTTTATGCATATTCAAAATGAATTTTTCTGTAGCTTTTTCTTCAATGCCTTGTACGTCATTTGGCGCTTATTCTATAAATTTCGTCCTTGATACTGTATTGTTACCACATAAACAGTTTTGTGTAACTCATCAATGCGGAAAATGACAACATAATTATCAATCAACAACTGTCGGTAGCCTTTTCCGGCATATCTACCTTCATTTCGTTCTTGGTGAGATTGTGGAAACGTATCTAAGTTCAAAACAGCTTTCTTAATTCGGTCAACTTGTCCTCTGGCATTTTGAGGAGACAATTTATCATCTGCTATATACTTGTAAATCCGATCTAATTCACTGATTGCTCTGGGGTTAACTTTTACCTTGTATTTATCCAAAATGTTTTTTCTCCAATTCTGCAAAAACTACTTCTGCATCAGCTGCTTCTGCACCGTTAGCAATTTCCTGCTCAGATTCAAAAATTGCTTGGTCAATGCGATTTGTGCTTGCAAATTTATCATAAAGTTCACTGCTCATTACAACCAAATCACTATATCCATTTTTGGTAATAAAAATAGGCTCCTGCTCCTTGTGTGCAATATTGGAAATCTCAGTTGTATTTCTTAAATCTTTAATAGGCATAATAATTGGCATGATTTTTCGCTCCTTTCTTCGGCACAATTATAGCATAATTATGTTTTGTATACAATAAAAATATACACTATATTAACAAATTTTGCTTTTCCTTCCATTTTATCATAAGCAACTTAATAGACTAATCATGTTCACATAGCCCTATTTCGTCTCCACTCATGATTTCTCCACCAGCATAAACGAATTATGCTGCACTTCAAGGTAGACATCACCATACTTATTGTCATAAACATCAAGAACCTGTTTTTATTACAAATGATTATTTTCTTATTTTGTGTATGGTTTAAGTACCCCATCAAATATCCTATAATTTATGTCATCCTTCGGACTACAGTATACTGCGAACTCAATATTCTTAAACGCATACAAATATTCGTTCAAAACATTTTTGGATGCCTGTGCGACTACATTTGGATTATTCATGAAAGCCCCGCATCC
>OIWL01002261.1_pt1 | contig 16648 bp, 12 predicted proteins | sample 1587561 | NCBI WGS metagenome assembly OIWL01 (sample SAMEA3888903, study PRJEB22519) | human gut metagenome | biome: human gut; feature: human-associated habitat; material: faeces | place: Denmark | collected 2010 | reverse complement strand
GCTTCGGTGCTGCAAGGATTCTTCTGTACTGTCCTTCCCCTACTTTTGTGACGAAGTTTCCTTTTTCTTCCTCGGCTTCTGCTTCTTCTGCATTCAGGACACGACCGATGATCTTCTCCGGTTCGGAAAATGCTTCATCATATGGATCAATGACAACCTGTGTGAGAATGGTGCTGACAGGTTTATAGATTCCTCTGGAAATAAGTTCCGCACGAATGGCGTTCTGAAGGTCATAGCCGATATAACCCTGGCTCATGGCAGAACATACGGACATTGGTGCAAATGTATAATCAGGATGTGCCTTGCCGAATTCATTCATTGCGGTGTGGATCATCCCTACCTGCGGACCGTTGCTGTGGGAGATTACCACGCGGGTTCCCTCTTCAACCAGGTCTGCGATTGCCTTGGCTGCAAGTCGGGCGGCTGTTTTCTGCTCAGGAAGTGTGGTACCAAGTGCTCGGTGGCCTAATGCAACTACTACGGTTTTTTCGCTCATAGGAAATACCTCATTTCTCTTTAAAATTGGTTACTGTTCAATAGTAACGAGTATTATATTTTATTATAAAAGACCTATGTTGGAAATGCAATAGAATTTTAGATGAATATGGTTTACAGATAGTTGTCAGGCCGTGAATTTTCAGACAAGGAAAAACCGCCTGATTCGGTCAGGCGGTTCATTTCCTACTATTTTTTGAGGGGGGAGATAGAGAGTGGTTTTTCATCTATCCAAGACCTATTATATAGAGGAAATATGTTTAAATTATGTCGGCAATCTAAAAGAAATCGAAAATTTATAAAGAAAGTTTAAACAAACTTTATAATTTTTATATCTGGTTGCGCCCATTTGAGGAATGTGCTACATTGAAAGAGTCTAATTTCCGCGCTCTGCGGAATGTATTCACGCATCAGTTCGATGCAGAAATCCTTTTTTTATTGATAAATATTGTTTTTCTGACGGTTATGCACCGTTTTGCCGGGGAGGGATGCCTTTGTCTGTGGAAAAGTAAGCTTCTGTTAAATGTGAATGTGTAAAAGATAATGCCATAGCAGGCAGAAATGGAGAATTGTGATGAAAAACAGAATATGGAAACAGATAAGGAGAACTTCAATTGCAGCTGCAGCTGCGGGAACTGTACTGGTGGGAAATATTCAGCCGGGAACCGTTTTGGCATCTGCATTTCAGTCAGGGCCGAACCCGAAAGTGGAGCAGAGTTGTTTCTGGACAGACAGAGAGAAGGGAATGGCAGAGCTGGATATCCGGATCACGGGATTAAAGGACTGGATAATGGAAAGAAGGATTTCGGACGGCAATGAGAACCTGCCGGAAATAACAGAATCGGAAAATAAGCAGGAAATGGAGGAAGAAGATGAGTACATGGAGGAGCTGGCATCCGGGAAAACAGTATACGAAGAGAATGAAACGCAGGAGGAAGAGAGTGAGGGCTCACAGGAGGGAACGACGTCCGGAGGAGAAGATGTAGAGAATGAAAGCTCTGCCATGATACTGGAAAACGAAGAAGTCACGGAAGAGGATCAAAATCCGGAAGAAACGGAGGAAATGCCAGAAGAGGAATCCGGGGAAAACAAAAATCCTGACGTGGAACCGGAACCAGTGACCTGCGTGGTGTATGTCTCGGAATATTTTTCCCCGGAAACAACATCACTTCCGGAAAATGTACAGACACAGCAGATACCGGTGAAAAATCAGAAAGGCGAAGATACGGAAATCACAAAACTGGTATATAAGATAGAAACGGAAAATTTCCATGAGGAATCTATTTTGCTGCAGATTCCGCTGTCTCTGCGGGAAGAATACAGATATCCGGTGGAAGAAACCAGTTATCTGCTGGTGCAGGATGAACCGCTGCAGAAAGACTGTGATGGTGCGGGAACAGCTCTTCTGGTGAAAGAAAACGGAAGTACTCAGATTCTTGCGGAAGGAATTTCTCCAATTCTTACTGTGGAAGCTGCAAAAGCAGATATGACACTTTCTGTAACTTCCGAGACAGAAGAAATGAAAGCCGGAAAAACCATCCGTTATCGGGTAGATCTTGCGAATACAGGGGCTCTAGATCTTGAGAATATCCGGATGACCAGCAGTTTTTCCTGCCCGAAGATTACGCAGCAGTGGGAAGAAGCACAGGGACTTACCGGAAAAGGCTCCAGGGCGGAAGTGACAGAGTTGAAAGCCGGTGAACAGAGGAGTTTTTATATTCTGGCACCGCTTTTAAATGAACAGGAAAAGGATCTGGAGCATAAAGTGGAAGCAGGGGCAAAAGTGAAAGGCCGTCCGGAGGAAACTATCTTTCGGAAGGCGGAGGTGGTCAGTCCGCTGCAGTCTTTGAAGGCGGATTTTTCCGTAAAGAAAACAGCAGACCGGGAAAGCGCAGCTCCAGGAGAAACCGTGACGTATCAGATCTGTATCATAAATACAGGGGAAAAAACACTGCATTCGGTTGTTGGAACAGAACGTTTTCAGGCAGAGGGAATTGAAGCACAGTTTGTGGAAAAGGAAGGCATTAGGTTAAACAGCACCAGAACCAAGGCACTGATCCCACAGATAGCGCCAGGAGAAGCCGTGTCACTTCAGGCAACGGTAAAGATTCCGGAAAAAACCGTAAACCAGAAACTTTTTAACCAGATCTCTGTGACAAGTAAGGAAACCGGTGAAAAACAGGTGACTGCATCCGCAGAGATTACTGTGGAAGGAAAAGCCACCCAAGCGCTGGAAACAGAGATGATCTCAGAAAATGGAGAGCCGGATTCCACATCTGTACAGGAAGGAATGGCAAGAGAGGCATCCACACATCCGAAAACAGGAGATGATACAGATACAGAACTGTTTGTTCTGCTTGCACTGACAGCTGCAATCACAGCTCTGGGGGCTTTCTGGCTGTACCGAAAATATGCCGGAATGCGAGAGAAAAAGTGATGTTTCAGGCGTTGGGCGCACCGTAAAGAAACGTTGAAAACAGGGGGCAGGTGTGCTATTCTATATGGTATGTACATAAAACAAGAATAGTATGCCTTCCCGTATTCTGGCCGCGAAGCGACAGCAGAGATACGGGGAAATGGAGGAGAAAAAATGAAACTTTTATCCTTATTGGAACATCTTGAATACAAATGTCTTCAGGGAAGTACAGACCAGGAAGTTTCTTCTGTTGTTTATGATTCCCGTAAAGTGGAAGAGGGAAGCCTTTTTATCTGCATCCGGGGCGCTGTAGTAGACGGACATAAATTTGTGCCGGATGTTGTGGCAAAGGGAGCCAGAACTCTTATTGTGGAGGAACCTGTGGAAGCTCCTTCTGATGTAACGGTAATTCAGGTGAAGGATACCCGTTATGCCATGGCGTTTATTTCCGCTGCATGGTTCGGACATCCGGCAGAGAAACTGAAAACCATCGGAATCACAGGAACAAAAGGAAAAACCACAACCACCTATATGGTAAAATCCATCCTTGAGAATGCTGGATACAAGGTAGGTCTTATCGGAACTATCGAGGCGATTATCGGAGAAAAACATATCCCGGCTGCCAATACCACACCGGAGTCCTACATGGTACAGAAATATTTTCATGATATGGTAGAGGCAGGATGTGACGCGGTAGTTATGGAGGTTTCCTCACAGGGACTGATGCTTCACAGAACCCAGGGCTTCATCTTTGATTTTGGTATCTTTACCAATATTGAACCGGATCATATCGGACCGAACGAGCATAAGGATTTTGACGATTATCTTCACTGCAAATCCATGCTTCTCAAACAGTGTAAAGTCGGTATCGTAAACCGTGACGATGAGCATTTTGACCGGATTGTGGAGGGACACACCTGTGCTCTTGAAACTTACGGATTTTCTGAAAAAGCGGATCTTCGTGCAGAAGATGCAAAACTTGTGGGAAGAAAAGGATATCTTGGAATTTCCTACCATGTGAAGGGACTTCTGGACTTCCCGGTTGAGATTGATATTCCGGGTAAATTCAGCATCTACAATTCCCTGACAGCCATTGCCATCTGCCGTCATTTCAAAGTATCAGAAGAGAACATCATCAAGGCTCTGAAAGTAGCCAAAGTCAAAGGACGTATTGAGATGATCAAGGTATCGGATGAATTTACACTGATGATCGATTACGCACATAACGCCATGGCACTGGAGAGCCTTCTTGGAACACTGAAGGAATACAACCCGCACAGACTGGTATGCCTGTTTGGATGTGGTGGAAACCGTTCCAAACTCCGCCGTTATGAGATGGGTGAGGTTTCCGGAAAAATGGCAGACCTGACCATCATCACATCCGATAACCCAAGAGATGAAGATCCGCAGGCTATCATTGACGATATTAAAATCGGAATGGCAAAAACAGATGGAAAATATGTGGAGATTCCGGATCGTAAGGAAGCGATTGCCTATGCGATTCATCATGGCGAACCAGGAGATATTATTGTTCTTGCAGGAAAAGGCCATGAGGATTACCAGGAAATCAAGGGCAAAAAATACCCAATGGATGAGCGTGTGCTGATTCAGGAAATCCTGGAAGAAGACCAGAAAGCGTAAACGGATGATTTATGCAGATGTGATCATTGACATTTCACATGAGAAGCTGGACCGGGATTTTCAGTACCGTGTTCCGGAAGAACTGGAGCAGTCCATAAAACCGGGCGTTGTGGTTACAGTGCCTTTCGGAAAGGGAAATACAGTCCGGAAGGGTTATGTAATCGGGATTTCCACAGAAGCCAAATACGATGCTTCCAGAACCAAGGAAATCCAGGGAGTATCCACAGATGGTGAGACAACAGAATCCAGGCTGATCGCACTTGCGGCATGGATGAAAGAGACGTATGGTTCTACCATGATTCAGGCACTGAAGACGGTTCTGCCTGTAAAAGATAAAGTCCGGGCCAAAGAAAAAAAACTGATTTTTTTTACCGGGGAGAAAGCGGCTGCCGAAGAATTGCTGAAAGAACTGGAGGGCAGCCGCTTTAAGGCACGTGAAAGATTTCTGCGGACAATTCTGGAGTCAAAAAGTCTGGATTACACCTACGCATCCAAAGAACTGGGGGCCAGCAGTTCTGTTCTTGATTTCTTCGAAAAAAAAGGTTTTATAAAAATCGAAAGTCAGGAAATGTACCGGACTCCGGAAAGTGAGGGGCTTGTAAAAGACGACAGAGAGCTGTGCCTGAATCAGGAACAGCAGGAAGCGGCAGAGCAGATTTTCCGGGAATGGCAGAATCCACATCCGAGACCAACGCTCCTGTTCGGAGTAACCGGAAGCGGAAAAACCCAGGTCTATATGCGGCTGATCCAGAAAGTTCTGGAGGAAGGAAAACAGGCCATTGTCCTGATTCCGGAGATTGCCCTTACGTACCAGACTGTCCGCCGCTTTTATGCCATGTTTGGGGATAAGGTTTCGGTTCTGAATTCCAGACTTTCTTTAGGAGAGCGTTATGATCAGTTTAAACGGGCAAAACGTGGAGAGGTGCAGGTGATGGTAGGCCCCAGATCTGCACTGTTTACACCGTTTTCCAATCTGGGACTGATTGTGATTGATGAAGAACATGAACCCACATACAAGAGCGAAAATACGCCCAGGTATCATGCGAGGGAAACTGCGATCCAACGTGCACAGATGGAACATGCACAGGTTGTGATGGGTTCCGCAACTCCGTCACTGGAAGCATACAGCCATGGGTGCAGCGGAGAATATCTGCTGGTGAGACTGCGTGCACGTTATGAGGAAAGACCTCTTCCACAGGTATCGATTGTGGATTTGAGGGAAGAATTAAAAAAAGGAAACCGTTCTGTGCTGAGCCGGGAACTTAAAACTCAGCTGGAACAGGTCCTTGAAAAACGGGAACAGGCCATGCTGTTTCTGAACCGGAGAGGTTATGCAGGGTTTGTCTCCTGCCGGGCCTGCGGCCATGTGATGAAATGTCCACACTGTGATGTATCTTTAAGTGAGCATAACGGAAATCGGCTGATCTGCCATTACTGTGGTTATGAAACAGCGAAGCCGGAAGTCTGTCCGTCCTGTGGTTCGCCTCATATTGGAGGATTTAAGGCAGGAACCCAGCAGATTGAGAGAGTTCTGGAAAAAGAATTTCCGGAAGCCAGGGTACTTCGGATGGATTTTGATACCACAAGGACCAAGGACAGCTATGAAAAAATTCTGGCATCTTTTGCAGGGCATGAGGCAGATATTCTGGTGGGAACCCAGATGATTGTCAAGGGACATGATTTTCCGGATGTAACTCTGGTCGGCGTGATTGCGGCAGATCTTTCCCTGAATATGGATGATTATCATTGTGGAGAGAGAACCTTTCAGCTTCTGACCCAGGCAGTGGGACGTTCCGGCAGAGGTGACCGGCCGGGACATGCGGTGATCCAGACGTATCAGCCGGAACATTACAGCATTCAGGCGGCAGCTATCCAGGATTATGAAAAATTTTATAAAGAAGAAATGGGTTACCGGATGCTTCTGGATTATCCACCGGCAGCCCATATGATGACCGTTTTTGGCGCCTGCCAGGATGAAGAATTTCTCAAAAAAGCCATGTATTATATAGAAGTTTTTATCCGCAGGGTAAGTCCGAAAGAGGAGCTTCACATGATCGGCCCTGCGTCTGCATCGGTAGGAAAAGTAAAAGATGTTTACCGCCAGGTGCTCCATCTGAAGCACACAGATATACGTTTTCTCACGGCAGTCAGAGAAAAGCTGGAGAAATATATAGAGATAAATTCCGGATTCCGGAAGATATACATTCAATTTGATATGAATTAAAGGAGAAGAAAAATGGCACTTAGAACAATTCGTGTACAGGGCGATTCTGTACTGACAAAAAAATCCCGCACAGTGGACAAAATGACACCAAGGATCGGAGAACTGATTACAGATATGCTGGATACCATGTATGATGCAATGGGCGTAGGCCTTGCGGCACCACAGGTGGGAATCCTGAAACGTATTGTTGTAATTGATGTAGGGGAAGGCCCGATTGTCCTGATCAATCCGGAGATCCTTGAGACCAGCGGTGAGCAGACCGGTGATGAGGGATGCTTAAGTGTTCCTGGAATGGCAGGACAGGTTACACGTCCGAACTACGTGAAAGTAAAAGCACTTGACGTCAACATGGAAGAGCAGATCCTTGAGGGTGAGGGACTTCTTGCGAGAGCGTTCTGCCACGAGATCGACCATCTTGACGGAAAAATGTATACAGAACTTGTGGAGGGAGAACTTCACAAGGTAACTTATGATGAGGAAGACTAAAGGCGGGATAATATGAAAATTGTTTATATGGGAACTCCGGACTTTGCGGTAGCACCTCTTGCGGCGCTGGTAGAGAACGGATATGAGGTGGAGGCTGTAATTACACAGCCGGATAAACCTAAGGGCAGAGGCAAGACCATGATGCCTACCCCTGTGAAAGAAGAAGCACTGAAACATGAAATTCCGGTTCTGCAGCCGGTGAAGGTAAGGGATCCGGAGTTTGTGGAGAAACTTAAATGTCTTGCACCGGATATTATTGTTGTAGCGGCATTTGGACAGATTATTCCGAAGAGTATTCTGGATATGCCGAAGTTCGGATGCATCAACATCCATGCATCTCTGCTTCCGAAGTACCGTGGAGCAGCGCCGATCCAGCAGGCAGTGATCGACGGAGAAAAAGAATCCGGCGTTACCATCATGCAGATGGGAACCGGACTGGATACCGGTGACATGATTTCAAGAATTGTGGTGCCACTTGCGAAGGATGAGACAGGAGGAAGCCTGTTTGCCAAACTTGCCCAGGCGGGCGCGGAACTTCTGATTCAGACATTGCCGTCCATTTTTGACGGAACTGCCACCCGCGAAAAACAGCCGGAAGAAAGTCCGACTCCATATGCGGCCATGATCTCCAAGAAAATGGGACTTCTGGATTTCAGCAAAAATGCAGAGGAACTGGAGCGACTGATAAGAGGCTTGAATCCATGGCCAAGCGCATTTACCTTTATCAATGGAAAAACAATGAAGGTATGGAAGAGTTCTGTACAGGAAAAACAGGCAGAAGAAGCGCCGGGAACTGTGATTTCCGCAGACAAAGAGGGAATCCGTGTAGCATGTGGAAAGAATGTGCTGGTGCTTCAGGAAGTACAGCTGGAAGGCAAAAAACGTATGGAAGCAGATGCCTTCCTCCGGGGATATCAGCTGAAACCAGGAGACATGTTTAAAGATTCCAGGGAGTGATGAGTTATGTACGGATATGGTTATTACGGATGGGGAATGGACCCTACCGTTCTTTTACTTGTAATCGGAATGCTTCTTTCTCTTGCAGCCTCCGCAAAGCTCCACAGTACCTTTGCGGTTTACAGAAAAGTCCGGAATCATTCCGGGATTACCGGCGCAGAAGCTGCACAGAGAATCTTAAGAGCCGCCGGAATTACGGATGTACAGGTGGTTCCGATCAGAGGAAGCCTTACGGATCACTATGACCCAAGAACAAAAACCGTGTCTCTTTCTGAAGATATTTATGGAAGAAATTCACTGGCAGCAGTAGGTGTGGCTGCACATGAATGTGGACATGCCATTCAGGACGCCATCAATTATGCGCCTCTGAATATCCGGTCTGCCATTGTGCCGGCTGCAAATATCGGGTCACAGTTATCATGGCCACTGTTTATTGCAGGACTGATTTTTTCGATCCGTCCCCTGGTAACTCTGGGAATTGTTCTGTTTTCACTGGCAGTTCTGTTTCAGCTGGTAACATTGCCGGTTGAGATCAATGCATCTTCCAGAGCCCTGAAGATGCTGGAGAGCACCGGTATTTTAGGCACAGATGAAAAAAAAGGAGCAAAAAAAGTACTGACAGCGGCAGCACTTACCTATGTGGCAGCGCTGGCGGCATCTATCTTACAGCTTCTGAGACTGATTATCCTTGCAGGAGGTAGAAATCGTGATTAACAGCGGAGTAAATGCAAGAGAACTGATCCTTGAGATCCTGCTGCAGATTGAGGAAGAAGGCGAGCACAGCCACATTGCCATCCGCAATGCTCTTTCCAAATATCAGTTCCTTCCAAGACAGGAGAGAGCTTTTATTACAAGAGTCTGTGAAGGAACACTGGAATATCGTATTTTAATAGATTATATTATTGATTCATATTCAAAAGTATCTGTAGATAAAATGAAGCCTGTGATCAGGGAAATCCTGAGAAGTGCAGTTTATCAGATCAGGTTTATGGACAGTGTGCCGGACAGCGCAGTGTGTAATGAAGCGGTGAAGCTGGCACAGAGAAAAGGCTTTTACAGCCTGAAACCTTTTGTAAACGGTGTTCTTCGTACGATTGCTAGAGAGTGGAAAAATCTGAAACTTCCTTCAAGGGAAGAAAATCCGGTCAGATATCTGTCTGTCAGATATTCTATGCCGGAAACACTGGTAAACCGTTGGCTTGAGGATTACGGGGAAGAAAAAACAGAAAAGATCCTTACAGATTTTCTCACTGAGAAACCGATCACAGTACGCTGCAGAACTCATAAATATCCACAGAAAGAGATTTATGAGAGCCTGGTCGATCAGGGAGTGGAAGTGAAACCTGCACCTTATCTTCCCTATGCATATGAAATTTCAAATTATAACCATATTCTTGCACTGGATGCATTTATACAGGGGAAAATCCAGGTGCAGGATGTAAGCTCCATGCTGGTGGCAGAAATTGCAGATCCGCAAAAAGGGGATTATGTGATAGATATGTGCGCAGCACCTGGTGGAAAGAGTCTCCATGTTGCAGATAAAATGGGAGATTACGGAACAGTAGATGCACGCGATATCAGCCAGTACAAAGTGGATATGATCGAAGAGAATATTCACAGAACAGACTGCATTAATGTGCAGGCTCATGTGATGGATGCTACGGTATTTGATGTAGATTCAGAACTCAAGGCAGATGTCGTTCTGGCAGATGTCCCATGTTCCGGATATGGAGTAATTGGAAAGAAGCCGGAGATCAAATACAGGGTGACAGCACAGAAGCAGGAAGAGATTGTAATCCTTCAGAGAACAATCCTTGACAATGCGGCAGAATATGTGAAACCGGGCGGAGTGCTGGTATTTAGTACCTGTACTATCGCAAAGGAAGAGAATGAAGAGAACATGTTGTGGTTTATGAATAATCATCCGTTCAAACTGGAGAGTATTGATCCGTATCTTCCGGAAGAACTGCATTCTGAGACAACAGCTCTGGGTTATCTTCAGCTTCTGCCGGGAGTACACAAAACAGATGGCTTCTTTATTGCAAAATTCAGGAGAAAATAAGTAATGACAGACATTAAGTCAATGACGATCGACGAATTAAAGAAACTGATGACCACTCTGGGAGATAAGCCTTTTCGTGCGAAGCAGATTTACAGCTGGCTGCATGAACACCTTGTTACTTCTTATGATGAGATGACCAATCTTTCCAAAAGCCTGAGGGAAAAACTGAAAGAATATCCTGTCACAGCACTGAAGATGGTAGATGTACAGACATCCCGGATTGACGGTACACAGAAGTATCTGTTCCGTCTCAGTGATGGAAATGTGATAGAGAGTGTTCTCATGCGGTATAAACATGGAAATTCTGTCTGTATTTCTTCTCAGGTGGGATGCCGCATGGGATGCAGATTCTGTGCATCTACCATAGGAGGACTGACCAGATGTCTTCTCCCGTCAGAAATGCTGGATCAGATATACAGGATACAGGCTCTGACAGGAGAAAGAGTTTCCAATGTTGTGGTCATGGGAACGGGGGAACCTCTTGATAATTATGAAAATCTTCTCAGGTTTATACATATCCTGACAGAAGAAGGAGGACTTCATATCAGTCAGAGAAACCTGACTGTATCTACCTGTGGGCTGGTTCCGAAGATTTATGACCTTGCAAAAGAAAAGCTTCAGATGACACTTGCACTTTCTCTTCACGCACCTAATGATGTGAAGCGACGGGAACTGATGCCGATCGCAAACAAATACAGCATGGATGAGGTTCTGGAAGCCTGCCGTTATTATTTTAAAGAAACCGGGCGCAGGATCACATTTGAATACAGTCTGGTAGCCGGAGTTAATGACAGCGATGAGGATGCAAGGGAACTTTCCGGCAGAATCAGAGATATGAACTGCCATGTAAATCTGATCCCGGTAAACCCTATTAAGGAACGTTCCTTTGTGCGTTCAACAAGACAGGCTGTGGAGAATTTCAAAATAAAACTTGAAAAATGTGGAATAAATGTTACTATTAGAAGAGAAATGGGCAGTGATATTGATGGTGCCTGTGGACAGTTAAGAAAAAGTTATATGGAAAAAACAGAAAGCGAGAAGTGACATGAGGATATATTCAGCTACTGATGTCGGGCAAAAGCGGAAGATGAACCAGGATTATGTGTTCGCAACTGCTGACCCGGTTGGAAATCTTCCGAATCTGTTTGTTGTTGCAGATGGTATGGGTGGTCATAATGCAGGTGATTATGCATCCTCTCATGCGGTTACATCTATGGTGGAGGAAATCCGGCAGGATGCGGATTTTAATCCGGTAAAGGTAATCCGTCATGCCATTGAATGTGTAAATACCGAGATTCTTACCCAGGCACAGCAGGATGAGAAACTCAGAGGAATGGGAACAACGATAGTGGCAGCTACTATCGTAGGACATTACGCTTATGTGGCAAATGTAGGTGACAGCAGACTTTATGTGATCGGAGAGAAGATTCAGCAGATAACAAGGGATCACTCACTGGTGCAGGAGATGGTAAGAATGGGAGAACTTGACCCTGAACAGGCAAGGAAGCATCCGAAGAAAAATATCATTACAAGAGCACTTGGAGCAGAGAAAACAGTGGATATTGATTTCTTTGATTTGAAACTGGAACCCGGAGATGTAGTTTTGATGTGTTCGGACGGGCTCAGCAATATGGTTGAGGACAGCCAGCTGAGGGAAATCATTTCTGACACATCTACAGATCTGGATGAAAAAGGCAGGATACTTATAAGAGAAGCAAATCGCAATGGCGGCAAGGATAATATTGCAATTGTATTGGTAGAACCATTCGCAGACGAGGTGAAAGCATGTTAAAAACGGGAACGATCATAGCAGAACGTTATGAGATATTAGGAAAAATTGGTACCGGCGGAATGGCGGACGTATACAAGGCAAAAGACCATAAGCTGAATCGGTTTGTTGCTGTAAAAGTTCTTAAGCCGGAATTCAGAGAGGATACGACGTTTATCCGCAAGTTTAAAAGTGAGGCTCAGGCTGCAGCAGTCCTGACACATCCGAATATAGTGAATGTATTTGATGTTGGTGACGATAACGGAGTTTATTACATTGTTATGGAGCTTATTGAGGGAATTACTCTCAAGGAGTACATTTCCAAAAAGGGAAAGCTTTCTGTAAAAGAAGCAACCAGTATTGCGATCCAGGTCTCCATGGGACTGGAAGCTGCACACAGCCATGGGATTGTACATCGTGATGTAAAACCGCAGAATATTATCATTTCCATGGATGGAAAGGTAAAAGTAACAGATTTTGGTATTGCAAGAGCCGCTTCTTCCAATACCATAAGCTCAAATGTAATGGGATCTGTTCATTACAGTTCACCGGAACAGGTCAGAGGCGGATACAGTGATGAGAAGAGTGATATTTATTCACTGGGTATCACAATGTATGAAATGGTTACAGGGAAGGTTCCTTTTGACGGAGATACCACAGTAGCTATTGCTATCAAACATCTTCAGGAAGAGATTGTTCCTCCAAGTGTTTATGCACCGGAGCTTCCCCACAGTCTGGAGCAGATCATTCTGAAATGTACACAGAAAAGTGTGGATCGCCGTTATCAGAATATGGAGGATGTGATCGCAGATCTGAAGCATTCTCTGATCGATCCACAGGGAGATTTCGTAACGCTGACGTCTGTGGATAACGAAGCAAAAACAGTTGTGATCTCAGATAAGGAGCTTGGCGAGATCAAACATATGCCGAAGCAGATCGCAAAGTCAGAACCTGAGGCTCTGGAAGAAGAAATCAATGAAACAGATTATGATGATGAGCCGGAAGTGAAAAAGCACAGGAAGAAATCAGATAAGCCTGAGAAAAAGAAAAAAAGAGGCGGGCATGGGCTGACTATTGTAATGCTTCTGATGGGGGTTGTAATCCTGATAGCAATCATTCTGGTCGCAGGAAAGGCGTCCGGACTTATTGGAAGTAACAATGATACAGACAAAAAAACTGAGGCCTCAGATACATCGGAATCAGATGATGACGGAATGGTAACTGTGCCGAATCTGGTAGGAAAAACAGAGGATGAAGCAAAGAATATCACAAAGGATATGAAACTGGGTATTCAGCCTATGGGCGAGGAGGCTTCAAATCAGGCAAAAGGAACCATTTCTTCACAGGATATTCCAAAGGGAAGTAAAGTAGAGCAGTATACGACCATTAAGTATTATATCAGCAAGGGTGCGCAGCAGATCACAATTCCGGATGTGGATGGACAGACCGGAGTAGATGCACAGCAGACTCTGGAAGATATGGGATTAACTGTTGAGATACAGAAAGAATACAGTGAATTAAATGATGATGGTACTCCGGTTACAGATCCGGGATATGCAGTCTCCACAACTCCGGCAGCCGGAAACTCTGTTTCAGCAGGAGACAGCGTAACACTGCTTGTCAGCCGAGGCGTAGACTATGGAGACAGTGTGGAGGTTCCAAGTGTTGTCGGAATGACAAAGAATGATGCAGTTACTACTTTTGGTAAGTTCCTCAATGTGGAAGTAAAAGAGGAAAAGAGTACAGAGGTGGCAGAAGGAGAAGTAATTTCACAGGAACCGGAAGCCGGAAACTGGGAAGATCCGGATAATGTAAATGTTGTGATCACAGTAAGTACCGGAGATCAGGAACCTTCGGCTCAGAGTGACAGCGCAGATACTGCTGCATCATCTGATGCTCCGGCACAGACAGCAGATAACAGTGCGGCGGCAGCAGCCGGGGAAGTATGGAAATGTACACAGACTCTGAATACTCCGTCAGGATATTCCGGAGGTCCGGTTCGTCTGGAACTGATCCAGAATGTAAACGGAACACCGACAGCTTCAGTTGTTCTGGAAGATCAGGTAATCCAGTTCCCGTATGATCTGAATATCACAGGTGCACCTGGTATCAGCGAGGGTACTTTGTATCTGTCTGAACAGATTAGTGGAACTTATCAGGAACTCGGAAATTATTCTATTACATTTGCTAAGGCTGAATGATCCATGCAGGGAAAGATAATAAAAGGAATTGCAGGATTTTATTACATCTATGCAGAAAATGATGAGATTTATGAATGCAAAGCAAAGGGAATATTCAGAAAAGATAAACAGAAACCTCTTGTAGGAGATAATGTGGAGATAGAGGTTTTGGATGAACAGGAGAAGGAAGGCAGTGTGACTGCCATCCTTCCCAGAAAAAATTCATTGATCCGTCCGGCCGTTGCCAATGTGGATCAGGCTTTTGTGATTTTTGCAATGGAGAATCCTAAACCTAATTTTATGCTGCTTGACCGTTTTCTGATCATGATGGAGAAAGAGAATGTTCCGGCAGTCATATGTTTTAACAAGAAAGATCTTGCAAAACAGGAAGAACTGGAGCTTTTATATGAAACCTATAAGAGTTGTGGATATGATGTGATTTTTTCCAGTACTTTTAATGGAGAGGGGCTGGATGAAATACGTGAGATCCTGAAAGGAAAAACAACTGTAGTTGCAGGACCTTCCGGTGTGGGAAAATCTTCAATTACCAATGCACTGCAGGAAAATGTACAGATGGAAACCGGGGAGATTAGTAAGAAGCTGAAACGTGGAAAGCATACCACGCGTCATTCTCAGGTGATACCGGTGGGACATGATACTTATCTGATGGATACACCGGGATTTTCTTCTTTATATCTGACAGATATAGAAGAACAGGAACTTAAGGCGTATTTTCCGGAGTTTCGCAGATATGAAGAACAGTGCAGGTTTCAGGGATGCAGACATATCCATGAACCGGACTGTGGCGTGAAAGCAGCATTGGCTGAGCATGAGATCAGCCAGCTTCGCTATGAAGATTATCTGGGACTTTATAATGAATTAAAAGAGAAAAGGAGATTCTAATTATGTATCAGTTGTGCCCTTCTATTTTATCGGCAGATTTTAACCGTTTGGGCGAACAGATCAAAACCCTGGAAAAAGAGGGGATTGAATGGCTTCATATTGATGTTATGGATGGTGATTTTGTACCGAGTATTTCTTTTGGAATGCCGGTGATAAAGTCTATCCGAAAGGAATCAAAATTGTTTTTTGATGTACATCTCATGGTTACAGAGCCTGAGAGATATATCAGAGATTTTGTGGAATGTGGGGCAGATTCCATTACAGTACATGCGGAGGCATGTGAAGATCTTGAGAGAACTATTGAACAGATCAGGGAAGCAGGTGTGAAGGTGGGAGTTTCCATCAAACCGGCTACACCTGTAAACGATATAAGTCATATGCTCAGCGATGTGGATATGGTTCTGATCATGACTGTACAGCCGGGATTTGGCGGTCAGAAGTATATGGAAGAATGTACGGAAAAGATCAGGGAAGTACGTGAACTGATCGAGGCCGAGGATCTGGATGTAGATGTTCAGGTTGATGGTGGCATCAATGATGAGACAATGGAGACAGTGCTCACAGCAGGTGCAAATCTGCTGGTAGCAGGTTCTTATGTTTTCAACGATGATCTGGCAAAAAATGTAAAACATGCCAGAGAACGAATGGACGAGATCATAAGAAGGATTGACTGAGGAAGAGCATGATAGATACGATAATTGTAAGCGGGGGCAATATCCACAGTGATTTTGCCCTCGATTTTTTAAAAAAGAATGAAGCCTGTCTGATTGCAGCTGATAAAGGGCTGGAATTCTTTCTGGAGCATCAGCTTTTGCCGGATGCAGTTATTGGAGATTTTGACAGTCTGTCTGAAGATGGAAAAAAATTTCTGGAAATTCAGGAAGAAAAAAGTATGGACAGTGAAATTCCCTATGGTGGAATGACTGAGTGGAAATTGCAAAAAGGCTTTAGAAATGAGATAAAAGAAATAAAAGTTATCCGCCTGAGACCGGAAAAAGATGACTCAGATACACAGTCTGCCATGAATTATGCGATCAGGACCGGTGCGAAAAAGATAGTGATATTTGGTGTGACAGGAAACAGAGTAGACCATCTGATGGCGAATTTCGGACTCCTTGTCCTGGCACAAAACCAGGGGGCAGAAGTAACACTTGTGGATCGGTATAATTATATGAAACTTATTTCAGACGGAACAGTTCTGAAAAAGTCAGAACAGTTTGGAAAATATGTGTCATTTTTTCCATTTGGAGGAAATGTGACAGATCTGACTCTGGAAGGATTTAAATATCCCCTGAGTAACTATTGTCTGACAGCAGCAGACAGTGGACTTACTGTAAGCAATGAGATCATCAGCGAACATGCCAGAGTTACATTTAGCTCAGGGGTGTTGCTTATGATAATGTCAAGAGAGTGAATTACTCGGTAACTGAGTTACCAGAGCATCTGAATTAAGGCGGTATCCCGCCTTTTTTCAGGGTGCATCCATGACACCACTACTGTTTGCTCTTTAGAGCTA